>JAEEGH010020804.1_pt1 | contig 13609 bp, 11 predicted proteins | sample 9134181 | NCBI WGS metagenome assembly JAEEGH01 (sample SAMN16246544, study PRJNA631951) | gut metagenome | biome: gut microbiome; feature: rumen; material: DP-attached | host: Bos | place: Iran: Karaj | collected 2018-10
CTTCTTCAAGCATGCGGAAGCCATCTTCAGCAAAACCGAAATACGTCGTGAACCATACGAAGATGGTGGAGAGCAGGATGATCGTACCGGCCTTCTTGATGAAGCTCCAGCCACGTTCCCACATGGAACGCAGGACGTTTCCAACAGTCGGCATGTGGTAGGCGGGCAGTTCCATGACGAACGGCGCGGGATCGCCAGCGAACATCTTTGTCTTCTTCAGGATGATACCGGAAACGATGATGGCACCCATGCCGAGGAAGTAGGCGCTCGTCGCAACCCACGGAGAACCGCCGAAAATCGCACCCGCGATCAAAGCGATGAAAGGCGTTTTCGCGCCACAGGGAATGAACGTCGTCGTGATGATCGTCATACGGCGGTCGCGTTCATTTTCAATCGTACGGGAGGCCATGATGCCGGGGACGCCGCAACCCATTCCGACAAGAATCGGAATGAAGCTCTTGCCGGAGAGGCCAAACCGACGAAACACACGGTCGAGTACGAAAGCGATACGCGCCATGTAACCGCATGCCTCCAAGAAGGCCAACAGTAGGAACAGGACGAGCATCTGCGGTACGAAACCGAGAACCGCGCCTACGCCAGCCACGATACCGTCGAGAATCAGGCCTTTCAGCCAATCCGCGCAATTCATCTTGTCCAAAATGCTTTCTACAATAACGGGAATGCCTGGAACCCATATTCCGTCATCCGCAGGATCAGGCTCCGCAAAACCATATTTCTCCATGACGGGAATGGCGTTCACCAGATCCTCACCCGTGAATTCTGCTTCTTCAACGGACAAATCCTCTTCATTTTCAATCTCCAATGTCGCCTTCGCGTCCTTTGGAATGGTCGCAGCGTAGGCGGTCAAAGCCGCTTTGGCGGCCTCCGCATCAAAATCCTCCGCTTCGGAATCAAGCTTGGCCACCACGTCAGCGGCTTTTTCTTCCGTCACGAAAGCATCGATGGCATTCTTCGCATCCGCGAATTCCTCCGCCTTCTCCTCTGATGCAGCAGAACCAATGCCGAAAAGATGGAAGCCATCGCCGAAAAGGTTATCGTTGGCCCAGTCAGTCGCCTGCGCACCGATGGTAACCATTGCGATGTAATACACAAGGAACATGACGACGGCCAGAATCGGCAGGCCGAGCCAGCGGTTCGTGACGATTTGGTCAATCTTGTCCGACGTTGTCATGCCACCTTGGTTCGCCTTGTGATAGCTACCCTTAAGCAGTTCAGCGATATAGACGTAGCGTTCGCTTGTGATAATGGATTCCGCATCGTCGTCAAGCTCCTTCTCAGCCGCTGCGATGTCCTGCTCAATATGTTGCATCTTGTCAGCAGGAATGTTCAGTTTGGCGAGAACTTTTTCATCACGTTCAAAAATCTTGATGGCGTACCAACGTTGCCGTTCGGATGGCATGTCATGCAATTCAGCCTCTTCAATATGGGCGATTGCATGTTCGACTGGGCCGGAGAACGTATGCATCGGCAGTGGATGCGATTTTTCAGCCGCTTCGATGGCCGCCTGCGCGGCTTCCATCACGCCATCGTTGTTCAGAGCGGAAACTTCCAACACTTTGCAGCCGAGCTCGCGTGAGAGCTCTTCAAAATTGATCTTGTCGCCATTCTTGCGGACAATGTCCATCATGTTCACGGCAATAACCATCGGGATGCCAAGCTCTGCCAACTGCGTCGTCAGATAGAGGTTGCGCTCCAAATTCGTGCCATCAATGATGTTCAGAATGGCTTCGGGAGCTTCGTCCAGCAGATAGTTACGTGCGACGACCTCTTCCAACGTGTAGGGCGACAGCGAGTAGATGCCGGGCAGGTCCGTGATGATGACATTGTCATGCTTCTTCAGCTTGCCTTCCTTCTTCTCGACCGTCACGCCGGGCCAGTTGCCGACGAACTGGTTGGAGCCGGTCAATGCGTTGAACAGCGTCGTTTTGCCGCTGTTCGGGTTGCCCGCGAGGGCGATGCGTATCGTCTTGTTGTCAGTCATGTTAGCGTCTCCTAATGTGCGGTTTACTTACTTGTCCTCCACCTGAATGATATCGATATCCGCCTTGCGCAGGCTCAATTCATAGCCACGGATTGTCACTTCGATCGGATCGCCCAGCGGCGCGACTTTGCGGATGTAGATTTCCGTGCCTTTCGTGATGCCCATGTCCATGATACGACGTTTGACAGGACCTTCCCCTGTGATTTTGACGACTTTGACCGTTTCACCGACGTTTACTTCTTTCAGAGTTCGCATGATTGTTTCCTTTTTTTGAGAAACACGAATAAACACGAATGAACATGTTTGTTCCACAAAACACTCAAAACACACCCCTAATGCCTCACCACCGGGCTGACAATTGCCAGAAGACTGGTTTTGAGGATTATGAAATCCAACAGCGAATGAATCCCAACGCCTCCGGCGGCCGCAGCCGTTGTCAAATGACACTGATATTCGCCATTGTTGTTCATTGGTGTTTATTCGTGGTACATTTTGTTTTCCTTACACCATGATTTTACGAGCCAATTCTTCACTGAGCGCGACGCGGGATTCCTTCACCTTGACGATCAGATTGCCGTTCAGTGCGGAGATAACCGTCGCGGCTCCGCCTGCAATGAATCCCATGTCTTCCAGATGCTTGCGCACTTCAGGAGAGCCACCGACTTTGCGGATCAGCTGCTCCTCGCCAAGTGCCGCCAAATTCAAAGGCATCATTTACGGTCACCTCCCGCAATCCCATGAATCAAATTCCGCAATGGGACTTTGCGGACAGACGGACAAACCGCCCTGTGCCTTCGTTTTACGGAAATTATGCAACTTCCGCGTTGATACTGACTTGTCTTCATCCTGTCCTGTTCCTTTTTGGTCTTTGAGGGAGATTTTACAAACCCCCCGGAGCTTGGTTGATTGTCCTGTCACCCGACAGGCATCAGATTATGAAATAATTGAACACATATTCACTTATAAGGCAAAAAGATTTTTGCGGGCCAAAGCCCGCCTGCATGAATAACGATACCTCCATCGTCTATTGATTCTTCTCAATTAATTGTATAGTTGAGCAAATACTCAACATTCAAGCAAAGAAACTCCGCGGGCCGAAGCCCGCTTGCGTCGTCGACGATATCTCCATCGCCTATTGATTCTTCTCAATTAATTGTATAGTTGAGCAATTGCTCACTTATATGGCAAAAAGATTTTTGCGGGCAGAAGCCCGCATTTCAGCTATCCTCCATGAATGGTTGGTTGTTTATGATTCAGAATGATTCAGACGTCGTTTTAGTTATCCAACCAAACCATTTTCCATCGCATTGACCATGCTCAATGTGTTTAGTTGAACAACTATTCAATTGTTTGGCAAAAATCATCAGGCGGGCCGAAGCCCGCCTAAAAAAATCAAACGCTCCTAGTCTTTGATGTGGTCGAATCCCGTGTGGATAATGGCGCGAACATGGTCGTCCGCGAGCGAATAATAGACGTTCTGCCCGTCCCGCCTGAACTTGATCAAGTTCGCAAGACGCAACGCCTTCAGCTGGTGTGAGACCGCCGATTTCGTTACGCCAAGCAGTTCCGCCAAATCGCACACGCACAGCTCACGGAACAACAGCGCATGCAGCAGCTGGGCCCGTGTCCCGTCGCCGCACAGCTTGAACAGCACGGCCATCTTGATGTACTCCTCTTTGGGAGCCATCTTGGCGCGGACTGCGTCCACAATCTCCTTGTGGACGGTCTCGTTGTCGTGTTGTGCGCTTGTTGCCATGGTTTTGTTCGCTCAATGGTTGAATGAATGTTCAACTATTAACTATAATCAAAAAATTCCATGTGTCAAACGCCCACAGCAAAAAAAATGAAAATGCGGGTAAAGGGATTAGGAAAAATTTATTATCCGTGGCTGAGAAACTATATTGTCAAGACAGAAGAAAAAACACGATTGGTGTCCATTGGTGTCCATTTGTGGTTGAATAAAAAACATTGGAGAATAACATGAACTGGAAAATTTGCGCGTTGATGTCGGCGGCATTTGCAGCGCTGACGGCAATCTTCGGGAAGCTTGGCGTGAAGGATGTCAATTCAAATCTCGCCACGGCCATCCGCGTGACCGTCATATTGATTTTCGCGTGGGGAATCGCGTTTGGGACAGGCGTCGGCGGGCAAATTCGGCAAATCCATGGCCGGACATGGGCGTATCTCGCCCTGTCCGGCATCGCCACAGGACTGTCTTGGCTCTTCTATTTCAGAGCATTGCAACTTGGCGAAGCATCCAAAGTCGCACCATTGGACAAATTGAGCGTTCCGTTGACGATCATGCTTTCAGCGGTCATTCTCCATGAGACGCTGACGTGGCAGACCGTCACAGGCGGTCTACTCATCGTCGCAGGAACGTTCGTCCTGCTTCTATAACATGTTGGAAATCAAATTTCTTTGCTGACGCGAATGGAGCAGAATTTCGCGCCACACATAGAGCAGAAATGCTCGCCATTGCGGCTGCCCTGCAACGGCGTGGGCGAATTCCGTTCCTCAATGGCTTCCTGCCGCATGGCACGGGCCTTTTCGGGATCCAACGCCAAATCAAACTGCTTTTCCCAGTCGAATTCCGCACGGGCGTCCGAAATCGCGTTGTCCTGTTCCATCGCGCCCGGAATATGTTTCGCGATATCCGCCACATGGGCCGCGATCTTATAGGCGATGACGCCTTGATGGACGTCTTCGGCGTTCGGCAGGCCGATGTGCTCCTTCGGCGTGACATAGCACAACATGGCGGCACCATGCCATGCTCCAACGGCCGCGCCGATGGCGCTCGTGATGTGGTCGTAACCAGGAGCGCAGTCCATCGTCACGGGACCGAGAACGTAGAACGGCGCATCGTCGCACCACAGTTGCTCAAGCTTCATGTTCATCTCGACTTCGTCCAGCGGAATATGGCCAGGCCCTTCGATCATGACCTGCACATTGGCATCTTTGCAACGGCGGGCCAGTTCTCCAAGTTGCGCTAATTCAGCGAATTGCGCACGATCTGAGGCATCCGCCAAACAGCCTGGGCGAAGGCCGTCGCCAAGCGAAATCGTCACATCGTATTGATGGCAGATTTCCAGAATATCGTCGAAATATTCAAAGAACGGATTGTCGTTTCCAGTCTTCGCCATATACCGCGCGATGAGCGCTCCGCCGCGGGAGACAATGCGCAACTTGCGATTACGGGCGGCGGGAAGCATGGTCGGACGAATGCCGCAGTGCATCGTCATGTAATCGACGCCCTGCTCTGCTTGATCCCGAATAACGGACAAGATGGCGTCTTTTGAGAAATCGATGGCGTCATCGCTACCGCAACGGCAGGCCAATTCGTAGATCGGCACCGTTCCGACAGGAATGACGGAATGCGCGATGATCGTGCGGCGCGTCTGGTCGAGATTGTCGCCAGTTGAAAGGTCCATGACGGTATCCGCACCGTAGGAGATGGCGGCGTCCAGTTTCATCAACTCCTGCGAAATGCAACTGGAGGTCGGTGATGTGCCGATGTTCGCGTTGATTTTCGTGCGCAGTTCACGGCCGATGCCCATGGGCTTCAAGCTTGTGTGCAACTTGTTGGCGGGCACGACGATACGTCCATTGGCGACGCGTTCACGAATCCATTCGGGCTCACGACGTTCAAACTTCGCCACAGCGATCATTTCATCCGTGACGATGCCGCGCTTCGCGGCTTCCATCTGGTTCAGTTTTTCCATTTTCCACACGCTCCTACGAAAAAGACGGGAGCCAGGATGTCGGAATATCGTTCACTTGGCATGCGCATGTCTCCCTACGCTGACATTACTCAGATCAGGTTCACGGGTTTGATCTCAGCCGCGGACATCCGTCCGAAGCACCCCGGCATTCGCGTGAATGCAATAATAATATACCATTTCACAGGCATAATTCAAAATAAGACGCATCTTGAAAACAGCATAATTGTGCGTCGCCATTTGCATATCCGTCAAGATGTGCTTACGTTAATTGACAAGGCGGTGACCTTTGTGTCCATAGCACGAACGTCCATATTCAATTCCGAAAAACAGCCAGGAGGGATAACCATATGAAAATCATCATCGTAGGAGGAGTGGCCGCAGGGGCCAGCGCCGCAGCACGTCTTCGCAGGCTTGATGAAAAGGCCGAAATCATCCTCATGGAAAAGGGTGAGGCAATCTCATACGCCAATTGTGGACTGCCGTACCGCATCGGCAACGTTATTGCGGAACGTGGCAATCTGCTCGTCATGAAGCCGGCAAAATTCGCATCTTGGTTCAATATCGAAGTCCGTACAAAGCATGAAGTTGCAGATATCGACACAGCCAACAAGACAGTGACTGTCAACGGTCCGGACGGACAATATTCGGAAAGCTATGACAAGTTGCTGCTCGCCACAGGTGCCATGCCGGCAGGAGAACGGTTTACGGATGAAACGCATCCACGGCTGATGCATCTGTGGACGCTGGCGGACATGGATCGCGTCGTTCGCAAATTAGAACAGGGCGCCAAAAGCGTCATTGTCGTCGGGGCAGGTTTCATCGGATTGGAAGTCGCCGAAAATCTGAAAGAGAGAGGATTGGATGTCACCGTCATCCAGCGGGGCGGACATGTATTGCCGACGCTGGACAAGGAGATGGCGCAACCTCTTGCCGCTGAATTGGCAAGTCTCGGCATCAACGTAAAATTCGGATGTATGGTAAAGGACTACGGTGAAAAGGAAGACGGTCTGCATGTACTGCTCGACAATGGCGAAACGCTTTCGGCGGACATGGCCATTATCTCCACAGGAGTCCAGCCGAACACAGCGTTGGCCCAAAAGGCAGGACTCCAATGCGGCCCACGCGGCCATATCATCGTCAACGATCATTTGCAAACCTCTGATCCCGACATCTATGCGGCCGGCGACGCCGTGGAAGTCGTCGATCCAATTTTCGGTGGCAAGACGGCCATCGCATTGGCAGGTCCAGCCAACAAGCAAGGGCGCATTGCCGCAGACAATATAGCAGGTGGAAGTTCCGTCTATAGAGGAACTTTTGGCGTCAGTGTCGTGAAAATCGGCGGTCTGACAGCAGGTTCCGTCGGGCTTACGGAGGACAGATTGAAAAGCATGGGCAAGCCTTTCCGCAAGCTTTACATCCATCCGTCATCGGGAGCCTCCTATTATCCAGGCGCGGTGCGGCTGGACATCAAGTTACTATTCGGCGACGACGGCGCCATCTACGGTGCGCAAATCATCGGACGCAAGGGCGTGGACAAGCGGATCGACACCATCGCGCAGGCCATGCGCAACGGTCTGAAAGCGCCGCAACTTGGTGAAATTGAACTCGCATACGCGCCACCATACAGCTCCGCGAAGGATCCCGTCAATTTCGCAGGCTTCGTGGCGGAAAACATCCTTACAGGCGTCAGCGACGTTGTTTATCCAGACACGATTCCCGACGACGCATTGATTCTGGATGTCCGTGAACCAGAGGAACATGCGCTTGGCGCTATTCCAAACGCCATCAATATCCGTCTCGGCGATCTCCGCCAACGGCTGAACGAATTAGACAAAAGCAGACTGATCGTCTGCCATTGCCAAGTCGGTCTGCGCGGTTATCTGGCAGAACGCATTCTTAAACAGAACGGTTTCAAGGCGGCCAATCTTTCCGGTGGCTGGCTGACATGGAAAATGTTCCATCCAGACGACATGATTGTCGCAGCCAAACCGAAGACGGTCCAGACGGCGGCTCCAACCGCCGCCATCACGACGTTGGATGTTCGCGCCCTTCCCTGCCCCGGTCCCGTCATCAAGTTGAAAGAAGTTCTCAAAGATGCATCAGCTGGGCAGGAGGCGAAAATACTCGCGGCATTCTCTTTCGAAGGCGACCTGCCTCGCTGGTGCAGTTCCAACAGTTGGGCAATCGTGGCAAACAAACGCCATGCGGATTATTTTGAAGCGGTCATCCGTAAGGAAGCAGTTGCGGAACCGTCATCAGCGACGATGACAACCATGACGCATTCCGTCGCCATTGTCCTCTTCAGCAACGACTTCGACAAGGCGATGGCGGCCCTGATTCTCGCCAACGGTCTTGCCGCCTCCGGTGCCCAAGTCGGCATTTTCTTCACATTCTGGGGCTTGACGGTCCTGCGCAAGACGCCTGAAATCAAACCGCAGAAGAGCTTCATCTCCAAGATATTCGGCTGGATGCTGCCATCCAGCGCGAAGAAACTTGCGCTTTCCAAAATGAACATGATGGGTATGGGCACAGCGCTCATGAAATCGGTCATGAAAAAACAGAACATCGCCTCCCTACCGGAACTGATCCAGTCCGCGAAGGCGGCAGGAGTCAAGTTCATCGCCTGCGAAATGGCCATGAACGTCATGGGTATCACTCGCGACGAGTTGATCGACGTCGATGAAGTTGCTGGCGTGGCCGCATTCGCAGAACTGGCGAAGAACAGCAACAACACGCTGTTCATTTAGTACAAGGAGAAACCATGCAATTCAAAACATTGATACGCCCGGAACATCTGAACCACAACGGCCATCTGTTCGGCGGCTACATGCTACTATGGGTTGATGAATATGCCTATATCGCCGCTATGGAGGATTTTCCAGGGGCGCGTTTTGTCACACGTGCCATGGATTCTGTTTCCTTCACGCAGAGCGTCTCCAACGGCGATGTCATCACATTCGATATCAATCGTCAAAAGACAGGCCACACCTCCGTCACCTATTCTGTTGATGTCACGGCCCTTGGTGTGCCGACAGGCATTCGACGTGATGTTTTCCATACGAATGTAACCTTCTGCAACACAGATGGAAATGGCAACAAGGCATCATTGCCGAATACATGAGAAAAAAGGCTTTTCCATGGAAAAAACTTCCGTCTCCGCTTTGTGCGAAGCTCCATAGCCATTATACTATATTATAAAAAGGCCCTTTCCATCACCATGAACCAACCATGAACCGCACCGCAGAACTATTCAACAATTTGGGTGAATACTACGCCGCAGGCTTTTTCGAAGACGAAAACGCCCCGTACAACGCGCGCGTCGCGACGGCTATTGTGCGTCATTTCGAACATGCTCCAACGCCTGAGTTCAAAGGCTACTGCGGTTTACAGGGATATCAGGCACTTTGGCGGTTAAATCGTTATAAAATCGTCAATTACGATTATAATTGCGGCTTTTCTGTCAACCGCACAGAATTGAACAAAGCCGTACAGGACATGACACCGTTTGACAGGACGCTCCTAGAGCGCGCCGTCAATGAAATATCCTTCACCGTCATGCGTCTTGTACCGCAACGTTACGCCATCGGCGGCAACGGCTGGATTCATTGCGTTCCTAACTACGAACGCGTCTTGGAAGAAGGCCTGCTTGGCTACAAAAAACGATTGGACGCCAAGCCGGACAGTGATTTCCACCGACCGTTGAAACAAGTCATGGATGCGTTGATCGCCTTTTTCAATCGCTGTCCAGGCCTGTTGGGGCGTGTTCCAAACCATCCAGCCAAGACGTTCCAAGAAGCTTTGGTTTCCATTGTAGCCATTTGGTATCTCGATGGTTGTGATTCTCTTGGCCGTCTCGACAACGTTCTCGGTAAATACTACCATGGCGAACCAGAGGCCTATGACGCCCTGCGGGAGTTTTGGACATTGACCGACATCAACACCGCTTGGCATATGTATCTGGCAGACAAGCCCGAACATCATGATTTCACGATGCTTTGCATCAAGGCGCAGAACGGTATCCGTCGGCCGAATACAGGCATCCGTATTGATGAAAACACAAGCGACGAGACATGGGAGACTATTTTTGACGCATGGGAGGCCCATAATCCCACGCCATCACTTTACAACGACGCCATTTACAAGGAAATGCTGCCGCAGCTCACGAATGTCAGTCCAGAGGATTTGGAACACTACGCCATGGGCGGCTGCACGGAGACGATGTTCGAAGGGCGGTCGCAGGTCGGTTCCATCGATGCAGGTCTGAATCTGTTGGAAATATATAGGAATTCAGATAGTTACGAATCTTTCCTGAAGGCGCTGAATTACCACGTCAAAACAGCCTGCGAGGCAGTCGTCATCAACCATCAGTTCGCGGCAAAATACAATCCCGCCATCATCCGCACGCTGTTCGTCGATGACTGCATCGACAACGGCCGCGATTTTCGCGACTGCGGCGCACGTTACAACGGCTCCGTCATCAATCTGGCGGGCGCGACGGATACCATCAACGCCATCGCAGCGGATCGCAGCATCAAGGCGATGTTCGGCAACGACAATCCAGAAGTCAATGCCATCGCTCATAAGTTGTATGACTTTGTCTTCAAAGAGATTACATCACAGCGCACATATGGATGGTGTCTCCCGAGCGTCATCTTGCTGACGACCTACGCGGCCTTCGGCCGATACATTCCCGCCACGGCGGGACGAACGACAGACGGCGCACCGCTTGCCGATTCGTCCGGAGCCTATCAAGGCACAGATATCAAAGGGCCGACATCGCTCATCAATTCCGTTCTGTCCATCCCGCCGAAATGCGGCCTCGGTACGTTGATATTCAATCTGCGGCTGAATGTTGACATGTTGAAGACGCCAGAAAAACGCGCTATCGTCAAGTCGTTGATTACCACCTTCTTCAAACGCGGCGGTATGCAGATCCAAGTGACCATTGCCGATCAGGAGACGCTCCAAAAGGCATATGAAAAGCCTGAAGACTATCCGAATCTCATGGTGAGAATCGGCGGCTTCAGCGAATACTACACACGGCTCGACCGCACGCTCCAGGCGGAAATCCTGAAGCGAACCGAACACTGCTGTTGACAACTCATTTTTTCAAGATATTAAAAATCAAGGAGTTAAGAAAGATGAAACACATTCTACCGATCATTGCCTTGCTCATGCTGCCATCACTCCATGCGGTCGTTGTCAAAAAGGTGCTCAACTCACAGGACGACCTCAAACCCGTACCAATTGAGAACATCGAATGGCGCGCGTGGGAGGATGGCTATGTCGCGACCGATGAAGGCTTTGTCTGCGACAACGGCAATGATGCCAAGCTCCGCCGCGGCCTCGGCAAGATCATCGTCCTCAACCAGAAGCGCCCTCTGGCCATCCGCGTCACTGCCGAAAGCAAGGCGGAAAATGCTTCGAGAGGGGATGAATCCAATTACTCCCTTTATCTGGACATCAGCTATGCGGACGGTACGAACGAATGGGGCGTCAAATCTGCCTTCACGCAAGGGACGCATGACTGGGAGGAAAAGGAAGTCATCTTCATGCCGGCCAAGCCCATCGAATCCATCCATTGCTGGTTGCTGTTCCGCAATCACACGGGAAAGGTGTGGTTCCGCAATCTGAAATTCTACCAGGCGCCTTTCAATGCCAACGGCGCCAGTTTCGACAGCACGGCTGTCATCAACCAAAAGCCTTATTTAAATATGGATGGTTGGATCATCCGCGATGTCAAGCAGAACACACCCTTTGTAACAGTTTACGAAGGCGGCAATGCCTTTGCCACTAGCAATGTCTTGGGAATTGATTTCAAGCTGGAAACATCCTACGACAACTTTGCCCGATTCAAAACCGCCGAACTTACCGTTCCCAATTTGAAAGAAGATCGGATTCTGCATCTGGCATATGTCTTTAAACTTCCGGTAGGCGACTGGCAGTGGCTATCGTTCGCCCGCCAGCCGAAACCATCGACTTCCGGTGAATACATGTTCTCAAGCAACACAGGTTGCGGTGTTGCCGGCCACAATGGCACGCAGCCCATCGCCGCCGTCGGCGACGGTATTACAGGCCATGCCATCGGCATGGATCTGGACACGCCCGCCCATGGCCGCGCCGTCTTCAACGCCGAAACGGAGGAACTGTTCGTCGCCTTTGACATCGCCCTCACGCCCGAAAACAACACCGCAACCGTCAAAGTGTTCCAATTCAACTTCGACAACAAGAAGGGGCTTCGCAGCGCGTATGCGAAACTCTATTCCGTTTATCCCGAAGCATTTAAAGTCCGCATCAAAAAACAGGGGCTTTGGATGGCGTTCGCCAACATCAGCGAAGTCGAAGGCTATGAAGACTTCGGTTTCGCCGTGAAGGAAGGCACGACGGAAACAAAATGGGACGACGACCACGACATTCTGACGTTCCGCTACACGGAGCCGATGACGTGGTGGATGCACATGCCGAAAGAAATGGAAAAGACGCTTGACAACGCCGTCGCGGAAGCCGCCCGCCAGGCGGAAGCAGGCAAGCCGCAGGAGGCCAAGACGCTAGCCAGCAGCGTCTATCACAATAAATACGGCAAGCCAGCCGCCCGCATCCGCAATGAACCGTGGTGCAACGGCGCCGTCTGGAGCATGAACTCCATGCCCGGCATCAAAGGCGAATTCACGGACTTCAACATCAAATGGAACGACGACATCAAGAAACGCCTCTACGGGCCGGACGCGAAGTTCGTTCTGGACGGCGAATACATCGATTCCAGCGAAGGTTACGTCACGGATATCATGGATTTCAACCGCGCCCACTTCGCCGCCGCGCAGACGCCGCTGACCTTTGATTCGCGCACGTTGAAGCCCTGCATTTTCCGCGGCCTCATCTCCTATGAATATGTCCGCGCCATCGAACGCGACATGCACGGCATGGGCAGGCTGATGATGGCCAACTCCACGCCGCACAACATCTGGTATCTCGTCCCGCTGCTCGACTACATGGGCACGGAGCACAACTGGAACTACCGCCGGAAATGGCAGCCGCCGTCGGACACCGAACTGCTCTCGCGCCGCGCCCTCTGCGGCGGCAAGCCGTACTGCTTCCTGCAGAACACGAATTTCGAATATTTCCCCCATGAGATGGTCGAACTCTACATGAAACGCACATTGTTCTACGGCTTCTACCCGAGCTTCTTCAGCGCGGACGCCGCCACGAAGCACTACTTCAAGAATCCCGCCCTCTACAACCGCGACCGCGATCTCTTCAAGAAATACGTCCCGCTCTGCAAACTCGTCGGCGAAGCCGGCTGGCGGCCTGAAACGATGGCCCATGCCGCCGACGCCAACCTCTGGCTCGAACAGTTCGGCGACCGTTACATCACGGTCTTCAACGCCACGGACAAGCCGATTACATCTTCCGTAACCATCGAATTCCCATGCAAATCCGCCATCGACCGCGTCACCGGCAAGACCTACACGGCGGAAAACAACGCATTAGCCATCACACTCGCGTTAGAAGACGTGATGCTGCTGGAAATACAGTAACGACGGCGTCCCGCCGTCGGCGGCAGAGCTAAAAGCATAATACCATAAGCGACAGGATTCTATCTCCTGTCGCTTATGTCGTTTATGTCCCGTTAATTCCAAACGGCTTGTATGTGCTTTCAGCTTTAGGCTCTGGAATTTCATTCCAGAATATCCGATGCAGTGTTTACGGATGTGAACTCGTATGTCCCGTCGCCCAAGTCCTTTGTGTGGCCGAAGCGTGATTTCAGGCCACTTTTTCCGACGTGGATGACGGCCTTTACGTCGCCCGGACCGTCCGATGTGATGACGATGATTTGTTTCGAATCGTCGGCCGTGTGCAGACGCGCCTCAACCATTGATTCGCCGACCAT
>JAEEGH010020807.1_pt1 | contig 13608 bp, 11 predicted proteins | sample 9134181 | NCBI WGS metagenome assembly JAEEGH01 (sample SAMN16246544, study PRJNA631951) | gut metagenome | biome: gut microbiome; feature: rumen; material: DP-attached | host: Bos | place: Iran: Karaj | collected 2018-10
CAACTACAGAGCAGCATACGGCTTTGTGCCCAATATTCATGCATATCTTCATGACGATGACGAGAAAAGAGACTGCATGATAGTGCTTCCGGGCGGCGGATACTGTATGGTTGTACCTCCCGAAGCAGAGATTCCCGCGATGGAATTTTACAACCGTGGAATGAATGTTTTCATCCTTACATATACTACCGATATTACTTTCTCGGTACCTCTTAAAAAACAGCCTCTTAATGACGCTGCACGTGCGGTAAGATTCATCAGAAAGAGAGCTGCAGAGTACAACATCGACGGTAAAAAATTATTAATCTGCGGTTTCTCCGCAGGCGCACATGTCTGCGGAACTCTCGCGGTTCATTTTGATGATGTGGCTGACGAAAACGCAGATTACAAAGATATTTCCGCAAGACCTGACGGAGTAATTTTGTCGTACCCTGTTATTACTACAGGAGAATTCACACATATTTATTCCGTATGGGCGCTGCTTGGAAAAGATGCACCCAAAGAAGAACTGGATTATTTCTCGCTTGAAAAACAGGTTAAGGGAAACACTCCTCCCTGCTTTATCTGGCAGACCGCAACCGACAATCTTGTGCCGGTTGAAAACAGCTATTTAATGGCAAAGGCTTTAAAAGAAAAAGGCATAATGTATGCGCACTATGTTTTTCCTGAAGGCTTCCACGGATTAAGTGTTCCTAACGAAGATTTTTTCGCAGGCAAGTTTGCTGACTATACAATGGATCAGGTTATGAGAGCCGTTGCAGCTGTAAAGAACGGGGAAAGTATTGATGTATCCGAAGAAAGAATTGCCGAACTCAAAGAACAGTTCGCAGACGATAAAAAAGAGGAAGCGCCTCCGCTTCCTCCTAATCCCGTATCTCTTTTTGCTGATGTTGCCAAATGGCCCGAGCTTGCTATGGAGTGGATGAAAAGAATTGTCTGAACCTTTATGGTTCGGACAGCGTTGAAAGTAATTCGTCCATATCAACATTTGATTTTATGTTGTATCTTTGCATAAAATCCTTCATACATTCGCAATATATTTTCAAATCTTCTACAGCCGCTTCCAGCTGCTGTTCGCCTTCATCCATTTTGGATTCACTTTGCTCATTAAGGGCTTCCTGCATCAGCCCATAGCCGTTTCTTAATTCTTTTAGGGCCTTAATATAATAATCATCAAAATTTTTTATTTCGTAATCGTAAAGTCCCGCATTTCTGTTTTCCGCATTTTCCACGATGGTATCCATATATCCGATAATTGTTCCAAGATATGAGATATAGGAACTTATGCTGTCTGACTGAACCATCTGCTTGGAAGTAAGCTGCATTGCCTCCCAGTAAACCACATCGTTACGCAGGCTTTCGGAATATTCCTGCAGCGCCTTCTTTTTGCTGAAGTTTGTACAGCCTGTAAGCGTTGCGATAGCAGCAAGCGACAGAAGCACATACAAAACAGTTCTGGTTATTTTCTTCATTTTCATATCCCTCTTAATCTATTTTGTAAACATATACTCTCCAGTAGCTGACTGAAGAATCAAAAGCGCCGATGGCTGACAAATTATACTGTTCGCAGTCCGTAATCGGTGCGGCGGAGAATATATACTTACAGTTCATCTCTTTCATTTTATCATAATTAAGATGTAAATCGTCCACACTTCCCTGATAATATTTGCTAAGCATGTAGGAATTCGCCCATTCGTGATAAAGAATATAGCAGCGGTTTCCCCAGTCGTCAAAGTAACTCTTGTTAAATTCGCTTAGTTCAAGTTCGTCTGCAATTATTTCTCTGAATTCGCGCTTGTAGGATAGAGGATAGTTGTTTGAATATCCGTCAATTGTATTGAATCCGTGTATAAGCGCCGCGACGGGACACATGCCAAGATGTGCCACGCGGTATGAGTCGATATCTTCGCCGATTGTATCTTCAATTTCCTGCATCACATCTTCTGCATAAAGATTTTTCATGCTGACATAGTAGGATCTTTTTTCGTTGTTTAATGAAGATACAAGGTTCTGATGGAAAATGCCGTCCGTGTCTTTTATGAGGAATGCAAGTACAGCGAGGAAAAGAACATCTGCTAAAAGGAATGAAACAACTTTTCCTTTCTCGGGGAATGCTTCAAAAACTGCGGCCGCGGATACGCCGAACAAAATATACCAGAGTGCGGGAAGGAAATAGTAAACTCTCGAAAACTGGAACGAGGTAAACATTCCGGGGAGAAGATTCTGAAGGCGGATAAAAGCTGTTGTGTTAAAGAACGCGTAAAGAACGGCGGTTAAAATAATTGCGCCGAAAATAATGCCGATATAAGGCAGGTATTTTCTTGATTCTTTTCTGATGGCGGAAATGATAATCGCAATCACTGCCACGATAAAAATCGGCTCGTGCATTGAAACCGCCTCGTACTCGGCAGAACCTTTAAGCAGAATGTTTTTAAGCGAATCGAAGATATTTACGCCGACGGTTTTTAGGTCAAACTCGACTCTGTGGCTGACGAAGCCCGCGCCGGTTAATGCATTTATGATAAGGTCTTTGTTAAGGACCGCATAGATGACTAAAAGGATCATAAAAGAAATAAAAAGCGGTAAGTGAAATTTCTTTTTTCTGATGCTCTCTTCAACAGTGAGTACAAAAAGTATTCCGAGAACTGCCCAGCCGCAGAGCGAAAGGCTCGTGGTAAAGGCAAAGAAAGCAATCAGGATAAAATGCAAAATCATGCGTCGTTTCTTTTCTGCTTTGATCATTTTTAAAATGCAGCAGATTAAAAGAGGCATACCCATGACCAGATTACCGTAGATGCTGTGTACGGGAAGCATCGCAAAAAGAATTGCGGTTAAAAATGCCGCAAAATTATTTTTGGTAATGTGCTTTATGCAGTAATACATTCCGAAGAATGCGGTGATTATAACGATAATATGCTGGATTAAAAATGCAGTGTATACATTGAAGAGTTTATAGAGAATTACAAAGCCCGGAGCGAAGGGCATGATGCTGACCGAAGGAATTCCGCACATCATCTGCTCGTATGTATCTGCGCCGAAATATCTGGCCGCAAACACGTAGTTAATGATGGTTTCGTCGAGCTGGTCGTGCACTACGAAAATGGCACTTCCGACGCCGTAACGGAAAGTAAGAAATAAGACCGGTGAGAGGATTAGTATTATCGCCGGAATCCCTAAGTATTCAAATTCAAATTTCTTTAATTTCTCGCTCATAAAAAATATTTTATCAAAAGTATAAATTCTTGGAAAGAATAGAATTTGGAATTATAATTGAAGAGACGGAAGTTGTTTCTTTTATGATTTTTAAGAGAGGGTTATTATGTCGGTTCTGGCAGCTTTTATGGTACCGCATCCCCCGCTTATCGTGCCTGATATAGGGAAAGGGAGCGAGCGAAAGGTACAAAAAACCATAGACAGTTACGAAAGAGTGGCGCGTGAAATCGCAGAGCTTAAGCCTGATACAATCGTGATTTCAAGTCCGCATGTCGTGATGTATTATGATGGTTTCCACATTTCTTCGGGCAGGGCGTACGGCGATTTTTCAAGATTCGGTGCACCGCAGGTTTCTTTTAGCGAAGAATATGATTCTGAGCTCGTAAAAGAAATTGAAAAAATCTGTGACAGCGAGGGACTTCCTGCAAGTTCAAAAAATGGGCGGGATATTCTGCTTGATCATGGAACAATGGTGCCGCTTTATTTTATCAGAAAAGCATTCAAAGGCGGAAAGATAGTGCGTCTCGGACTGTCGGCTCTACCATATGAAACGCATTACAGATTAGGCGAAATAGTACAGACCGCGGCGTCAAATTTAAACCGCAGAATCGTGTTTGTTGCAAGCGGAGATTTGTCGCACAAATTGCAGGAGTACGGACCTTACGGGTTTGCCAAGGAAGGTCCCGAATACGATAAAAGACTCATGGACGTATGCTCGCGTGCGGATTTTGGAGAACTTTTTAATTTCGACGAGGATTTCTGCTGTGATGCTGCTGAGTGCGGACACCGTTCGTTCTTAATCATGGCGGGAGTTCTAGACGGTATGAGTGTTAAGCCGACGGCTTATTCGCATGAGGATGTTACGGGTGTCGGATACGGAATCTGCAGTTTTTTCCCGAAGGACAGGGGGTAAATATGGATGAGTATGTAAGTCTTGCAAAAAAGACGATTGAATCATATATAAAAGACGGAGTCACGATTTCTTTGCCTGATAATCTTCCCGAAGAAATGACCGGAAAAAGAGCGGGAGCATTCGTCTCACTTCATAAAAACGGAGAACTTCGCGGCTGCATCGGAACTATCTTAGCAACGACCGATTGCGTGGGTGAAGAAATCATCCAGAATGCAATCAGCGCCTCAACTTGCGACCCGAGATTTATGCCTGTAAGAGAAGAAGAACTGCCTTTGCTCGACATTTCAGTGGATGTTCTCAGTGAGCCTGAGGATATTTCGTCACCCGATGAATTAGATGTCAAAAGATACGGCGTTATTGTTTCCAAGGGTTTTAGGCGAGGTCTTCTATTACCTGATCTTGACGGTGTCGACACTGTCGAAGAGCAGATTTATATTGCAAAAAGAAAAGCAGGCATTATGCCTGAAGAAGAAGTTAAACTTCAGAGATTTGAAGTAATAAGACATCATTAAAAAATCGCCTGCAAAAAACTGCAGGCGATTAATTTTTTAATTATTCTTTCTCAAAAGCATCTTTGCCGATACCGCAGATGGGGCAAACCCAGTCATCGGGAATATCTTCAAAAGCTGTTCCGGGAGCGATACCTGAATCGGGATCTCCGATTTCGGGATCATAAACATAGCCACAGGGGCATGCGTACTTATCCATAGTGTAATCTCCTTTCCAATACAATATAAATATTATACTATATCTTACTTAACAAAGAAAGTGAAATAAAGTATAATTAAATGGTCTGTAAATATATAAAAAAATTAAGGCGGGAGGGTATTATGACAGTAACAAACGATATTATATATGTTGGCGTGAATGACCACGCAATAGACCTTTTTGAAGGACAGTATGATGTTCCCAACGGCATGGCTTACAATTCATATGTGATTATGGATGAAAAGATCGCCGTTATGGATACAGTAGATAAAAATTTCACACATGAATGGCTTGATAATCTTGCAAATGCATTAAACGGCAGAAAGCCCGACTATCTCGTGGTTCAGCATATGGAACCCGACCATTCCGCAAATATTGTTAATTTTACGAAAACATATCCCGATGCAACCATCGTTTCTTCTTCCAAGGCTTTTACGATGATGAAGAACTTCTTCGGAAAAGATTTTGAAGAAAACAGAATCGTCGTTGCAGAAGGCGATACACTTTCACTCGGAAAGCATACTCTTAACTTCGTGGCAGCACCCATGGTTCACTGGCCTGAAGTTATCATGACTTACGATTCCTGTGACAAGGTTCTTTTCTCCGCTGACGGCTTCGGTAAATTCGGCGCACTTGACGTTGAAGAAGACTGGGCCTGCGAAGCAAGACGTTACTATTTCGGTATCGTCGGAAAATACGGCGCACAGGTTCAGGCAGTGCTTAAAAAGGCAGCAGGACTTGATATTCAGATTATCTGCCCTCTTCACGGTCCGGTACTCAGCGAAAACTTAGGTTATTATCTTAACCTTTACAATATCTGGTCATCCTACGGTGTTGAAAGCGATGGCATCGTTATCGCGTACACATCGGTTTACGGTCATACCAAGAAAGCTGTTGAACTTCTTGCAGACAAGTTGAAAGCCAACGGCTGTCCGAAGGTAGCTGTTACAGACCTTGCAAGAGATGATATGGCAGAGGCTGTTGAAGATGCGTTCAGATACGGCAAAATCGTTCTCGCTACAACCACATACAATGCTGAGATCTTCCCTTTTATGAGAGAGTTTATCAACCATCTTGTTGAAAGAGGATTCAAGAATAAAACAGTCGGACTTATCGAAAACGGTTCATGGGCACCTCTTGCAGCAAAGACCATGAAGGGAATGTTGGAAGGCTGCAAGAATCTTACATTTACCGATACTACCGTTAAGATTCTCTCCGCATTAAACGATGAGAGCAAGGCACAGATTGAGGCACTCGCTGACGAACTCTGCATGGATTACAAGGCACAGAAGAGCGAGACTGCCAACAAGAACGATCTGACAGCACTCTTTAAGATCGGTTACGGCCTTTATGTTGTCACATCAAACGACGGCAAGAAGGATAACGGACTTATAGTTAATACAATTTCACAGGTTACCAGCTCACCCAACCGTGTGGCTGTATGCATCAACAAAGACAATTATTCACATCATGTAATCAAGCAGACAGGCATTATGAACGTTAACTGTCTTTCGGTTGAGGCTCCTTTCTCGGTATTCGAATGCTTCGGTTTCAGAAGCGGCAGAACCGTGGATAAATTCGAAAACGAAAAAGACAATCTTCTTCGTTCCGACAACGGACTGGTATTCCTTTCAAAATACATTAATGCATTTATGTCGCTTAAGGTTGAACAGTATGTTGATCTCGATACCCACGGCATGTTTATCTGTACCGTAACCGAGGCCAGAGTTCTTTCCGACAAGGAAACCATGACATATACATATTATCAGGCAAACGTAAAACCCAAGCCTGAGACAGAAGGCAAGAAGGGTTATGTATGTAAGGTCTGCGGATATGTATACGAAGGCGACGAACTTCCCGAAGATTTTGTATGTCCTCTCTGCAAACACGGAGCGGCTGATTTTGAACCCATCGCATGAAAAAAGCCATAATTAAAAACCTGATAATTCTTTTACTGATGCCAATAGCAGGATTAATACTCCTGCTTTTGGTTCATTTGCTTCCGACTTCAAAAATCATGGCAAATGTCAATTCATCAGCAGAATCAATCAAGGCCGAGTGTACGGACGAACTTATAATTGACGATTATCATGCGACATTAATCGGTAATTTCACCGATTGTCTCATGCTTCAGCTTTCAATTTACGACGGAGAGCATTCGGCTTTTGATCAGGCGCTTAATTTATACAGAAACGAAGTGGGCAACGAAGAAGAGTGGTGTCCCGGATTGTCTCTTACGGACTATTTAAACGGTGCAACGACAAATCTCGAAGTTCCTTATCCGAGATACTGGCACGGCTATCTGGTTATTTTAAAACCGCTTCTTTTATTTACCTCGCTTAATTCGGTAAGACTTTTAAATGCAGGTCTGCAAATGATTCTTTTAGCAGCTTCTTTAATTCTTTTTTCTAAAAAAGGTCAGTCGAAGCTTGCGTTTTCTTTTGCGGCATCTCTCCCTTTTATGTTTTTCTTTTCATCCTTCGCATCTCTTTCCTTAAGCATCTGTATGTACATCATGCTTATTGAAATGCTTTTGATAGCGTTCTTTAACGAAAAACTGACAGAGAACGAAGGATATATGACATTTTTCCTTGTGGCAGGATGCGCGACTGCGTACTTTGATTTCCTCACATATCCGCTTGTGACTCTTGCATTTCCGCTTATCGCAGTGCTTGCACTTACGGAAGAAGAAACCAAGAAAACATATTTATCAGTTTTAAAATATACGTTAACCTGGGGCATCGGATATGTATTTATGTGGGCATCAAAATGGATTATCGCCCTCGTATTTACCGGTCAGAATACTTTATCAGATGCATTTAAAACCATCTCTGCAAGAACTTCGTCCGCAACGGACACAGGCAGAATAGCAGGATATATAAAAGTAATTAAATACAATATTTCTCCTTTTATGAACAGAGCATTTGCTTTACTGATGCTTCTTATAATCGTTACGGTAATTGTTCTGATCATAAAAAAAGGACTCAAAAAACACTTTGACGGATTTGCACAGAGAATTCCCGTTATTATAATCGGTTTAATACCTTTTGTATGGTGGTTTGTGGCTGCAAATCACTCGTACGAACATGCTGCTTTTACCTGCAGAAATTTTGCAATCTTTGTATTCGCAATTGTTTTTGCATTCATAAAAGACGCAGCCCTCACAGATAAAAAGGAAGGCGACAGCACCAAGTAATGAAGAAGAAAAGAATTTCAACCAGAAATTTAGTATTCGTCTATTCGGTCATGATTCTTATAGTGGCTGTTATTTTTGTTGCCGTTGCTTTATATTTCTCACGTACCATAAGTGCCGCCAGACACGCGGGTGATACCTACAGCGCCGTAAGCAGTTCGGATGTAAATTTCAGCAAATACTATGTAATGATTTCGTCTGACAGAGAGCTTGATTTCTGGAAATCGGTTTATAAGGGCGCATACGAGGAAGGCATAAAAAAAGGCGTATGTGTCGAAATGATGGGCGAAAATCTGTCGGAGGATTACAGTAATACGGAACTCATGGAAATTGCAATCGCATCAAAGGTGGACGGTATCATCGTCCATGCTGATGAGAGCATAGAAATGAGAGATCTGATAAATGAAGCGGTTTACGAAGGCATTCCCGTTGTTACCGTTTACGGCGACAGTGCCAATTCGCTTCGCTGCTGTTATGTCGGTGTCGGCAGTTATAATTTGGGACGTGAGTACGGCAAGCAGATTGTTAAGATTGCAAGGGAGTATGAGCTTTCCAAAACCACAGCTTCAACTCATATGAATGACACCTTAAAGGTTGTCGCACTCGTTAACTCTTATTCGGACAACAACAACCAGTCCCTTGTATGGTCCGGTATTCAGAATGTTGTTTCCACCGAAAACAATTCCGAGATTCAGATTGAATTATCCCAGGCTTATGTGGATAACAGAAATACATTTACCACCGAAGAATCCATTCGTGATATTTTCAGATCGCAGGAAACTCCCGACGTTATTGTCTGCCTTAACGAAACAGACACCAACTGCGTATATCAGTCGCTCGTAGACTACAACAAGGTAGGTAAATCGGCTATTTTAGGATATTACGATTCCGAGTCGATTTTAAAAGGTATTTCCAGAAGCGTCATTTACTCAACCATTTCGGTTGATACATATCAGATGGGTGTTTACTGTGTAGACGCCATAAAAGAATATGAAGAATACGGCTACACCAGCCAGTATATGCTTACGGACGTTACTCTTATCGACAAGAGCAACGTATCCGATTACTTAAGCGAAAACGAGGAGGTGACTGAATGAGAGAAAAGTCTACCAAACCCGCCAATTCGCTGCAGCTTAAGTTAAGCATTATCTTCATAATGGCAAGTATCCTTATCTTTATAGTTAATGCCATGCTTATATTCGGTATCAACATGATGACGAGGGAAATGGATTCGGTTTACCGTGATAACTTAAAACTTAACGAACTCGCCGAAGCGCTCACCGATGTTCAGAGCAACATGACAGATTATCTTAATACCAAGACCTCGGATTCGCTTGAAAGATACTATAAGAGTGAGCAGGATTATTACAAACTTGTATATGAATTAAACAATTCGGTTACCGGAGATACATATGACCTGATGGAAAAAAACATAAGGAATATGTCGAACGAATATATTCAGACCACGGGTTATGCCATCGAGGCAAAGCGAGGCAGAAACGTAGAAAGATATTCTGCCGAATTTGACAAAGCGAGCAGACTTTACAATTATATAAATACTTACATCAACAGTCTTAACAACGAAAGATTTAAGAGCAACTCTTCAAACTTCTCGGAACTGCTTTCCGCCTTCAGAATTTTCGAAACTATTTCGATTATCATGATGGTTGCAGCATTACTCGGAAGTTCTGTTTTCGTTATCGGTTTTACGAGCTCTATCATCGATCCTATCAGAAAGCTCGCAAAGTCTGCGGATGAAGTGGCTAAAGGTAATTTCGAAATCGAAACTCTCGAAATCAGAACAAACGATGAAATCGGTGTCGTTACCAAAGCCTTCAACAAGATGGTTGCAAGTATCAAAGATTATATCGAGCAGATAAAAGAGAATATGGAACATGAGCGAAAGATGCAGGAGAAGGAGTTAAGGATTGAATCCACCCTAAAAGAAGCGCAGCTTAAATACCTGCAGACACAGATTAACCCTCATTTCCTTTTCAACACCCTTAATGCCGGCGCGCAGCTTGCGATGATGGAAGAAGCGGAAAAGACTTACGATTATATTCAGAACACCGCGGAATTCTTCAGATACAATGTACGTGAAGGAAATACTACGGTTAAATTAGCCGATGAAATAAGCCTTATCGACCATTACATTTATATTTTAAATGTACGTTTTTCGGGCGATATCAAATATGAAAAAGATATCGACGAAAGCCTGACAGATATCCTTATGCCCAGCATGATTCTTCAGCCTATAGTCGAAAACTCCGTCAACCACGGCATAAAAGAAATGGAAGGCAAAGGCAAAATCACTCTTCGCGTTTATTCGGAAGATAACAATGTCTTTATCAGCGTTAAAGACAACGGTATCGGTATGACGCAGGAGATGATAGACAAGGTTTTAAGCGGAGAACTTACCGAAGAAGAAAAGGCCGCACCCGTCGGAGCGCACGGTATCGGAATGGATAACGTCATCAAGAGACTCAGACTTTTTACCGACAGGGAAGACAGCGTATCCATCCAAAGTGAAGGCGAAGGCAAGGGTACGGAAGTTATTATAAAACTGACCAACGGAGGCAGTGAGAATGTATAAGATAATGATAGCCGATGACGAAGGCATTGTAATCGATTCCTTAAAATTCGTGCTTGAAAAAGAATTCGGCAAAGAATGTACGATAGAATTCGCCAAAACCGGACGAAGCGTGATTGAGCTGGCCGAAAACTTCAGACCTGACATTTCCATCATGGATATTCAGATGCCGGGTATTAACGGTATCGATGCGATGAAGGAAATTCGCGAAAAGAACAAGGACGTGATTTTTATCGTAATGAGTGCGTATGATAAATTTGACTACGCTACCGAAGCAATCAAGCTCGGCGTACTCGATTACATCACCAAGCCCATGGAAAAGAACAGAATCATCTCCGTTGTAAAACGCGCCATGGCCATAATAGATAAGGAAAGAGCCAGAAGAAGCAACGACCTTATGATAATGGAAAAGATGGAGATGGTTATCCCTATGCTTGAGAGCGGACTCATCTACAGTATTTTCCTGCAGAATAAGTTTTCCGAAGATGCAATCAATTACAAAAACATCCTCGGCATAAAAGAAGAGTACGGATACATGTTAACAGTTGTGTGCGGAGAAAGAGACGAGGATTCTAATCTTACCAATGCGGTCGGCAGCAGTGTAAGACTACAGAATCACTATCCCGAGCTTCGCTCGTACATAAAAGATTTCTGCGGCGGTATCGTCGGAAACGTAATGTCCAATAAAATCGCAGTGCTTGTGCCTTACGACAAGCCTGAGATGGATTATTCGGAAAGAAACGCTTTAATCGAAAAGACAAGAGAGTTTACGAGAACGCTTCAGAGAAAGCTCTCCGGTGATTTTAAGATCGGTATCGGCGGCGTAAAAGAATTCGCCAAGATGAATGAATCTTATGACGAAGCCCTGCAGGCTCTTTTAAACGCAAACGGAAGAGTTGCCCATGCGGATGACCTTGATATCCGTTGCGATTACGAAGAGAACTATCCTGTCGAAACAGAGAAGAGACTCTTTGAACTGGTTGAAAAGGGCGACTATGTCGGTGCAGGCAATGCGGCAGGCCAGTACTTTGACTGGATGAGCGACAATTTCGCCGACAGTATCATGGATATCAGACTTAAATCCCTTGAATTCGTGCTCTATGCTGAGAGACTTCTTTATATAAAGGGTGGTAACAGATACGAATTCAAGAGCCGTACAGATTATCTTCCCGTGGTAATGGGCACGGATGATTTAGGCGAATTAAAGACATGGTTTTTAAATAAGATAATAGAAGTAACGCAGAAGGTTGAAAACAACCGAAGCGAGAAATCCGAGAGCCTTATCGAAAAAGCTGAGTCTTTCATTAATAAGAATTACATGAAAGATATTTCGCTCGACGATATTTCGAGATACTGCAATATCAGTTCTTACTATTTCAGCAAACTGTTCAAGCAGGAGACCGGCGAGAATTACGTTGAGTATTTAAGCAGGGTAAGAATCGAAAATGCAAAGAAGATGCTCTCCGATTCGGAAGCATCCATAAAAGAAATAAGCTACTCTGTAGGCTTTTCGGATCCGAACTATTTCTCGAGAGCATTTAAGAAATATGAAGGTGTATCTCCGACGGAGTACAAGGACGCATTGTAATATAACGGGTTAACATTTATTTTAGGAACAATTTTATGAAAAAATCTTTTATGAGGACGGCAAAGTTAATAAGCGCACTTCTGACACTGGTAATGATTTTAACGCCGGTTTTAGCGTGCACACCGAATGAAGGCGAAACCGGAGAGAATACCGAAAATGTTCAGGACGGCATTAATATAGGAATGTCTTTTGACTCCTTCGTTATCGAAAGATGGCAGAGAGACAGGGACGTATTTGTTTCCACAGCCAAGGAAATGGGTGCGGAAGTTAACGTTCAGAACGCCAACGGTAATATCGAAGAGCAGAAAAGACAGATTCTTTATTTTATAGAGCAGAACGTTGATGTAATCGTGATTATCTGTATCGACGCCGATACTCTTTCCGAAGAAGTTAAGAAGGCAAAGAACGCAGGTATCAAAGTTATCGCATACGACCGTATCATAAGAGACGCGGATATCGATCTTTACGTATCGTTTGATAATGCTACCGTAGGAAAGATGATGGGCGAGACTCTTGTCGATTCAGGCATCGGCGAAGGCAGCAACATTGTTATGATTGGCGGATCTCCCGCGGACTACAATGTTCCCGCACTTGAGGACGGTTTTATCGGAGTAATGGAAGAAAACAAGGTAAATATCGTCGACAGAACTCACTGCGAAGCATGGAGAGCAGAAATTGCTTACGATTATGTATATGAAAATATGGAAACAATTTCGAATGCCGATGCAATAATGTGCGGTAACGACAATATAGCAAGTAAAGTTGTATCAGCACTTTCCGAGCAGCGACTCGCAGGACGCATTCCCGTAACAGGCCAGGACGCGGATCTTGAAGCCTGCCAGAGAATCGTTGAAGGCACACAGCTTATGACGGTGTACAAACCCGTGGATAATCTTGCAAAGCAGGCGGCCGAATGTGCCATAAAGCTGGCTAATCACGAAGACCTGGCAACCGATCAGACCATGAATAACGGAGCTTATGATGTTCCCTGCATTCTGTTAGAGCCTATTCCCGTTACAAAGGAAAATATGGACGATGTGATTGTAAACAGCGGTTTCCATACAAAAGAAGACGTTTATTTAAACGTAACCGAGTGATATAGCATTTTTTTGTCAAAGATAAGTGTATGCTGACAATTTTTTGATAGCATACACTTTTTTTGATTTTTAAAGTTATCAAAAAATTGAAGAATGTAACAATTTATTTTGCAAAAAGGTGTGTTAATGTGTATTTGTATTCATGAGACCAATATCATGAGAAAAAACATTTCACACTATTTAATGGGAGGTAAAGAAATGAAAAAAAGATTACTCAGTGTTCTTCTTGCATCAGGTATGGTAGCAACTACACTCGTTGGTTGTTCAATAGGTGGTTCAGGAAATAAGAAAGTCGGCGTTGCAATG
>JAEEGH010020809.1_pt1 | contig 13606 bp, 8 predicted proteins | sample 9134181 | NCBI WGS metagenome assembly JAEEGH01 (sample SAMN16246544, study PRJNA631951) | gut metagenome | biome: gut microbiome; feature: rumen; material: DP-attached | host: Bos | place: Iran: Karaj | collected 2018-10
GGGGAGAGGCCGTTGGCGGGGTCGCCGTCCACGGTAGACATCAGCCACCTGGCACCGGGCGTCTACCTCGTGCGCCTCAGCAGCGAGCTGGGGACGGCGACGAGGAAGCTGGTGGTGGAGTAAGGATAAAACAACATTTTGAAAAAAAATTTCATTCCGTATATACCAATACGGATTTTTTTTCGTTATAGCAAAAAAAATTGAGTATCAAAAATGGCAGGCGAGGAGCCTGCGCGAGAGTTTTTTTAGCTATGAAATTATCCCAGTTTAGATTCAACCTGCCGAAGGAGTTGATAGCGGAGAAGCCTCCGCGGAACCGCGACGAGGCGAGGATGCTGGTTCTTCACCGTGCTACGGGCGAGGTGGAGCATCGGGTTTTCAAGGATTTCATCGAGTATGTGGACGAGAAGGATGTGGTGGTGGCGAACAACACGAGGGTGTTCCCGGCGTTGTTGGAGGGGGAGAAGGAGAAGACGGGTGCGAGGATACAGGTGTTCCTGCTGAGGGAGTTGAACGAGGAGATGCGGCTGTGGGACGTGATTGTGGACCCAGCTCGGAAGATTCGCATCGGCAACAAGCTTTATTTCGGGGTGAACGACGCTTTGGTGGCGGAGGTGGTGGACAACACGACGTCGCGTGGGCGGACGATCCGTTTTCTTTTTGACGGGAGCCACGAGGAGTTTATCTCGATTATCCGGAGCATGGGGCGGACGCCGCTGCCGGAGGAGTTAAGGAGGCTGCGCGACATCGAGAAGAGCGACGCAGAGAACTACCAGACGCTGTATGCGAAGGAGGAGGGCTCGGTGGCGGCGCCGATAGCGGGGCTGCATTTCAGCCGGGAGCTTCTGAAAAGATTGGAGATTAAGGATGTGCGCTGGGTTGAGCTGACGCTGCATGCGGGCGTGGGTGAGTTCAAGCCTATCGAGGTGGAGGATCTGTCGAAGCATCGGATGGATGCTGAGGAGATGCACCTGGGCGAGGGTGTGTGCAGGGCTGTGGAGGAGGCGAAGGAGGGGGGCCACAAGGTGTGCTGCGTGGGTACGACGACAATGCGGGCATTGGAGAGCGCTGTGACAATCCCGGGAAAGCTGTGCGCATACGACGGCTGGACGAACAAGTTTATCTTCCCCCCGTATGATTTCACGATTGCGGACATGATGGTGACGAATTTCCATCACCCGATGAGCAGCCAGTTTATCATGGTGAGTGCTTTTGCGGGGCCGGAGCTGCTGATGGAGACGTACCAGACGGCCATCAAGGAGAAATACCGTTTCTCGACATACGGGGACGCGATGCTGATTATTTAAGGTTTAGGGTTTAATGGGCTTAATGGGTTTATGAAGATAAGATGACACCGTTAGCGGAGATATTGAGACCGAAGAACTTGGATGAATACATCGGACAACAGCACCTGATAGGACCGGGTGCTGTTCTTCGCACATTGATAGAGAGTGGCCAGATTCCGAGCATGATTTTCTGGGGCCCGCCGGGCATTGGGAAGACGACGTTGGCGATGATTATCTCGCGGACGCTGCAGCGTCCGTTCCACACGCTGAGTGCGATCAGCAGTGGTGTGAAGGAGGTGCGCGAGGTGATCAACGCCGCGCAGGAGGAGGAGGGGTCCATACTGTTCATCGACGAGATCCACCGCTTCAACAAGGCGCAGCAGGACTCGCTGCTGGGCGCGGTGGAAAGGGGCACGATTACGCTGATAGGTGCGACGACCGAGAACCCCAGCTTCGAGGTGATCTCGGCACTGCTGAGCCGCTGCCAGGTGTATGTGCTGAAGGAGTTCGGTGAGAAGGAGATGGGGCAGCTGATAGAAGCCGCCGTGCGCTGGTACGCGGGACAGGGGGTGACGGTGGAGGTGAAGGAGGCGGAGGCCCTGATGCGCATCAGCGGCGGCGACGCCAGGAAGCTACTGAACGCGATAGAGCTGGTGGTAAATCGGAATGGTCAGAATGGGACGAATGATCATATTGTTCTGAATAATGATTCTGTCACCACCGTCATCCAGCAGAACTTAGCCTACTACGACAAGGGGGGCGAGATGCACTACGACATCATCTCGGCATTCATCAAGAGTATGCGAGGGAGCGACCCCAACGGGGCTGTGTACTGGCTGGCAAGGATGATTGCGGGGGGCGAGGACCCGGTGTTCATTGCGCGGAGGATGCTTATCTTCGCGAGCGAAGACATCGGGAACGCGAACCCGAACGCGCTGCTGCTGGCGAACGCGACGTTCGAAGCGGTGTCGAAAATAGGCTACCCGGAATGCAGGATAAACCTGTCACAGTGCGCCTGCTATCTGGCCTGTTCTGTGAAGAGCAACGCAACGTATATGGCGCTGAAGAATGCGGAAGAGGCGGTGAGGAGGTGGGGAGACCTGCCGGTGCCGCTGCATATCAGGAACGCCCCCACAAAACTCATGAAAGGCCTGGGTTACGGCGACGGATACAAGTACGCCCACGACTACGAGGGCAATTTCGCCCAACAGGAATATCTGCCGGCGGGGCTGGAGGGCAGCCGCTTCTACGAACCCGGCAACACGCCGCGCGAGAACGAGACGCGCCGCTCGCTGCACGAGCATTGGGGCGCGAAGTACGGGTATTAAGCCAGCGCGTCGGCGATAAGGAATATGCTGCCGGTGACGAGGACGAGGTCTTGGTCGCCGGCTTTTTGCTGCGCGTCGGCGATGGCGTCCTTGACGTTGGGGAAAGCGGGGCCCTCGATGCCGAGCTCGTGAGCGGCGGCCTGAAGGTCGGCGACGGGGAGCTGACGGGGGACGGAGGGCTGGGAGAAGCGCCAGTCGCAGGGTTTCCCGAGCTTTGCGAATTCGGCATGCAGATGGGTAAGGATCTTGCGGTAGTCCTTGTCGTTGACGCACCCGTAGATGACATGGAGGCGGGAGAAGTGCATGGTGGCCAGTTTGCCGAGCATGGCGTCGATGCCGGGGGCGTTGTGGGCGGTCTCGCAGATGGTGAGGGGACGGTTGGCAATGACCTGCCAGCGGCCATGGAGGTGGGTGTTGTCGACGACATGGGCGATGCCTTTCTCGACGATATGCCCGTTCAGCGGCAGGGGTAGCTGGCGGACGGCCTCGAAGACGGTGGCGAGGTTCTTGAGCTGGTAGCTGCCAGCGAGCTGCGACATGAGGCCGTAGCGCCATTCGTCGTCCTCGCGGTCGCCAGCCATGTCGAGGTCGAGGACGTCGAAAAGGAGGCGGCTCTCGTCGCGGTTATTCTCGTTGGTGCGCACGCGCCAATGCTGGTCGGCAAAGGTGATGGGTGCATGGCGTTCGGCGGCGACGCGCTCGAAGACGGGTTGGGTTTCGGGTTGGGTCTCCCCTATCACAACGGGGACACCGGGCTTGATGATGCCGGCCTTCTCGCCTGCTATGGCTTCGAGCGTATGGCCGAGGAACTGGGTGTGGTCGAGGCCAATGTTGGTGATGACGGAGAGCAGGGGCGTGATGACGTTGGTGCTGTCCAGGCGTCCGCCCATGCCGACCTCGATGACGGCGATGTCGACCTTCTCCTTGGCAAAGTAGTCGAACGCCAAGCCGACCGTCATCTCGAAGAAGGAGAGGCTGAGGTCCGCAAAAAGCTGACGGTTATTCTCCACAAAGTCCATCACCTCCTGCTCGGGAATCATCTCGCCGTTGATGCGGATGCGCTCGCGGAAGTCGACGAGATGTGGCGAGGTGTAGAGGCCCACCTTGTAGCCTACCTCCTGCAGGATGGAGGCGAGGAAGTGGGAGACGGAGCCCTTGCCGTTGGTGCCAGCGACGTGGATAGAACGGAACTTGCTTTCGGGGTTGCCGAGGGCGGCCATCATGTCGATGGTGGGCTGTATGTCGGCCTTATAGGCTGCAGCGCCGATGCGGTGATACATGGGCAGCTGCGAGAACATGAATTCGAGGGTTTCCTGGTAGGTCACTGTGTTCGGTTATTTGTGGGGGATGGTGTAGGTGAGGCCAAGGATGAAGAGGCCCTTCTGTGATGGATAGTTTACCCAATAATAGTAGCGCTGGAAGGCGAGGTTGTCCAAGAGGAGGAAGAAAGAGAGGGCACGGTTGTGGCGGTATTCCACGGAAGCATTGATGCCGTAACGCATAGGTAGTTCTTCATTGTTGTCGCCCTGCATTTTGGCGAGGAGGCGGCCTTCGATGTGGAAGAGCCAGCGGTCGTTGTAGTTGACATCGGCCGAGGTCAAGAAGTCCCAGTCGGGGCGGTAATAGTCGCTCCATGCAGGCTCGGTGTCGTCGGTGATGTGATAATGATAGTAGTGACCGCCGGCACGAAGGGTCAGCATCTCGTCGTTGACGAAGGCGATGTCGGCGCCGACGGTGAGTCGGTTGAGGTCGTTGTAGACAGCGCTATAGACATTGTTGAGGGTGTAGAGGGGGTTGAGGGTGAAGGTGAGGTCGTCCTTGCGGATGGAGTAGCTCACCTCGGCGTTGGCCTCGAGCTTGCGGCTGATGGTCCAACGGGCGTGAGCGATGAAATCGTAGTGGGAGGTGACGACACCGGGCTCGAAATCGGGGTCTATATATGGGTTCACCATACGCAGACTGTTGAGAGTGTTGGCTTCAAGTCCACCAGTGGCTGCAAGACTGAGGGCGAGATTGTCGTTCATCAACTTCTTACTGACCATGACATCGGGGTAGAAATAGTTATGCTTATCGGTACCAGCAGCGGAATAACCGTCCCAGCCATAGAGGAAGCCGGCATGGATATTAAGGCCACGGAAGAGGAAGTCGACATAGGGGTTAACCCTCAAGAGGTTGGTGTGGTCGGTGTAGCTGTGGCGTATAGCGCTACCGTTGATGCCTAAGAAATGGGCGATTCCGTCACCTGGCGACACATTCCTATAGTGTTCCCATTCGAAATGCAGATAGGCCACACCTTTGCGGTCGGACAGCAGTGGGAAACCGTAGTGAATATCACCGGCGAGAGTAAAGTTCAGTTCATTGGCGCCCCATACTGTCCACAGGTCGCTCAGATGAACATCGGCAGCGTAGCCCAGTTTATTGACGTCAAGTTCCATGTTTCGGAGACCGATATTCCAGGAGGCCACATTATATGAGGCGGCGTAGTCCTTGACGCTGATATCGTCGCGATCCTTGCCGAGTACAGTTTGCAGCTTGTCGTCGGTGAAGCCGTAATAGAGGTTGTGGTCGTGTTCGTAGTTGAGGTCGGTGGAGAGTTGTAATTTGTCGGCCACAATATATTTGCCGAAAAGAGTGACGTCGGTGAGGCCAAAATGGTTCTTACCATAATCGGGCAGCGAGCCCCACGAGGAGCGGTGGTTGATGCGGACACCATAAGTCTTCTCTCTGTCCCGGGTGGAGCTCCAATAGAGGTCGGCCAAAGGGCTCCAATAGTTTCCTAAACCCAAACGGAAATAGTTGTTATAAAGTTTAGTGGCAGGTTCACCAAGGATACGAGCAGCCTTGATGCGCGACGGATTGTAGAGCGATTTCAAACGCGTCGGGGAGATGGAGTACTGGAAGGTGTGCTCGAAACGCGTCATCGTGTCGGTCATCACCGCAGGAAAATTGATTTTCTCCGCCTGTTCAATGACTGGTCGGAAAGAGCCTTTTACCAGCACACTCTCATTGTAGGACTCCTCCTGCTGAGCATGGGAGAGCGAAAAAGAGAAGAAGAAAAACAAAAACAGCGATGTAAAAATGATTGTCTTTTTCATGACACTTAACTCTTAATTCTTACTTCAAAAATTATAATTCTATCACTATCTCTTCATCCTCAACAGGTGCCTTAGGTTGTTCGGTGGCGACGATGGCATCGTATTTTTGGCGAGCCACACTCACCAGTTCCTCGCCGTCATAGTTGTCTATGATGCTCTGCAAGGTCTGCTTGGCCTGAAGGTTGTTTCCACGGGCATAGTAGATGTCGGCCCAGAGGATGAAGCTGTAGGCCAACCAATAGTCGCTCGAAGCATCCTTCACAATGCTCTCAATCATACGCTCGGCCTCGTCGTATTCCTGTTTGTAAACCAGTATTTCGGCCTGACGGCAACGGGCCTCTCCGCTGTATTCACCGTTAGACGATCCCACAAGGTGGTTATATAGTGAATAAGTGTTATCTCTCTGACCTGCGTCAAACGAACTGCGGGCCATCGTGAGGTATGCTTCTTCACGCATCTCCGTAGTAGCTTTGGGCTCGCCGGTCAATAACAATCCAGTTGATATGATATCAGCGAGATTACCTCGGGCCGCAGCACATCGCAGACTTCCCAAGCGTCCCTGCAACAGACCATTGTCACTCTCGGCACCTTCGGTCAACATACGATAGAGTTCGGCAGCTTTGTCATAATCGCCGAGACTGAAGGCTATGTTAGCACCCCTCTGCATCGACCGTTCGCTATACTGGTTTTTTCCGCTCAACGCCACCCATTCATAGTGTGGCAATGCTTTCGCATACTGTTCCTGCCGGTTGTAGCTGTCGGCGAGCAGATAGTGCGCCTTGAGGGCGAACATGCCGTTGGGGAACCGCAGGAGGTAGTCCTCCAACCCCGTAACAGCCACGTCATACTGGCCTTCCTGGTAGCGTTCCCCGGCGGCGAGGAATATTGTGCTGTCCTGTTCCAAGGTAGATATTTTCACTTTCGTCGTGCGCTCCACATAAGGGAAATATTCCGCAACACGGTTTTGCGCCACATAGATGTTCTTGACAGTTCCAAGTGCGTCACGGGCCTCGTCGGTGCCCGGATAGCTCGTCAACAACCGATCGAAAGTTGCCAGAGCCTCGCTGTATCGGTCCGTGTTGTAATAGATGAGACCTTTGTTGAGCAAAGCGGTCTTCACATACACACTCTGCGGATACTGCTCCATTGAACGATTATAGTACGTCATCGCCATCTCGTTGTTGTCAAGCATCATATAGGTGTTTGCAATCTCAAACATAGCCTTCGACTTGAGTGGCGAATTGTCAAATTTCTCAAAAATATAGTTCAGGTAGGTCAGCTTCTCACTGTTTTTACCTTGCGCACCGTAGGCCAGAGCCTTCTGATAGGTGGCATAGTCGGCATCTTTCCCCTTGTCCTCTATCACCTTGTTGTACATCTCGACAGCCTCGGCGAAACGGCTCTGAACATAGCGACAGTCGCCTATGCGATTCCTTACATCGTTCAGCATCGAGAATTCCTTCTCGTTGTGCCCAGCCAACATTTTCTCCAGTTCTTCGAATGTTTCCTCCGCCTCATCGTATTTTTTCTTTCTCATCTGCAGATAGCCATACGTATATCTCGCATCGGCTGCATAGGGACTTGTTTTGCTGAACGACGACAGCAAGAGTTTTTCGACACGTTTCTCAGCCTCTTCGTATCGACCCGTACGGTAGCAGGACTCACCTAACAAATAGTTGGCGTCCGCCGTGATACGTGGCACCGCGTTGATTCTCACCGCTTTCGCATACATAGCCTCACCCTCGTCCGTCTTCCCGCTATTGCTCAATTCTATGCCACGGTTCATCACAGCTCGCTGGTAGGCCTGCTCCAATGCTGCATTCCGTTGCGGAATCTCCTCCAACAGCCTGATGGCGTCCTTGTAATTGCTCGTCGAACAATACAACTCCGTCAGTATCTCCTGGACCTCTGTCTTGTGGCTCGTCTCCGGATATTGCTTCAGGTAGTTCTCCATTGCGCGAATATTCTCGTTATAAGCGCTTTCGTTCAACTCGCAGCTCAGCTTCGCATAATTGAACAGCGCATCCTCCTTGATTCTCGCATCAAAATTCATCTTTGAGGCCTCGAGGAAGATGCTGCGGGCTTCCTTCTTCTTACCCAGCCGCACATAGCAGTCACCAAGCACATACAGGGCATTCTGCGCCACACTGTCCTCACACACCGTCTTCCTCTTCAAAAACTCTGCCGCCTTTGCGTAGTTGCCCGTCATATAGTGGCAATAGCCAATCTGGTAATCATTGTCCTGCGGTGTGCAGCTCTGCGTCTGCTCGCGCTTCGCAGCCTCGTCCACCATGCGGTACTGTTCCAAAGCCTTCGAATACTCCCCACGGTTGAAATAAACCTCGCCCACCATCTGGTGCACCTCGTTTCGGCGGAATGCATCCTTGTCTCCAACCAACCTGGGAGCCAACTCCACCAACTCATCCTCACGCCCCAGATAGTAATAGATTCTCGCCATATACGATGGTGCTATCTTGGCAAATTTCTTGTCATTTTCAAGTTCCTTGAAATTCTTCAATGCCGACTCGTATTCGCCGTTCATATATTGGATATGTGCATAATAATAGAGCGACGAATTACGGTATTTCGACTGTCCGCCGATTTGCTGGGCGAAGCATTTCGACGCCTTTGCCCGCTCTCCCTCTTGGAAATAGCAGTATCCCTTTTTGAAATTGAACTCGCTCCGGTGGTCGAATTCAACCTCGCTGCCCTCCACACGGTCGTACCAGCCCAACGCCTCCCTCCAGGCACCACGGGCATAATGGAAATTACCCAGATAGAATCGGGCCATGTTGCAGCGTGAACTCTGCGGATAGAGTCTGAGAAACTCCTCAAGGCGGTAGGCCGCATCGTTATTGTCCAACCTCTCCGAACAGACGCCCGCAAAATAACAGGCGTCAGCCCTCGTCAGGTCCATCCCCTCAGTATTCCCGAGGGCTATCTCGTCATAAATCTGCTGCGCAGCGGCATACTTCTGCTTGCCGTACAGGTCCATCGCCTGCCGGTACAACTCCTGCTGCCGCTCCTCGCCGCTCCTCCTCTGTCCGAAGGCCACACTGCCCGTCAGACACAGTCCCATTAACAACACAACAAACGTTTTTTTCATATACATCCTTATTTCTTGATTCTCAATTCTCAATTTCCCTTCTCCCACGGTCCGTGCATCAATATTCCCTCTCCCGGCCAGGGGGTCCAGTCATATACCCTGCGTCCCTCGGGGTCGATCAGAACGAATGTGGGGTAGCTCGCCACTTCCCAGCGTTCCAACATTTCGTAGTCCCCGTCGAAGTGGAGCCACGTCCACTGGCACCGCGCTCCACGCCGACTGTTCTTCACAAAATGATACATCTTCTGAAACTCACGGTCGCACACCACCGTCACAAAAACCACATCAGGGTGCTTGCCGTATACAGTATCCCGGAAATGCGCCATCGTCTCTATCTCTTTCAACGAATTCGGATCCCCCGTGCGAACAAAACCCACATATATCCACTTCCCCCGGAAATCACTCAAATGCACCCTCTTCCTCTCCACGTCCGGCAAGTCAAACTCCAGCCACCCGGAATGGCCCTGCTCCATCGCCTGTCGCCTCTCCATCATCTTCACCAAACTCTCCGCCAAAGCCCTGTGCTCCTCGAACTTCGACCTCTCGCCCAAAGCCCTTGTCATCCGCACAACACCGGCACCATTGTAGTATTTCGAGAAAAACATCTCCTTCAACGCCTCCAATGCCGCCAGCTCCCGCACCTGTTCGTTCTCCAGCAACGGGTCCAGGCCCAAGGTGTCCAGCCAGGCATCCACCGCCCCACGCTCGACAAAATCGGCCATCTGCCACTGCGACACCCTCTTCGTACCATCCGAAATCGCATGCTCGAACAACGCCAGGAAAAACCTCATGTAGCTCTCGTCATAATAGCGTATGGGCTGGGCTGCGACATACGTCTCCACCAGCCCTTTGCGTGTACCCAAACCCATGGCCAACCGCATCTCCCCCATCGTGTACTCCACATAACGGTTGAAAAAAGCGTCGGAATCCCCTTCACCGTCGAAACGCATCCTCACCATCCTCTCCAACTCCTCCATCGCCCTGCGATCGCGCCTGAAACGGAAATCCATCCGCTCGCGGTTGGCTTCCACAAAGCTGTCCACCGCCGCCTCAAACCGCATAATTTTCAAATTCAGTTCCCCACTGTCCACTCCAACAAACTCCATGGGCAAGGCCACGGGCTCCAGATACACGTTGCGCTTCTCGTCCATATCCCAATCGAAAGCAGGCACATACACATCGTATCTCCGTCCCGGTTCCACATAGAACGACTCGCTATAGCGCTCCATCTGCACAAAAACAAGCCGTGGATAATTAACATAGCACTTCACACTGAACCGGCCGTCAGACCCCACCCTCGTCGAATCCAGAACAACCTCGCTCCATGTCAGCATGTCACTGTAACCACCCAATATCACCTTCTTCCCCGCACCGCCAACAACCTCCCCCGCAATCTCGACATTCGTCTGCCCCATCGCGCCAACGCTCCACATCAGCATGCATCCAATCAACAATAAACGCTTCATTATATAATTATTCATTATTTTATTCCACTTCAATTAACGCAACACCTCAACAATTATTGTACATTTGTTTTTTTTTCGTATCTTTGCGTCTCGTAAGAATCGGAAAATACATTTTAAAAGTTTGATACACAACAAAAAACACTAAAATTAAATCAAGATGAACAAAGATAATTTCCGCATTGAGAGCGACCTCCTGGGGCAGAAGCAGGTTCCGGAGGAGGCGTTGTATGGAGTCCAGACGGCTCGCGCGATGGAGAATTTCCACATCAGCGGGCACCTGCTGTCGTCCTACCCGAACTTTATAAGAGGGATGGCGATCACGAAGAAGGCTGCCGCGATGGCGAACATGGAGGTAGGAATGATCACGGGGGCGCAGGGTGAAGCCATCCTATGGGCCTGCGACCAGCTGATCGAGGGGAAGCACCACGACCAGTTCCCGATCGACATGATCCAGGGAGGCGCGGGCACGAGCACGAACATGGCGGCCAACGAGGTGATAGCGAATCTCGCCCTGGAAAGGATGGGCTATAAGAGGGGTGAATACCAATACTGTTCACCGAACGACGTGGTGAATGCGAGCCAGAGCACGAACGACGCCTACCCTTGCGCGATCCACATGGCGCTTGCTTTGGAACATCTGGAGTTTATGCCTCATCTGGAGGAGATGATAGCTGCATTGGATGCGAAGAGCAAAGAGTTTGCACATGTAATCAAGATGGGGCGGACGCAGCTGCAGGATGCGGTGCCGATGACCTTGGGACAGACTTTCGGCGCGTTTGCGGACTCGCTGCGGGGCGAGTTGAAGAACCTGAGGCTGACGGCCGACGAGTTCCTGGTGGTGAACATGGGAGCGACGGCGATAGGGACGGGCATCTGCTCGAAGCCTGGATACAGCGAGGCGTGCATCAAGGCGCTGCGCAAGATCACGGGATGGAACATCACGCTGGCGGACAACCTGATAGAGGCGACGAGTGCTACGACGTGCATGATTGCCTACAGTTCGGCGATGAAGAGGCTGGCCATCAAGATCAACAAGATGTGCAACGACCTGCGACTGCTCTCGAGCGGACCGCGTTGCGGCTTGAACGAGATCCACCTGCCGGAGCGGCAGCCCGGGAGCAGCATCATGCCCGGCAAGGTGAATCCGGTCATCCCGGAGGTGATGAACCAGGTGTGCTACAAGGTGATCGGGAACGACATGTGCATCAGCCTGGCGAGCGACAACGGGCAGCTGGAGCTGAACGTGATGGAGCCTGTGATAGCGTATACCCTCTTCGAGAGCATCCACCTGTTGGAGAACGGATTGGACACGCTGCGGAGGCTGTGCATCGAGGGTATCAAGGCGAACGAGGAGCGCTGCAGACAGTTGGTGGAACATTCGATAGGCATCGTGACGATGCTGAACCCCATCATTGGCTACAAGCAGAGCACGAAGATTGCGAAGGAGGCCTCGGAAACAGGCCGCGGTGTCTACGAACTGGTGCTGGAGCACAAGCTGCTGACGAAAGAGCAGCTGGACGAGATCCTGAAGCCGGAGAACATGCTGCAGCCTGTAGATCTTAGTTTGAAGAAATGAATCATACAATAAAAATAAAGAAAGGACTCGACATTCCTCTCGGTGGCGACGCCGAGAGGTTTGTCGTTGACATGAGGAGCGAGGAACGCTACGCCGTGAAGCCGCCGGATGTGGTGGGATTCACCCCGCGTCTGCTGGTGAGCGAAGGCGACGAAGTGTTTGCCGGACAGCCACTTGTGGAAGACAAGCGCGACCCGAGGCTGACGCTCCCCTCGCCGGTCGAGGGTGTGGTGCAGGCCATTGTGAGGGGAGAGAAGAGACGGCTGCTGGAGGTTGTGGTTGCAGGTGGTTCCAGTGGTTCTAGTGGTTCTAGTGGTTCTAGTGGTTCTAGTAGTTCTAGTGGTTCTAGTAATGCTAGTCATACTGGTTTGACTGGTGAGGCTCCTGTGTGGTGGATGATCAGGGAGCGGCCGTTCGGCACGATCGCGAATCCGGACCACAAACCTAAAGGGATCTACGTCAGCCTGCGGGACACGAACCCGCTGGCGCCGGACCTGGAATTTGCGCTGAAGGGACGCGAGCATGAGTTTGAAGCGGGCATCAAGGCCCTCGAAGCTTTTGCGGAGGTGCACTGCGTGAGGGCTGAAGGTCCCCACCCTGCCGGCAATATCGGCACTATTGTTGCAGCCCTCGACCCCATCAACAAGGACGAGTACATATGGCATGTAAATGCACAGGATGTGGCCAACATCGGCCGATGGTGTCTGAGGGGAGAATACCGGCCTGAGCGAGTAATAGCGGTAGGAGGGCCGGCTGCGAAAACGCCTCACTACTACCGGATGCTCTGCGGGGCCTGCCTGAAGCGGGTCACGGAGGCACAAATGACAGACCCTGACTACCCTCAACTGAAGACGATACACGATGCACCAAATACCCGCATCATATCAGGCAGTGTGCTGTCCGGGACAGAGATTGCCCCCGACGGATTCCTGGGGATGTACGACCACCAGGTAACATTCATCGAGGAAGGCGACCACTATGAATTCATGGGCTGGCTCATGCCGGGTTTAAAAAAATTCAGCTTCAGCCGCACCTTCATCAGCGGAATGCTGCACGATATGCTCCCGAAGAATTTCAATTTCCAATATTCATTCTCCAACTCGTTCAACACCAACACCCACGGCTCTGTGCGTCCCTTCCTGTTCACAGGCTCGTTCGAGCGCGTGTTCCCGTTTGACATCTACCCTCTACAACTCATCAAGGCCTGCATCGTGGGCGATGTGGAGCTGCAGGAGAAGCTGGGCATCTACGAGGTGGAGCCCGAGGATTTCGCCCTGTGCGAGTTCATCGACCCCTCGAAGACGGAGATACAGACGATTATCAGAGAAGCACTCGAGGTGCTTAGAAAGGAGGCTATCTCATGAATATGAAATGGCTCGAAGACTGGTTCGAGAAGATTGAACCCAAGGGCAAGTGGAGCTGGCTGGGAAGCACCTACGAGGCTTTCCACACTTTTGCCTTCACTCCCAAGACCGTCACCCGTAGTGGTTCACACATCCGCGACGCGGTGGATATGAAGCGGAGCATCATCATCGTGGTGATAGCCCTGATTCCCGCTCTGCTGTTCGGCATGTGGAACATAGGCTACCAAACGGCCATGAGCACCGGCGCCGATTGGCATTGGCTCTACATGTGGTGGTTTGGCTTCTTAAGAATGCTTCCTCTTATCGTGGTGAGCTACGTAGTGGGCCTCGGCATCGAGTTTGCCTTTGCCCAGTACCGTCACCATGAGGTGAACGAGGGCGACCT
>JAEEGH010020810.1_pt1 | contig 13605 bp, 6 predicted proteins | sample 9134181 | NCBI WGS metagenome assembly JAEEGH01 (sample SAMN16246544, study PRJNA631951) | gut metagenome | biome: gut microbiome; feature: rumen; material: DP-attached | host: Bos | place: Iran: Karaj | collected 2018-10
TATATTTCTGCATGTTCATCTGAAGAAACTATTGCTTTTTATAAAGCTATGGGAGCTGAACTCGCAGATTGTCCGATAAAGGAAATTGCAGAAGAAGAACCGTATGATTTGCAAATGGTTTGTTATGTTTAGATTACGCAAGAGTACCGGAATGCGGCAGACCCGGAAATACTTGAATTATTTACAAACTATGGAGGTTGAAAAATGTTAGAAAACCTGATTATCAGGCAAGAGAGACCTGAGGATTATAAAGAAACTGAACTTATGGCAATGCGAAGCTTTTGGAATAAATACTGGCCCGGAGCCACGGAACATCTTTTGATTCGTATTATCCGTGAATCAAAGGATTATGTCCCTGAAATCAGCCGTATCGCAGAACTTGATGGAAAGATAGTAGGCGCCGTGTATTATACGAAGGCATGGATTGTAGATGGCGATATAAAACACGAAATTGTCACCTTTGGTCCACTGGCGGTAGAGCCAACGCTTGAAGGCAATGATATAGGTGGAGCATTAATTAGGGAAACCATTAAACTTGCTCGACAAAATGGCATCACAGGAATTGCACTGATGGGTGAACCTTACTATTATCCGCGATTTGGTTTTGAAAGAGGGGCAGATCATGGATTAACTGATGCGCAGGGAAACACGTTCGATGCGCTTATGTGCCTTCCTTTGAACGATGAGTTTAAGTCAATAAAGGGAAAACTGATCGAAAGCGAAGATTTTGAAAAGCTGGAAGATGAAAAGTTATTAGAGGAGATAAGCAAAGAATTTCCGGCATATCGGAGAGTCAAGGTACAAGAGGGCTTTATGCAGATATTTGGGCAACACCTTGGAGTCGTTGAATCGGTAGAAGATGAAACTTTTATGGTTCGTTATTGGGAACTTTTGATTCCCGCCAAGGGCGATGATTCACTTGAGGAAAAGCCGGAAAAGGGAAGCGATGTGCAGTTTATTTGGAATCACAAAGGAGAATCTCGGATTACAAAAGTTTTCAAGAACCTGTTGGAGAATTAACTCGCAAAATAATGTAGGAGCAAAACAAATGAAAAAGGGATTATCACTGACAAGCAAAGTGATAGAAGGTCAGAATATATCCTATCGCATATTTGGTAATGGAGATATTGATCTGGTTATAAAACTGATCATGAGAAAAGCTCCCCCATTTTATTACTACGATCAATTTTCGCCGGAGGCAAAGAAATATATTTTAGATGAATTAACAAAGGCAGAGCTACATGATGTGGCTTTAGAGGAATATCGCCTGGCGCATGAGGAAAAAGAAATCTGTCAATTAAAAGAAAAAGGGGATTTTCCAAAGATCCCCATCGTACTCATAACCCATGAAAGTGAATTTGAAATAAAAGAAATCATGGAATTCGGACAAACCACAAAGGAATTTGCAGTTAAAGTTGAAGATTTGTGGCAGTCGTTGATGCAGGAATATCTAACCTTTTCCGATCAGTCAATTCTACTACGAGCCAATAATAGCGGACATTATATTCACCTGACGAAATTTGAAGTGATTATGCAGGCATTGCAATGGATTTCATAGTATTATGTGCATTTTTACAAAGAGTATCCGGATGAAGCAAATGAAATCACTCATGTTTCAGTTATTTACCGGGAAGATATGGTTTTTGTGTTGGAAAAATCTCAATGAAGGAAGATACGGTCATGTTTCAAAGAGTTAAGTGATGGCAAATATAATAACAGGATTCAGGGGACTGATCAGTATTGTGCTGCTATTCTGTCCGGTGTTTTCGCCGGTATTCTATATGCTTTATCTGATCAAAGGCTTATCTGATATGATAGACGGAACCATAGCCCGAAGAACGAATACTGTTAGTGGATTCGGAGAGAGATTTGACACTGATTGCACAAAGGAAGCTGGTTGCTGTTCATTCAGTGATGAATAAGGTGACAGGGGGATTGCTTTTTATACTGCCTTTGACATTTCCCATAGTCCCGCTAAAGTATTTGGCGATTCCGGTGTGCGCGGTGGCAACTTTTTCGGCAGTTCAGGAAGGACATTATATCAGAACAGTAGAAAAAAGGGCTTGACTCGACCCTAAGGGGATAGCTTAGGGTATCAGATGTGGAAAGGAGATTTGCAAGAATGATAAAAATCGGTGAGTTTTCTAAGCTTTCACATCTGACGATCAAAGCGCTGAGGTTTTACGAAAGAGAAGGCCTTCTGAAACCTGCTTCTGTTGACGAATGGAATAATTACAGGTTTTATGAAACTTCACAGCTTGAAACTGCTGCTAAGATCAAGTCATACAGACAGCTCGGTCTGTCCGTTGAAGAAATTAAAGCAGTTTTTGCCGGTGCAGATGTGAAAGGGATCCTGCAGGAGAAAATCATATCACTGAAGAAAGAAAAGAATCTGATCGAATCTCGTCTTTCCATAATCAATTCAATTATGGAGGATAAAGAAATGAAATATCAGGTAACAGAAAAAGTGATCCCGGAAACCATTGTCTATACTGCGGAAACCGTACTTAAGAGCTATTCGGACATCATGAATTGGATTCCGTCCGTGGGGCAGCAGTGCCTTGAACTGAACCCGGGAATGAAGTGCGCAGAGCCCCCGTATGAGTTTTGCGAATATCCCGATGGAGAGTATAAAGAAACCGACATCCGTATCAGACATAATGAAGCCGTTAACGCATTTGGAAAAGAAGATGAACATATTAAGTTCAAAACGCTGCCGGAGGCCAAGGTCTTAAGTATCTATCATAAGGGTTCATACGCAAATATCGGCGAAGCATATGCTTTTCTTATGAAATATGCAGAGCAGAACGGATATAAAACAGCGGGTCTTTCCCGTGAATGTTATATTGACGGCATCTGGAATAAAGAATCGGAAGAAGACTGGCTGACGGAGATTCAGCTGCCGATTGGGTGAATATTTGTAATGAAGAAGGCATAAGATTCAAAACCTGTACCCTGGTAAGCCGGGGTACAGGAAAGCTATTTGGCTAACGCCAAATACGCTCCGCTTTGGATGCCACCTGCGCTCCACAGCAGATCTCATTTCCACAGGACACCAATCTTCTCAATGAAGCACGTGAAAACCTGGAAAACATCATTGATACGATTTGCTACGAATACAACTACTACAAACCCCGGATGTATCGCCAAAATGCAAGGAAAGATTTTCTGAACTTTGCCAAATGCAAAAAGCGTACAGCGAAAAAGATCCGTACGGCGATCAAGAAGCAGCTGCAATACATCAACCGAGACCTCAGTTATATCGATGCTCTTCTGGAAGAGGAAGACGTTGAGCTGAGTCAACGGCAAACGGAACGTCTGGCAGTTATCCGTGAACTCTTCGAACAGCAAAAGTACATGTATGAGAACCGGACACACAGCGCAAAGGATCGCATTGTCAGTATCAGCCAGCCGTACATTCGTCCTATCGTTCGTGGCAAAGCCAAGGCGCCGACAGAGTTCGGAACAAAGCTCGATATGAGTCTCGATGAACACGGATTCGCAAGGCTGGAGAAATCATCCTTCGATGCTTACAACGAAGCAGATGTTTTGATCGGCTCCATAGAGAGATATCATGAGCGAACAGGTCATTACCCGGAGCGTGTGCTCGTGGACCAGATATACCGCAATCGGAAGAACATATCCTATTGCAAAACCCACGGGATCAGGATATCCGGGCCGGCACTTGGACGGCCAAAACAACAAACGATCGTTGAGAAGAAACAGGCATACGCTGATAATACGGATCGTATCGAAGTAGAACGCGGTTTCAGCCTGGCGAAACGTTGCTATGGACTTGGCCTGATCCGCACAAAGCTGGATACGACCACCCGTAGCTCCGTAGCATTATCGATCATAGCAATGAACGTGGATCAGCTGGCGAGGATCTTTTTACGGCTTATTATGATTTCAATCTTTTCAATGTGCAAATGGCAGGAAAAACTGCCCGAAAACGACTCGACGGGAGACCGGATTCAAATGGCTCCTTGTTGAGCAGTCACTATAAGGAAGAGAAGAAAAACCTTTGTACCGGTCCGGAATGCATCCTGATCGACGATCTTTGGCCGAACATAGAAGCCTGGAGATCCTGTGGCGGAACCGGGATCCTGCACGAAAGCGCGGAGAAAACGATGACGCTTCTTCGGAACATGGAGATTATTGGATAAATCAAGCGGGAGGCCTTCTATCCTAATGCTTTAAGCAAAGCCTCAATCTAAGCTATCCTGCGATGTCTGTGGTCCGACGAGCCTTATTCGTGAAGGTGGAATAAATCTCTTGGCAAATAAATCCCCGTTACCAATGAACCGTTAGCGGGGATTTTTATGCGAAATCCGCGCAATGAAACATCCCGGCTGAAGCCGGGCGCGTTTCTTTCGGTGCAGCGCATACCGGATCTGTGATATTGCTGTGATAGGGCACATGCTATTATGTATAGAAAATGATAAAAGTCTTTACGTTTTATCCTTTACTGCGCCGGATTTTGGCCGCTGAAACCGGCATGCTGTATTTTTTCAGGAGGGTTTTCAATGGAGATCACAAGTATCGGGAAAGAGAATTTGGAGGAGTTCAAGCTGTTTACCGGCGGAACGCCTGCTTTGGATGAGTGCGCTCTGGGGCTGATCGAAGAGGATGAGGCCGTTGGAGCGCTTGTGCTGTCGGAAGAAGACGGAGTCTGCACAATAGAGAGCATCTTTGTGGTGCCGGAGCACCGGAGAAAGGGAGGAGGAACCCTTCTTCTGAACGCACTGAAGGAGTGCGGGAGTGAAGCCGGGATAAAGGATTTTCTGATCTATTACGGAGAGGATGAGATCCTGACCGTTTTTCTTCGAAAGCAGGGCTTTACCTGCATGAAAAAGGCAGAGGTGATGGAGATCTCGGTAAATATGATCCTGTCTTCCGAAACCTTTCAAAAGCTGCGGGGGAAGGAGCCCGAGGAAGGGATCCGTTTCCTGAAGGATCTCTCCAAACAGGAAACAAAAGCCCTGCAGGACATGATCACGGAAGGCGGCTTTCAAAGAGACCTTCTGGAGGGACCGGATCTGGTCCCGGAACTTTCCTATGCTGCATTTGAAGGGGAAAAGCCGGAAGGCGTTCTGATCGCGAACCGGGTCGATGAGGATATCTTCGTATCCCTCCTTCTGGTGGACGACAATAAACAGAGCATTTTAAGAAAGCTTCTGTCGGCGTTTTCGAATTCGCTGATCCATCAGGCAAAAAAGGGTTCGGTTCTGAAATTTATCAACCGGAACGAGAAGCTGAAGGCTACGTTGGAAAAGATGATCGGACAAACGTTTACCGCATCCGGGCAGACCTGGATGGGCGTTTTGTCATTATAATCCTGGAGGTGGAGTATGAGCGAACCGCAAAAAACAGTATTTAAGAAGCTGGAGCTGGACAGCAGCAAATTAAAAGAGGATCACAAGAATAACCTGATGAATGGGGAGGAATTTGAAAACAAATTCGTCTTCTCCATGGATGCGAAAAAAAACCAGTCCCGTATGCGGAATGTGCTGCTGGATAACCTTAAAGACCGGTACAGGGTCGAAAAGCCGAAGAAGAGCGTGATCGGCCAGTGGACGGAGAAATACAACCGCTGGACGTATAAGAATAAGCAGCTCGGATATTTCGCGAAAAAGGATCTGGATGACCATGCGAAAAAGCAGATCGATATCCAGCGGCATCTTTATGTGGAACAGAGTACCTACAATAAGAGGAAACAGGAGGAACGGGAGTATCTGAAGCAGTCCGTGCTGAAAGACGAGGTGCCGTATCTGGAGGAACGTTTTAAGACAGAGGAGGAGCAGGAGGCCCTTTCTCACTGGATGGTGGCGGAAGGACAAATGAAATACGGAGAGGGCATCGGACAGAGAGATTACTTCAACGGCCTGGCAAATGAAACGCCAAGATTTTATGTGCTCGAGATGAAAAAGATCATTGAACATCTTCCGAAAATGATCCGGGCCGAGGACTTTTCTTTTAAGAATGACAAAGAATTTGTCTCCCAATACGCAAAAAAATATGATCTTTTATGCAAAGGCGCTTCTGCGGAAGTATTTGTAAAGAAACTGGAAGCCCTGATCGCAGCGGATGAGATCGATACGGAGGTCTCGCTGATCGAAGCAAAGGCCGTGGTGAGCCTCTGCAAGGAACTGAAAACGGAATATGAAGAGAGACTTATGATGATCCAGTCTCCTTATTATGCCATGACAACGGCAAAGGATCTGGACCGGTATCTGGGAGATGACTGGGAAGAAAAGCTGAAAGAAGATATCAAAGAGGGAAATCCGGACTTTGTTGATTATGTGGCGCGTTATCGGAAGCTGAAAACCAGTGCTTTCGGAAAAGGAAAGAATTTAAACAGCCTCTATCGTGAAAAACTGCAGCAGATCCAGCAGGAGACAAGAGACCGGGATGTGGAGAAGGTGCGTGCGCTGCAGATCCAGGAACAGGATACGGCGGAGAACACCATGGAAGCCTATTATCAGAAACATCTGGAGGATGCGAAGAAAGCATGGGCCAATAAGGACGACAGGGAGTTCCTTACGAAAACGGAGATTTCCTTCGGCCACAAGGCCAAAGACCTGGAACCGAAAGACTACCATCAGTTTGAGCAGATGCTCCTCGAGATCAAATACGAGGGCAAGCTGCACGGAGTTCCCGTAAAAAAAGAACATCAGGAGCTGATCGTAAAAGAGCTGGATCAGCTGGTCGCCCTCCGCAGGGAGACCTATGCCAAAACCAATGCTTCCATGAGGACGGATACGGTTCAAAGCGGCAATTTTGCGGATATGAAAAATCCGGCCTTTCTGGAAACGGAGGAGGGAAAATTTTTGCAGAAGCTTCAGGGCTGTGACTGGATCCCGAAGACCGAAGAGACCCAGGAGAGCCTGAACACCTATCTGGACGGTGTATTTTCTCTGATGGAAAAGATCGTGAATATGGGATATGCCGTTGTTCCCGAATATGAGGGAAGGCTGAACCAGTCAAAGTACATGGATCAGGGACTGGAAAGAGCGAGGAAGGAATATGAAAAGGTAAATAATAAAAAGACTTCTGTGCAGGGAAAGGCAAAAAGGATTGAATTTCCGGAAGTGTCGGTCAATGGAAAGAAGTATAAGACCTATGGCATGATGGGCTTCATGACGGATATGGAAGGAGCCGATCTGAATGCAGGAGAAGAAGCGGAGAAACTGTTCCGGGAGCTCAGTGATGTTTACAGGAAGAAAGCGGTGGCCTATGGCCTCTATAACCTGGAAGACGGAATGAAGAGCTTTGTGGGGCAGGTCTATGAAAAAAAATATGCCGCAGAAGCAACAGCTTTGGAAAATCAGCTCATGGTGCTCCTCTATGACAAGAATTGGAAGGTCCGGCTGTATTTAAGATCACATCCGGAACTGAAAGCACGGAAAGAGCTTTTGGGGCTCTATGAAAAGATCAAGAAACAGGCCAAAGAGAAGCCTGCCCAGGAGCTTATGGATCTTGCCATCTTGAACGCAAAAAGCCTGAAGGAAGAGGAATCCCGGAAGGCCGGATATAAGGAAAAAGAGATCAATGAAGCGAAAATGAAGTCTTATGTCGAAGAACTCAAAAAGCTGAACGAAAATTCCGTTCAGGGGGAAACCGTCCTGGACTTCATGAAGAACATGACGAAAAATATGGACGTCTGCCGCCGGGTGAGAGAGCTCAGGCATGAGATCTCCCGGGGACTTTCCAAAGGGTTTAAGGTGGATGATGAAACCCTTTTATCCTTAAGGACGAAATTCATGTTTTTTGAGATGGTCAAAAAAACCACACTGCTCATCCAGCAAGAAATTCTCCAGAAAGATGAAGCGGGCAAACGAACCGAGGAGCAGTGGGAAAAGGTGCTGGCCGGCGATACGAATGAAGAGCTTTTTGCCGGGATCCCGGCGCTTTTGCCGGGGAAAAAGAAAGAGTTCCTGGAAGCCGTATCAAAGAAATTTACGGATGAGTACAATGACCGGGAAAATTCCATTAAGGATACGATGAAGTTTTATTCCAGAAACGGGAAGATCAGCAGCGGGGAACTGAAAAAGAGGAAGGATGCATACTGCAAAAACGCTCTGATCTCGGAATATATAAGTGTAAATCGTAGAGAAGCTACTTGTGAGGAATCCGCAAGCATTATCCGTGCCTGGTGTAAGGAAAACGGCAGGACAGAAAAACTTCTGACCCGAACGGAAAGCAATTATCTCATAGGAAAATCACCGGAAGAAGTGATCCGCCTGTACCGCATGTTCACGGGTACCATAGAGGAGCAGTTTGAAGCATACCAGGAGTATTATCAGGAACTGCAGAGCTTTAAACTGGATGATTTCAAATACACGGGAGAGGCGGGGATGCTTGATAACTTCCGCAGGAAGCAGCGTCTCGCCCAGCTGCATGCAAATGCCAAAGACTTCGGGGATAAATATAAGACCCTCCTGGAGAAGGGTCTGAAGCTGAGTCCTGAGGAAGAAAAGGAGACGGAGGAGAAGGTACGGAAGGCGGACATTCTGGAGAACTACGGCTGCGCCTATGAGGCGGACCGGATCACCGCAATTATTCAGATCAGGCAGTCAAAACACCGGAATGCGCTTTCCTTTGAGGACTTTGCAAACCTGGATGAAAAAATGGTACAAAAAATATCCCAGGTGGATCTGGATGAATTCATAAGCGTAACGGGAAAGGAATTGACATTAACGGAACAGGAAGATCTTGAATCCTTCCTCGGGAACCGTGCCCGGTTTATCTGTGTGCCGCTTCGTACCCGTCCCCTTACAAAGGAGCAGGTGGCCGCGAACAAACAGGCGAAGAAAAAAGGCAAGCCGCCAGTCTATCTCCAGAAAAGAGGCGCCTTTAAGGTGGCACCGACAGTCCTCTATAAAGCCGAGGAGGAATACTATGACAAGGAAGAAGCTGCAGCCAGAAAAGAGGAACTGAAGAAAGCCAAAGAACGTGGGGCAAAGAAAGATCTGAAGAAAGAGGAGAAGACCGGAGAAAAGACCACCGGGAAGAAGGAGCAGAAACAGGAGAAGAAGACCGGACAGAAGCAGGAGCAGAAGAAGGAAGAAAAGAAGACCGAGGAGAAGGCAGAAGAAAAGAAGGAAGAGAAAAAGATCATAGAGAGGGCGGAAGCGCAGCCGAATGTTCCCCAGGCAGATCACAGGATCTACACGGAGGAAGAGTTTATCCGCCGCAGCGAAGCCCTGAAGGCCTTCCACATCGACCAGGCGCCGCAGACCTACGCAGAGATGGAAGAGCTGGTCATCCGTCATAAGACGTGGACCATAAAGGATGGAAAGGATTACCTTGCATGGAAGAAGAATCTGTCACCCGAACTGATCGCTCATCTGGAGTGGCTCCAGGGGTATTACCACTATCTGGATGTGGGGAAAGAGATCCCGCGCCTGGCTCCTGGAAATTATCATGCGAATCTCGGTATGGTGCTGCCCTATGAAGAACAGGAAACGAATAACTGTTTTGCCTGCTCCGGAACCGCGATGCTGAACCAGTTCATCGCAAAGAAAAAAGGTCAAAGTCAGATCACCAAAATCTATGACCAGTTTGCCATGAGATCCTTCCAACCGAAGATCCGCCTTCAGGATCCGAAGGACGAAGGATTCGTGAGTAAGGAGAGCTACAATCATCAGGTGCAGGAAATCAATCAATATGCCGGCGAGGGAAAGACCAAGACGGGTAATGTATTTGCTCTCGGAGACTTTATCCTGGAGAAGCTGGAAGAGCAGGGGATCACGGATTGTATGCTGAACCGGATGACCCTGCATGTGCCGACAACAGCGGACGGTACGGATACGGAGCTCGATAAGAAGAATAAAGAAACGAAGTATCATAACATGAAGGAAATCTTTGCCAGACAGATCGCGGACATCATCGCAAAGGGCGGCGTGGCGAGTGTCCTTGAGACCTTTGGGGATTACGGTCATTACCTCACCGTTACCGGCATCAATGAAAAACAGGAGCTGGAATTCTACAACTCCTCAAGCGGAAAGCTGGAAACCAAGTCGGTGGATGAGTTTATTCACAGAGGATACCTGTATGAGATCAACTGGATCTCCGACAAAAAGACACCGGAAGAACTGACGGGGGAATTTAAAAACTTAAGCTACGATCCCCAAACGGGTTATGAGCTGAAAAAGATGGATCCTACCTCCTACCACGAGTCCATCAGCCATACAAAGGGCATCACGGTCAATAAGCAACTGGAGGAGGAGAACCCGGCCTATAAGGACGTTGCGCTGACGGTCTATATTCCCGACTCCAAAAAGGAGGTTCTTTCCAAGCCTCTCTTTGACTACCGCGCGGATGAAGGGTTACTGACCGCCGAAGAAAAGAAGACAAAGACGAAGGAAAAGACGAAAGAAAATACAAAGGAGAAGAAGCAGGAAGAAACGAAACAGGAGAAAAAGCAGGAAGAGAAGAAGCAGGAAGAAACGAAACAGGAGAAAAAGCAGGAAGAGAAAAACAAAAGAAGAAGGAGACCGGTGTGGAAACTGGGCCAGGCGGAGCTTGAAGAGATAAAGAAGAAGGAGCAGGAGAACTATAATAAGCTGAACTCTCAGATCAGCGAATGGGAGAAAGAGATCGATAAGGATACCTCCGGAAAATACAACACGGATAACAGAACGAGCAAGGCTACGGTTAATTTTATAGCCTGGCTGGAAAGGGATAAGAAGGAGGAAGAAAAGTCGGATTATAAGGAGCTCTATAGAGGCTTCCGCTATGTGCATGACGGAACAGGGATGACAAAGGAGGAGAAAAAACAGAAGATCCTGACTCTGAAAAAGCTGTTCAACGCAATAATGAGCTTCGACATCAGGGGGCTGAAATTCGAAAAACCGGAGGAATTGTCCAGCGAAAAACACTTTGACAACAGGATGTTCATGAAGTTCACTTTCGACACACAGCTGATCGTGAATGGATTTGCCGAGATGATGAAGGATCCGGAAGCGCAGGAAATGCTGAAGGAAAAGGACAGCGATACGGCCTTCACAGAGGAAGAGTATCTGAAAACGAAGTGCCGCATGGATTTCTTTATGGGAGCGAATGCGGTTCTGCAGGCGTATCCGAATGTCTTTGTCAACGCTCAGAAGGCCGGATTGGATCCGGATGAGCTGATGGAGCTCGGCCTGGAAGGGCTGAGAGATAAATTGAAGAAGACGATGAAGGATAAGGATATGGCAAAGATCGAGGTTTATTCCAATGCCATCAACCTCGTTACTGCTCTTACGAAGAATGGCGGGTACGAAATCGATGATCCGATGGAGTCCTACCGCAATTTCCTCGAAGATTCCCTCACGCAGGGACGCATTGCGGAGTATCCGGAGGAAGACGCCCAGCTGGTTTCGAAGAAAGCATTTACCGACGCTGTCGGGGAAGATACGGTCGAAAAGGAACTGACCGAAGCGATGAAGAAGCAGAAAGAGGATTTCTTCAAGGAGCGCTATGACAAGACTCTTCCCGGCGACGAGGCTCTGGACAAAAAAGTCGCCGACACCCTGAAGGCCTCCTTTGGCGTAACAAAGGTGAGCAGCATGACAACCCGAAGAAAGCAGGCCAAAGAGAAGATCGTCCTTCAGCAGCGTCTGCTGGCGGAGCAGGAGAAATTCCTGAAGACCCGGGAGGCTGACAAGAGAAAAGTACGTACCATAAGCGAGGGTCAATTTGCGAACATCAACCGCTCCTTCTATGACAGCGAGGAAGCGCTTGCCTCCCTCCGGGAAATGATGGACAACAGATTGAATACAGTAGCCCTGTTAGCTGTTAAGAATGTGCAAAGTGCGGTGGGTCCCGCTGTATTAAGAAGGCTGAGCGATATTGACGTTGCACAGTTCAACTATAATTCGGACGAAGAATTCTTAAAAAACTTTGCGGCAAAATACAAGCTCTTAAAGCAGGGTGCCGCGGCACGCTTTTTCATCAGAAAATATATGCAGGCATCCGGTAAGAAGGCAGAGAATTGGCCCGTTACCACTTGGTCCGCAAAGATTCTGGTTCTGGAAAAACTCCTGGAAGATTATGAGGATCGGATGAAGCTGATCAGCTCGCCTTACTATGCCCTGTTCACTAAGAGTGATCTTTCAAGGTACCTGAAAAAGGACGGGGAGCAGGCCATCGGAAAGCTCGGCGACAAAGGGCTTCAGGAGTTTCTCCGGCTTTACCGGAAGCTCAATAAGAGCGGGGTTGGTCAGGGGAAAGATCACGCTAAATTTGTCCAGAAACAAATTGAGGTGCATGGAGACAGACGGCAGAGCTACGATATGAAATGGGTGCAGGCGGAGCTGGGCAGGAAAAAGATCACCAACGATAAAGAGGCGAAAGATTTTGTGCGCGAGAGATATGACCGGAAGAAAGCGGAATCCCATAAATCCTTCCCGAAGGATGACATGGAGTTTCTCAAAAAGGTAAAACCGCCTGTTTTCAATCTCCCGCGGGATGCTTATGATGTGGATTCGCTTCCCCAGCAGGAACAGATCCTCATAAAGATCCTGGAAACAGGAGAGTTAAGTGACGGCAAACAAACGGTAAAGATCAGCAGGGAACACATGGATGAACTGAAGAAGCAGATGAAGACCTATGCCGATCAGCGCCGGAAATGCTTTGCTTTTTGGAATGCCTATAAATCCGTTACGGAGGTGACCTTATGTGAATCCATTGACTATCAGAACCCGATGCTGAAAAAGAAACATCCGGAAGTCGTAAAAGCGGTGGATCTGCTGATGAATTCCGGAAGAGAAGAAGATAAGCTGATCCATAAACAGGATAGTTCCGCCTTCTATTTTTGGGCCGACGGCTTAAGAAGTATGTTTTTGACCCTGCACAGGCAGGGGTACACTCTGTCCCAAAAGTACGAGAACCGGATCCATGATCCAAAGTTCCAGGAGGAGACGCTGGAAGATGTCCTGATAAACAAAACGAATCATTTCAGCGCAACCCAAAAGCAGAAGGAAGAGAACATCAAATCCGGCAAGCTGGATAAGGATGGGAATTTCAGCTTTTTGACCTATAAGATCAACGGCACCGAATTCACTCTGTTCGGAAGAAATCAGCTTCAGGATTTTTTGGGTAAGAAGGAGTTTAAGCTGGAGGGGGAAAATGTCCCCGAGATCCTGGAAGCTTTCAAAAGACTTACCGAGTATGACCGGCTGCACGCCATTGTGGCGCAGGAATTCATGAATGTAGGAGGCGAGAAGGGGATCATCGAATACGTGTATAAGGAAGAGATGAAAGACAAGGTGGTTCGGGAGCTTTTGAACATCAACCGCCTCCTCAAGGGCCGGATCCCCGGATTCACCGAGGCTCTGTCCAAAAACTACAAGGATTTTCTGAAGCAGAATGGGTTTTCCTTAACAGATACCGAAAAGGAACCAGAGAAGACAAAAGAAGAGGAATAGACAGAGTAGCAAAGTATCCTGAACAGTTACAAGTCAACTGAAAAAGAAAGGACTAAGGAATAGTATGGACAATCATCTGGAACAGGTCAAACAAAAATAAAAGGAGATGGAGCAGCGCACTCTCGTTTCCGACTGGCAGGTAGAGGACTGGGAGACGCTGCAGCAACAGGGGCTCCAAAAGAATGAGGAGATC
>JAEEGH010020812.1_pt1 | contig 13604 bp, 15 predicted proteins | sample 9134181 | NCBI WGS metagenome assembly JAEEGH01 (sample SAMN16246544, study PRJNA631951) | gut metagenome | biome: gut microbiome; feature: rumen; material: DP-attached | host: Bos | place: Iran: Karaj | collected 2018-10
TGGAACAAAGGCATGTGCTCCGAGGCGTTGAACCTGATTATCGACTATTGCTTCAACGAGAAAGGATTTCGAACACTTTGGTGTGACTATTTCATAGACAACCCGGCATCGCGGAGAGTGATGGAAAAATGCGGATTCCAGGATACCGGGAAGACCCAGTACTGCGATTTCCTTTATGGAGGCGACAAGCGCCCGATAAGGGTAATGAGACTGGATTGCGACAGTAAGAAAAAATAGTATATTTGCAAAAATACATTTGTGAATTCTAATTAGAAGTGCAACGACTTCCAAATGTTATTTGACAGATTAAAATAGCTGTAATTGGAGGTTATTCTTTGTATTTTGGTAGCAGGAAGTCTTCAGGATGACGTGCCGTCACTCCTCGGTACATCTCTGAGAGTTGCTGATAGACTTTGTTCAGGTCACTCAGGTCGCTTATTACACCTTTCACTCCGGACTCGTGACGTCCATAGTCTATATAGACGACCACTATTGGCACATGCGCCTTTACTGCCATGTGATAAAAGCCTGGATTCCAACGGTCGGTAGGTGCGAACCCCCCTTCGGGACAAATGAGAAGATGCATCCGCTCCTCTTTGTTGAGCAGGTTAACGGCATCGTAGATGGAGTTATGACCTTTTATGCCCCTGATGGGTATGACTCCGAATAGCCGCATGAAAATACCCATCGGAAAATGGAACAGCTCCTTTTTGCCCAACAGGCGATGACGTACACCTAACACCCTCAGTACCAGTTTGCCGATTACCGCATCCCAGTATGAGGTGTGCGGGGCAAACACCATGATGCTCTTCTGTACATCAGGGAAGTTTGTGGTAATCTTGTAACCAAGTATTTTCAATAAAACGCGCGCTATCCACATAACAATGCCGTTCTTTATTGCAAAAATAGTTACTTTTTCTGAGCCCGTTAGGGTATTGCAAAAAATGTTTACATTTGCTTTTGGATTTCGTTACACATCTAATTAGAATCCACTTAGTATCCATGTTTCACTCTAGAAATCTCATAATTAGAACCTGTCTTTTCTCCATTAGTGTGATTGTCTTGTCATCTTGTGCAATGGTGAGGGGCTACAGGTCTGATGGTTTGTATGGTCCCAGCATTTTCAGTTTTGAGCATCATGTTCACGACACGATTGCCAAGGGTGATCAAGTGTTCCGTTTTCCGGTTGCTGAATCAAGAGCCGACTGGATTGATACACTGCACTTTTACAACGAGCCTCCTAAATGCGTTAACTTGACTTTCGCCGAGGCATTTAACGATGCCAGCACAACACAAGGGGTGATGATTATACATAAAGACAGCATTGTATACGAGAAGTACTGGGGAGACTTCACATCTGACCGCCTGGCTACTATCTTCTCTGTATCCAAATCCATCACTTCATTGCTGTGCGGCATTGCTGTCGATGAAGGCTATATCGAAAATATCGACGATCCTGTCACCAAATATCTTCCGGAGTTAAAGGGTAGGGATCCAAGGTGGGAGCTTTTGACTATCCGTTATCTGCTGAATATGTTCAGCGGGCTGGACTTCGATGATGAATATGAGTTCAATATCAAGGAGTTGAAGACAGTCAACGCTATTGCGAGATTAAATTACGGGCACAACCTGGTGAAACAGATCCGGGGCTTGAAATTCCGCTGCGATCCGGGGACCAAGTTCCGCTACGAGAGCATGACCACTGCCATCCTCGGTGTGGTCATAGAGCGTGCTACCGGAAAGCGCTATGCCGATTATCTCAGCGAGAAGGTCTGGAAGCCCCTGCAGATGGAGTCGGTTGCACTGATCAATATCGACAGCCACAAGCACCATGTGGCCCATGCATTTGGCGGCATTACCTGCACCCTGAAAGACCTGGCAAAGATCGGCCGCCTCTATCTCAACCTCGGAATGTGGGAAGGAAAACGCATTGTGAGCGAGGAATGGATACACCTGACTACCGATTATTATCCCGAGTCCTCCTACAAGTACAGCTGGTATGACGTGAGGTATGAAAACCAGAAAACCGGACAGCATCCGGGTTTTTACGCAATTGGAATTTGTAATCAGGTGCTTTACGTTAATCCCCACAAAAACCTGATTATGGTTAGAATAGGAAAGCACAACAATGGTCATGCCGTTATACCTGCGGTGTTTGAGCAACTCAGCGATATCTGGCCTTGAGTAAAATGGTTGTACTATAAGAGTTTTTTTAATTATATTTGGATGTTCAAATTCTTTTTACCATGAAAAAAGAGGAGTATTATTCACCACAAGTTTCCACTGATGAGTTGGAATGGGAAGGCATTTTGTGCGCTTCCTCAGACGACAATTCCGGTTTACCGGGTAGCGATTTTGATGACTCAACCATTTATGATGGTGATACGTTTTAATTAAGGAGGAAAGCGTTATGAAGAAATTATTTATAGCCTTGACGGGTGTGCTGGCCCTTATTTCTCTTGTTTCTTGCCAGAAAGAGAATCTGGAAAAAGAAGAATTGCCAAACAAGGAAGGCGTTACAGTTAAAATAGTATCCGGTGCTGGAACCAAGACTTATGCCGTAGATGGAGAAATCCCTACAATCTACTGGTCAGAAGGAGATTATGTAGCATTCTTTGAGGTAGTGGATGGAACATATCATGAAGCCGTTTATTCCAATGACGCTGTCATTAACGGCAGAAAAGCCAGTTTTTCCGCCACCCTCACTTCAGAAGATCCCGCAGGTTCATCATACAAGTATGCCGCGGTTTATCCGGGTTCTTGCATTGGTAATTACGGAGATCAGGATGATGATGGAGAGAATGATTGGTTTATTTTACTTCCTGATGAGCAGAGCCTGAACAAGGGCAATATGTCCCTGGACTCAGACATTTTGATTTCAGAACAATTAGACAATGGTTCTGAAAGAATTGAGAATAACACCGAAAGCCTGTTCACTTTCCACCGCTTGGGTACTGTAGTACGTCTCCAGTTGAAAGGCATCACCGCTGGCGAAATAATCAAGACTGTTACTATCCATGCTCCAACAAAAGTTGCCGGATATATTAAATATGACATTGCGACCAGTCAGGCAGCCGACAATTATTACCAGGGGTACGGTGATATCACCCTCAATTTGGGAGATGTTACCGCTACTGGAGACGATGTAATATGGTTCCGCGTCTTTTCTCCTGAGAACTGGAGCAGTTTTGGCATTGAGGTTGTTACCAGTGACGGAAAATATCTCCGCGATGGTTCCGATGAGTCTCACGCTGTGATAGTCCCTGCCAAACCGATCCAGTTTATCAACGAAGGTCTTACCAAATTCGCAGTGAATCTGGCGGATTATCGCATAGAAAATGAAGTAAAGAGCGTTCCTTACGTTGAGAATTTCGATACTGACAATTCCGCTGAATGGGTTTTCATAGACTCCGATGGAGATGAATATAATTGGGATTGGAACACCAGTTCTACATATACTATTTCCGGTAAGGGAATTCTTCAGAGTTCGTCTTATGTAAATAATGTAGGTGCACTGACACCTGATAACTGGGCATTTACACCGGCTATACAACTTACCGAAGGCAATGTCCTCAGTTTCTGGGTGGCTGCTCAGGATCCTTCTTGGCAAGAAGAACATTATGCTGTTTATATTACAGAAGAAAATCCTGGAGCTGGTTTACCTGGGGCTTACACTCGTCTTTTTGAAGAGACTATTGGTTCCGGGTCATATACCCCTGCACAAACCCGTGAAGTAGACGGCAGAACTTACAATCGTTACTTCGTCAATATTCCGGCTGCCTTTAATAATAAGATTGCTTATATCGGTTTCCGTCATTTCGATTGTACCGACATGTTCAGAATGAACATTGATAACGTGATGGTAACCGAGGGCAATCCTGATCCTGAACCAGAACCTGAACCAGAACCGGATCCAACTTGGCTGGAGGACTTTGAATCTGAATCTACCCTTACCGCTTGGACATTTATAGATTCAGATGAAGACGGTGACAATTGGCAGATAGGTTACAGTCCACAACTTAAAGTTCATTCCGGAACAGGCGTGTTATATAGTCAATCTTATGATTATGACTCTAGCACACCATTAAACCCTGATAACTGGGCATTTACTCCTGGAATTCCTGTAACATCTGGGAACTATCTCAGTTTCTGGGTAGCTCCACAGGATCCTAACTATCCACAAGAACATTATGCTGTTTATATTACAGATCAGGCACCTAACGCTTCTAATTTGGCCAGTTGTGTAAGGTTGCATGAGGAAACAATTGACGGAACAGACGCCGCCACTCCTGTTGAGACATCTGGCAATTTCAGTCGTTTTATTATCGCCATTCCTGATCAATTTGCCAACAAGACTGTTTATATCGGTTTCCGTCACTTCAACTGCTCAGATTGGTTCTGGCTGGATTTGGACGATGTGGCAATTTATGACACGAATCCTAAAGAAGCTTCTTCAGGTACTATCTTTTCTGCAGCTCCTATGAGGAGTTCCTCAAAGGCAAAGAGCATTTACTCAGCTGATAGAAAAGACAAGTCCAAGACATTGACTAGGAAATAGTTTTAAAAAAGAATCCGGGCGATGAGCCCGGATTCTTTTTTTTATCATAATGTCTAGAGTTGTTTTACAAGCCAGTTCTGGACACCGATCTTTTCTATCATTTCAAGCTGTTCCTCACTCCAGTAGAGATCTTCCTCCTCATCGGCAAGATATGCCTTGAAAATATCGTAGGTTGTAGGATCATCCTTGACTGATTCCATGCACTTGAGCAGAAGCTCTATACCCGGGCCCTGGATTGCAAGGTCTGCCTTTACATAGGCGATAGGGTCGCAGATGAGTTCCCTTGACTTCTGTCCTTCTGCCTTTACACAGCCGCCAAGGTCCAGAATGCGGTCTGTGAATTTCTCCACCCAGCCCATTTCTTCTGAATAATGCTCGATATACTTGTCGCCGAGTTTGTTAAAGCCCTGAGACTTGAAAATCTGTCCCTGGAGTTTGTGAACGAATGCACCTTCTGAGAGGTTGGTTACGAAGAACTGCAAAGCTTCGATTGATTTCTTTTTATCCATATTCTTAAGTGTTATTTTGTGTTTTAGACAAAGGTAATTCGGAAATACCTCTTCATAGATGTTCCAAGTGATACAAAATTTGTCTGAAACGAAACAATTGGTTATTTTTGTGTTGTATGTATTCTCTGAAAGAAGCCTGGATAAAAATGCAAGGGGATGTCCCTTTTGAAGGATGGGATGGCAGGATGTACTGCTCGCCGACTGACGCTGACATTACTTTTCGTACCAACAGGACTCAGGGCTTTATTTCAGCATATACATTTACTCTGGTTGTTCAAGGTTGGCTGACAATTGTCTATAACGGTAAGGAACTGACTCTAAGGGAGCGTGATCTTTACATTTATTCATCCGGAATGGGAGTAACCGTCCTGAAGGCATCTGAAGACTATAGGGGAATCTGTCTCCTTGTAGATGAGCATCTTACCTTTGAGACGGATACGGTCAGGGATATGGTCAGAATCGCGTATCTGCCAATTGTGCGCCTCCACGAGCCTAGAATCGCCCTTTCTCCGGAGATGGCTTCGCACTTCAAGAACAGGATGGAAGAGATTGCGGGGTATCTGAACTCTGCCAACACCCACAAGTCGGCCATTGTTCAGTACCTGTATGCGATCTTCTTGCTTGATTTGCAGAATGCCCTGGAACAGACGGTTGTCACCGACAAGGTTCCTAGACGCACGGAAGAAGTGTTCATTGGTTTCATCCGTTTGCTGCCGGAACATTTTGTGGAGCATCACGATATTTCGTTTTATGCATCATCGCTAAGCATATCAACGACTTATCTGTCTAGAGTCGTGAGACAGGTAACAGGCCGTACTGTAATTGATTACGTAAATCAGTTCCTGTTAATGGAGGCAACTTTCCTTCTCAGGACTTCCGATCTGAGCATTGCCCAGATTTCCGACAGGCTTCATTTCTCGGACCAGGCGGCATTCAGCAAATTCTTCTCCCGTCTTCAGGGTATATCTCCCCAAAACTACAGGAGACGTCCGTGAGGATTAACAAATTTGAGTAACTTGCAAAAAAACAATAAACAGTGCTATATGAAGAAAATAATAATCATTGACGGAGGTCCGAGGAAAACCTTCAATACGGCCTCGATGCTGAAGAGTTTTGCAGATGGAGTCAAATCTGTCAGCAGTGAAGTAGAAGTCAAAACTGTACGTCTGTATGACCTTGATTACAAGGGATGTATGTCTTGTATGGCCTGCAAGGTGAAAGGCAGGGCCTCTAATGTCTGCAAGTTCAGGGATGCCTTGACTCCTGTCCTGGAGGATATTGCCGACGCTGACGGTCTGGTACTTGGCTCGCCGATATATTTTGGTGACGTGACCGGCCAGATGCGCACTTTCCTGGAAAGGCTTGCTTTCCCGTGGCTTTCTTACAATGATTATAGTCTGACCGCTCCCAAGAAGATGCCTGTCTTGCTGGTCGAGACTATGAACGGAACTCCGGAGGGGAATAACAGTCAGGGCTATGGCTCTATGGAGTTCTGCATCGAAGGCGCTCTGGGCAAGCCACGCCGTCTTATTGCCTACAACACTTATCAGGTGAAGGATTACAGCCGCTTTGAACTTGCCGGTTTTTCGGAGGAAGCAAAGCGCAATTATCGCGATGAACATTGGGAAGAGGACCTGAAAAAGGCCTTTGACTGTGGCAGGCAGATGGCAGAAGTATAACAGTATCGATGATGACAAGAAAAAGCTGGTTGTTTCCGGCCTATTGTGGCTTTTTAATTAACTTTACGGCATGAGCAAACATATAAAATCCTTCTCCAGCAGATTGACCAGGAATATAATAATCATATTCGTGGTTATAATGATTATTATTTCAGTGTTGGCTTCCGTTTTAACCATGGCAGGTGTTTATTCTACTTATAAAGAGCACTATGTTGATGCAATTGGAAACATTAGCCGCAACATTACAGCTAATCTTGAAAAAGTAGAAATCTCCGGAGTCAATATCGCCGATGAGGTTAAATGGCATATAGCTTCACCTCAGCTTATAATGAGCACTTTAAGCTATGAAATCGAAGTTAACAACAATCTCGCCGGGTGTGGGATGGCGTTTGTTCCTGAGTATTTTCCTGAAAAGGGGAGGTGGTTTGAACCTTACGCGCAAATAATTGACGGCAAGCCATCTGTCAGTGATATCGGATCTGAATCTCATGATTACCACCAGTCTGATTGGTTCAAGACTGGCTTGTCTTCTGACAGTGGAAGTTGGTCCAGCCCTTATCTGGACCAAGAAGGAGCAGGCACTTTGCTTTGCACCTATATTCTGCCTATAACCGATCCTCAAGGAAAGCTTGCCGGTGTTTTCGGTGCTGACATATCTCTTGGTTGGCTGGCTAGTCTTCTTCGCGATATTGACATCAGCGAGAACAAAGGGGGGCTGCTGTCAAAGTCGGAAGCGGGGAAAGGCAAAGGCATTTACAGCTTCATTCTGGGTCCGAATGGGGAGTACATCGCACATCCGGAAATGGAGCGTTATCTTGGTGCCTATAACTTTATGGATTTTGCAGACTCCAGTACATCAGCTAATTACCTGGAACTAGGGGAGGCGATGTGTGCTGGAAAGACAGGAGAGGAAATCGTCAAGATGGACGGGCGCAGGTATAATGTCTTTTATGCGCCGGTATCTGATACGGGATGGTCTATGGCCATTGCGGTGCCGATAAAGAGTCTGCTGTGGCCTGCTATCAATTTGGGGGCTCTCATCCTCATACTCATGCTTTTGGGATTGATTCTGGTGTCCAGGATATCCCGCAGAGCCATAAAGAAATTTACTAAACCGCTGGTTCAACTGTCCGGTTCCGCTTCAGAGATTGCCAAGGGCAAGTTCGACACTGTTCTCCCGGAAATAAAGAGCGATGATGAAATACGCCATCTTCGCGATTCTTTCGATAATATGCAGCAGTCTTTGTCCAGGTATATAGCTGACCTTACGGAGACTACAGCCCAGAAAGCTTCTATGGAAAGCGAGCTGGATGTCGCAAGGAATATCCAGATGTCCATGCTCCCTATGACCTGGCCTGCATATCCTGACAGGAAGGACATAGACATATGGGGTTCCATCACTCCGGCAAAGGCCGTAGGAGGCGATCTGTACGATTTCTGCATTAGAGATAACAAACTGTTTTTCTGCATAGGTGATGTCTCAGGAAAGGGTGTGCCGGCATCTCTGGTTATGGCCGTAGTCAGTTCCATGTTCCGTACCCTTTCGGCTTCAACGGACAGTCCTGACAAACTGATTTCCACAATTAATTCTTCCATGGCCTCCAGAAACGAGAACATGATGTTCGTGACCTTCTTTGTAGGCGAACTTGACCTGGAAACCGGAGACTTGAAGTATTGCAATGCAGGGCATAACGCTCCGATAGTACTCAAGGCTGGCGTTCCGCAAGTGCTTGAGGCAGACGCTAATGTACCGGTAGGTATAATCGCTGACTGGAAATACAGCCTTCAGAAGACAGCGCTTTCTCCAGGAACAATCCTTTTGCTTTACACTGACGGACTTACAGAAGCCACCCGGGCCGACGGTTCACTGTTCGGAGAAGAAAGGGTCCTTGCCAACCTTACAGGCCTTAAGGCCACGACTTCATCAAAAGAGCTCAGTGAACATATGAAAGCTTCTGTTAAGGACTTTGTTGGTGAAGCGGAGCAAAGCGATGACCTTACGATGCTTGTAATAAGGATCTAGTTGAATCTATCCAAATTGAAATTATTTTAATATTAACAGATATGAAAAGACTATCCATCATTATGCTTATTGCGGTGGCAGCGTGTGCGCTTTCCTGCTCCGACAATAATGCGAAGTATGTCATAACAGGAGCAAATGTCCCTGGTGACGGCAACACAATCTTCCTGTTTGACAGAATCAGTGAACTGCCAATCGACAGTGCAGTTGTAAAAGACGGCACTTTCAAGATGAGCGGCAAGGCCGAAAAGAATGCCTACCTGTCGGTCAGTTTCAAAGATGCCAATTGGTATTTTCCGCTTTTCAATGACGGAACACCGATTAAGATAGACTATGCGGACAGCGTCATGACCGGTTCTGAACTTAACACTAAACTGTCTGAGTGTGACAGGAATATTAACGATCAGTACAACGAGTTCTACAATTTCATCCAGGATTATCTCTCTCTTCCGAAGGATGAGCAGAAAGCCGGTGAGGAAGAATTTATCAGACAGTATGAGGAACACCAGAACAAGTATACCGATTATATTCTAAATAAAATCGATGAGAATAAGGACAATCTCATTCCTGTGGCTTTTATCCAGAACATTCCTCTTTTGGCCGGTTTCGAGAAGTTCGATGAAATCCTTTCTTCAGGCGCTCCTTTCACCCAGCATCCTTATGTCCAGGACTTGAAGCGCAAATTGGCAGAGGACAGCTCCAAGGAAAAGGAAGCCGAGGGGCTCAAGAATGCCGTTATTGGAAAGAAGTTCATCGATTTCGAGGAGCCAGACCAGAATGGAAAGATGCACAAGCTCAGCGAGTTTGCCGGACAGGGCAAATGGGTTCTTGTGGATTTCTGGGCTTCCTGGTGCGGCCCTTGCAAGGCTGAGATGCCTAATGTGGCAGAGGCCTACAAGAAGTATCACGACAAGGGCTTTGAGGTTGTGGGCGTCTCCTATGACGACAATAAAGAAAAATGGGTAAAGGCCATCGCAGACTGGAATATGCCTTGGATTCACCTTTCAGACCTTTCCGGATGGGATAATCCTGCCAGTGCATTGTATGGCATCGATGCAATTCCTGACAACCTGCTGATAGATCCTGAAGGAACTGTCGTCGCCCGTGGCCTTCGCGGCGAGAAGCTTCAGGCCAAACTTGCCGAAATCTTCAAATAACAGCCGGCTGCAGACTTTGCCGGTACTGGCTCGGTGACATTCCAAGGTGCTTTGTGCAGTATCGGCTGAAGTAGCTCAGCGACGTGAAATTCATATAATCTGCTATCTGGGTGAGCGACAGGCGTTCGTCATCCAGATAGTTTTTTATTATAGGTACGGTATGCCGGTCTATGAACGATGTGACACTGTGCCCGGTTACTCTTTTAACTGTAGCGGAGAGGTATTTGGGTGAAACGTTAAGACGGTCGGCGTAAAGGAGGGCAACAAGGAAATAATGATTATTCCAGGTGCCTCTCATGTAGACCTTTACGATGATGTTGCCGGAGTTATTCCTTACGATAAGATAGAGTCTTTCTTCAACGATAACCTTAAGTAGGATGAAGACTTTTGTCCATATAATTACAGGACTGGGAGCGGCAATGCTGTTCCTTGTCCTTCTTTCCTGCAGCAAGGCCGACCAGCCAAATATAGACAACGGTCCGGATAAAGAGCAGGAACAGCCAAAGGTTGAAGACCCTATGCCGAATCAGATCAAGATTACCATATCGGGGAAAACTCTCCCGATTAAAATAGAGAACAATGCTGCCACAAAAGCGCTTGTCAATATTCTCAGGAACTCTTCTATTACATTCACAGCCAACGATTACGGCGGATTTGAAAAAGTCGGAAACTTAGGGCGTTCCCTTCCTTCAAGCAATTCTCAGATAACCGCTCAGCCCGGTGATGTAATCCTGTACAGCGGGAACAGCATTGTCCTGTTTTACGGGAGCAATTCCTGGAGTTATACCAGGATAGGCAGGATGCAGTACAGCTCACTTGATGAACTCAAATCCTTCCTTAAAGCCGGTGGGGGAGATGTGAGCGTAACTCTGTCTTTGTAATGTAGGTCTTCGTAGATTGCGAATAGTTTCAAAGCATTCGTGATTATTCGTAAATTTGTCATATATACTAGCATTCATAGACAGATTATGGAGAATCACATTTCAAGGGAAGCGGCAGTCGAGCTGCTGAAAAATTACAACAAGGACTCGTTCCATCTTCAGCATGCCTTGACAGTGGAAGGTGTAATGCGCTGGTATGCAAGGCAGTTGGGCTTTGCTCAAGACGAGGATTTCTGGGGAATCGTAGGGCTTCTTCACGATATTGACTTTGAAATGTACCCTGAGGAGCATTGCATCAAGGCTCCTGAGCTGCTGCGTGAGGGTGGGGTAGGTGAAGAAATGATTCACGCAATCTGCAGCCACGCTTACGGAATGCACGTGGACGTAAAGCCTGAGCACACTATGGAGAAAGTGCTCTTTGCCACCGATGAGCTGACAGGCTTGATATGGGCTGCCGCGCTGATGCGCCCGTCATTAAGCACTCAGGATATGGAGCTTAAGTCTCTCAAGAAAAAGTACAAATCCAAGGGTTTTGCCGCAGGCTGCTCACGCGATGTGATCGAGAAAGGAGCCGAGATGCTTGGCTGGCCACTGGATGAGCTGCTTCAAAAGACTCTTGACGCAATGAAGGATTGCGAGACAAAGGTGTTGAAAGAGAGTGCTTTGTGGCAAGATATGAAAAAAAAGTCACGTGCTGCCCGTCGCGGGGACTGGAAAACAGAGCCTATGCCTGAACAGCATGAGACTTTTATTCTTGACAGGTCTTTTACCGATAATGAAATGGATGCCCTCCGCCGGGGCAACATTCCTCAGGCTATGGAGGACAAGTGGTTCTGGTATATGGAGGGATCAACTTTTTGGGCTCACCGCAGCTGGACTGGATACTGTATCTACCAGATTGAGTTTAAAGAAGACAACCATCATGTAGTTACGGTAAACCGCAATCCGGAGCAGTACAAGTGCACCAGTGTGGAAGAAGACATCGAGTCTTTGAACAGGCTTTTAGACCAGTGGATCTGTAATTCCAGGCCAGCCTCAAGACGATGAGAATCAGCTGAGGAAAAATATTGTAACTTTGTAAATATGAAGAAAGTAGTTGTCATATCAACCAGCCTCCGTCCGGGTTCCAACAGTAATGCTCTGGCGGAGAAGTTTGCAGAAGGCGCCAAAGCGGCCGGAAACGAAGTGGAATTAATCTCTCTCCGGGGAAAGGAAATCAAGTTCTGTATCGGTTGCCTGTCTTGCCAGAAAACCGGTGCGTGCGTATTCAAGGATGATGTTCCTGCCATAATGGAAAGTGTTCTGAATGCCGATGTCGTTTGCTGGGCGACTCCTATCTACTATTATGAGATGTCCGGCCAGATGAAAACGCTCATCGACCGCATGAACGCCATGTATCCCAAGGATTACCGTTTCCGAGACATATACCTGCTCACTACCGCTTCCGAAGATGACGAATCTACTCCGAAGCTTGCAGAGAGTGGCCTTCAGGGATGGATCGACTGCTATGCGGAAGCAACTCTTATGGGCCATATCTTCTGTGGCGGAGTCAACGGGCCGAAGGAAATAACCGGTAAAGCCAAACTGCAGGAGGCCTATAGACTGGGTGCAAGTGTATAAACCAATGAGGTAAATTCCAATTTATCGTCATAAACAAGCTCCGGCAGCATCGTATGTGTTACCGGAGCTTTATTGAGTTTTCATGGGGAATGCGTAAATTGCGTTCGATAAATCGAAATTTGTATGGTTGTTCTTGTTATCGTTGCTGCCCTCCTTATAGTTATGGGCATTATCATCCTTATCGGCAAGGGTGACAATCTGATTGCCGGTTACAACACCGCCTCGAAGGAAGAACGGGCGAAATACAACATCAAGCGTCTCCGTGGCTTGATAGGTGGTCTGCTCATTGTTATGGCTCCCATGACGGCCTTGATGCTTGGAGAAGAGACAATGACGGCAGTATGGTCCTTCGTCGGCCTCACATTCTTCATGTGCATCATTGTGGTCATTCTGGCTAATACTTGGGCCAAAAAGAAATCCAAGTGAATTCTAATTTAACGCTTTGAATATGAAACTTGACAATGAACAAAAAAGAGTGTTGAAAGCGGCATTGCCAGCCATCCTTGTATTCCCTTTTGCCAGCCCGTTGTTTTATTGGTTGTTTGGCAAATTAGACTCTTGGAAGGAGACCCTTCTTCTTTTCGTCGGCAACCTCGTCGTTGCGTTCTTATTGGGCCTGTTTTATATTCTCGGTTCTAAGATTCCAAAGAAAGACGAATAAATTCCAGTTTATCGCTCACCAATTCGGTGGGTCTATTATGACAACCTGAAGAATCGTCCTCAAGGCGAAGACTTGTAAAGATAGTGTTCACGTGTATTCTATCCAATGAAACGATACATCATTCTTTCTGTAGCCTCGGCAGTTGTGTTTGTCGCTCTTATGCTGATTCTGAATGCCCTTTTCGAAAGCATTCAGTCATTTAAGTTTTACATTGTTACAGGTATTCTTTTCGGGCTGCTGTTTGGAGCATTCATCTTTCTAAAAGAAAGGCGGAAGAAAGACAAGAATAGTAAGTAGAATCCAATACATCGCTCACTTCGGTTGGCGATACTATTATGTGTACTAGGATATAGATTTGTTAGTTGTCGCTTACAGATAAATCGTGATTTTTTGTAGTTTTTCCTTCGTTCCGTTGTCTAACGGGTGAGAACGAATAAGAAATGGAAACAAAAGAGCAAAGATTTTCAAGAGTCGTTGAAGAATATAAGCGGACAATCTATACGGTCTGCTATATGTTCT
>JAEEGH010020815.1_pt1 | contig 13603 bp, 11 predicted proteins | sample 9134181 | NCBI WGS metagenome assembly JAEEGH01 (sample SAMN16246544, study PRJNA631951) | gut metagenome | biome: gut microbiome; feature: rumen; material: DP-attached | host: Bos | place: Iran: Karaj | collected 2018-10
TAACAAAATGATATAAAAATGGCAAAAAAACTGTTATTAGGCGACGAAGCGATTGCATTAGGTGCCATACATGCCGGACTGAGTGGTGTGTATGCCTATCCTGGCACTCCTTCGACGGAAATTACTGAGTTTATTCAAGGCAATGCGATAGCCCGTGAGCGCGGACTGCACAGCCGTTGGAGTACCAACGAAAAGACAGCTATGGAGGCTGCACTGGGCATGTCGTTTATGGGAAAGCGCGCTTTGGTGTGTATGAAGCACGTAGGACTGAATGTTTGTGCCGACCCGTTTGTCAACAGCGGTATGACGGGCGTGAACGGTGGTGTCATCGTTTTGGTGGCTGATGACCCCTCGATGCACTCTTCGCAGGACGAGCAGGACAGCCGTTTCTACGGTAAGTTTGCACTGATTCCTACTTTCGAGCCCTCTAACCAGCAGGAGGCTTACGACATGATGGAGGTAGCGTTTGCCTATAGTGAACGTATCAAACTTCCCGTTCTGATGCGTGTCACCACCCGTATGGCTCATAGCCGTGCTGTTGTTGAGGTAAAGGACGAACCACGTCAGGAGAATGCGCTGAACTACGACGCCATTGCCGCCAACTGGGTGCTCCTGCCAGCCAATGCCCGCAAGCGCAACGACTTTGTGACGGCCCAGCAGGCTCAGTTGGAGCAGGAAGCTGTCAGTTCGCCATATAACAAATATATAGAAGGCTCGGACAAGAAACTGGGTATTCTGGCCAGCGGCATTGGTTACAACTACGTGATGGAATGTTTCCCAACCAGCTGTCCCTATACTATCCTGAAGGTTTCGCAGTATCCACTTCCCAAGCAGTTGGTGCGCCGACTGATGGATGAATGCCAGGAAGTACTCATCGTTGAAGAAGGCCAGCCGTTTATTGAGGATATGGTTCGTGGCGTTGGTGACCTGAAGAATATTCATGGCAAACTCGACGGTACATTGCCTCGTACTGGCGAACTGAATCCCGATATCGTCAAGAAAGCCCTGGGTATGGAGAGTGGCGAATGCTTCGATCCCTGTGCCGATGTCGCTCCACGTCCCCCTGCATTGTGTCAGGGTTGTGGTCACCGCGATGTTTATACGGCCCTCAACGAGGTGCTGAAAGAGTTCAATAATCCCCGTGTGTTTGGTGATATCGGTTGCTATACGCTGGGCTTCCTGCCTCCCTTCCGTGCTATCCACTCATGCGTTGATATGGGTGCTTCGATTACGATGGCCAAGGGTGCTGCCGATGCAGGTCAGTGGCCTGCCGTTGCCATCATTGGTGACTCTACGTTTACCCACTCAGGTATGACGGGTTTACTTGATGCCATCAACGAGAATGCCGACATCACCGTTATCATTTCTGATAACCTGACGACTGGTATGACTGGTGGACAGGATTCTGCTGGTACCAATAAGTTTGAGGCCATCTGTCGTGGTTTGGGGCTGAGCGACGAACACCTGAAGGTGGTTGTTCCCCTGCCGAAGAATATGCCGGAGATTACGCAGATTATCCGTGACGAAATCAACTATCACGGCACGAGTGTCATCATTCCTCGTCGTGAGTGTATGCAGACTTTGCAGCGCCACCTCAAGCAGAAGAAAGCGGCTGAGAAAAAGTAAAAAGATAAAAAGTAAAAAGGTAAATCATGAAGACCGATATTATATTGTGTGGCGTAGGAGGACAAGGCATCCTCTCTATCGCAACGATTATTGGCGAGGCCGCCATGAATGAGAATCTGTATATCAAGCAGGCTGAGGTTCACGGAATGTCACAACGCGGTGGTGACGTGCAATCGAACCTCCGTATCAGTTCCGATCCCATTGCCAGTGACCTCATTGCCAAGGGTAGTGCTGACGTGATTATCTCTATGGAACCTATGGAGGCTCTGCGCTATCTGCCCTTCCTGAAGAAGGACGGTTGGATTATCACTTCGTCGACACCGTTCGTCAACATCCCCAACTATCCCGATATGGAGGTCATCAAAGCCGACCTCGACAAACTGCCTAACGTCATCATGCTCGACATTGAGCAGAAGGCCAAGGACGCTGGTGTTCCCCGTTCGGCAAATGTCATCCTGTTGGGTGCTGCCCAGAAGGCATTGGGTATCGAATATAAAAAGCTGGAAGAGGCGATCAGCAGAGTTTTTGCCCGCAAGGGTGAAGCCATCGTCGAGGCTAATATCAAAGCATTAGCGATTGGTAAGGAGGCACAGAAATGAAGACTCCTATCAATAAAGAACTGGTAGACGGTCTGATTGCCAAGATGGGCATTCAGGACTTCGCCAAGGCCACCATCCGTGAAGTAAAGCAGGTGGCAGCAATGGCTGAGAAAGAGAGTGGCGTGGAATTTATCAAGATGGAGATGGGTATTCCCGGACTCCCTGCTGCACAGGTGGGAGTCGATGCGCAAATCAAGTCGCTGCAGGAAGGTATCGCCCATTCTTATCCCGATATTCAGGGCTATCCTGAACTGAAAAAACAGGCTTCGCGCTTCGTCAAGGCATTCATCAATGTCGACATAGCCCCTGAGGGTTGTGTGCCCGTCTGTGGTTCCATGCAGGGTACGTTTGCTTCGTTCCTGACCTGTTCGCAGGCAGACAAGAAGAAGGACACCGTGCTTTTTATTGACCCAGGGTTCCCTGTTCAGAAGATGCAGTTGCAGGTGCAGGGCGTGAAGTATGAGACCTTCGACGTCTATGATTTCCGTGGCGAGAAGCTGGGTCCCAAGTTGGAGAGCTATCTGAAAAACGGCAACATCTGCGCTATCGTCTATTCAAATCCTAACAATCCCGCGTGGATTTGTATGACGGAAAGCGAGTTGCAGACCATTGGCAAGCTCGCAACCCAGTATGACGCTATTGTGATGGAAGACCTCGCCTACTTTGCTATGGACTTCCGCAAGGACCTCAGCAAACCCTTCGAGGCTCCCTATCAGCCTACAGTGGCTCACTATACGGACAACTATATGTTGCTCATCTCTGGTTCCAAAGCGTTCAGCTATGCTGGCGAGCGTATCGGTGTGACGTGCATTTCCGATAAACTGTTCCATCGCCATTTCGCTGACCTCAGTGCCCGTTACGAAGGACTGCCTTTCGGATTGGTCTTCTCCACCCGAATGCTCTATGCCCTCTCGTCTGGTACTAGCCATTCTGCACAGTATGCTATGGCGGCTATGTTGAAGGCTGCCTGTGACGGAACCTATAATTTCCGCAATGAGGTGAAGGTCTATGGCGACCGTGCCCATAAGCTGAAGGAAATCTTCCTTCGTCACAACTTCCACATCGTCTATGACAAGGACTTGGATCAGCCCGTTGCCGACGGTTTCTACTTTACCATTGGCTATAAGGGAATGACCAGTGGCGAGCTGGCGAAAGAACTGATGTACTATGGTGTTTCGGCCATCTGCCTGATTACCACAGGCTCCCATCAGGAAGGCTTGCGCGTGTGTACCTCTTTTATAGAAGACCACCAGTACGACCAGTTGGAAGAGCGTATGCAGATTTTTGCTGCAAATAATCCATGATAATTTTCAACATTATAAACTAATAGTATGACTCAAAAAAATCTTTTCAAGACGTCTTGTATGGCTTTGCTGATGGTTTTCGTCAGTAGCACAGCCTTTGCACAGGACAAAAAGGAATCTAAGGGCATTGACTGGATGAAGGAGTTGAAAGAACGAATCACCATCAATGGCTACATGCATGGCGGTTATGAATACAACGACAAGGGCGGAAAGACCACCAGCACGTTCAATTTCAAGCGAGCCATCTTCTGGGGTAAAGCCAGAATTACCGACCGTTGGTCGTTCCTGTTTATGCACAACTTTGCCTTGTCGAAAGGTGTTTTAGAGTTCTGGACCAATTACCGTTTGACGCGTAACAATGCGCTGAACGTCCGTATTGGTCAGTTCCAGCACCCGTTCTCATTGGAGAGTCCGTTGTCACCAACTATGCTCGAACTCGTTGACGTCACCTCACAGGCTGTTACGTATCTGGCTAACGGCAACGAACCTCTGCTCGGTCCCAACTACGGACGTGACCAAGGTATCATGCTGTTGGGTGATCTCTTTAATGATCACTTCCACTACGAGCTGGCAGTGATGAACGGTCAGGGTATTAACACCGCTGACGGCAACAGCGACAAAGATGTCATCCTGAAGTTAGAGTACCGTCCCAGCAAGGAGTGGCGCCTCGTAGCCTCTGGACAGAAAGGTCGTGGACATGCCATCAATACCTGTGCATGGAACGATATCCAGGTTGGCGAAGACTACCGTCGCGACCGCGTTAGCTTTGGTGGCGAGGCAAAAATCCCCACCCAGATGGGCCGTAAGTCGACCAGTGGTGGCATTTGTCTGCGTAGCGAGTTCTTGGCTGGTAAAGACGGCGATGTAGGCAGTCGTGGTGCATATGTCACAGGTTCTGTAGCATTAGGACAGGGTGTGGACGCAATCGCATCGGTCGACTACTACGACCGTAACACATCAGAAAGTGGATGGCAGCAGACCAATCTTGTTGGCGGTTTGCAATATTGGTTCTACCCCAAGTGCCGTTTGCAGGTACAATTTACACATAGTTTCTGCGGTCATCTGCTTGGTGACGACTACAACCGCATTCAGGCTCAAATGCAGGTGGCCTTTTAAAGCCTCGTAATAACGTAATAACGAATAACGAAATGATTATAAAAGTTCTTTTGACCCTCATTTTCCTGGCCGTGATGATTGGTGTGGGTCTTTACACCCGTAAACAGGCCAGCAGTGTTGATGGTTTTGTGCTTGGTGGCCGTGCCGTAGGTCCCTGGCTCACCGCTTTTGCCTTCGGCACCAGTTATTTCTCGGCAGTGGTCTTCGTAGGCTATGCAGGACAGTTTGGTTGGAAATACGGTTTGTCATCTGCGTGGATAGGCATTGGTAACGCAGTCATTGGTTCTTTGCTTGCCTGGATCATCTTAGGTAAGCGCACCAAATTGATGACGCAACATATTGAGAGCCGCACGATGCCAGACTTCTTTGGTACCCGTTTTAGCGATCAGGGTCTGCGTGTGGCTGCCTCTATCATTGCCTTCGTATTCTTGATTCCCTATACCGCAGGTGTCTATAGCGGCATTTCACGTCTCTTCGAGATGGGCTTCAATATTCCTTATGAGTATTGTGTGGTTATCATGTCGATACTTACTGCCGTTTACGTTATACTTGGCGGTTATAAGGCTACGGCCATGAACGACTTCATCCAGGGCATTATCATGCTCTTTGGTATTGTGGCTGTTATTGCTGCTGTGCTCTCTGCACAAGGCGGACTGACGGAAGCCGTTAATAAGCTCGCCCTGTTGCCTGCCGATGGTGCTACAGAACCTGGTAGTGGTATGTTTGCCACATGGTTCGGTCCTGACCCTTGGGGACTATTAGGTGTCATTATCCTTACCTCGCTCGGTACGATGGGACTGCCCCAGATGGTGGGTAAGTTCTACTCCATCACCGATGAGGCTGCCATTAAGCGTGGTACCGTCATTTCTACCATCTTTGCCTTCATCGTGGCTGGTGGTTGTTACTTCCTTGGAGGTTTCGGACGTCTCTACGATCCCGTCATCAATCCTGCAACAGGTAAGATTGCCTTCGACTCTATCGTTCCTGCTATGCTTGTTACCTTGCCCGACGTGCTTATTGCCCTCGTAGTGTTGCTCGTCTTGAGTGCCTCTATGTCGACACTGGCTTCGTTGGTGCTGACGTCCAGTTCTACCATGACTCTCGACCTCATCTATCGTGACAAGAAATCATTGCCTGGCGAGGTGGAAGATGGAACCATCGACGATATTGTTTCTGAGAAAGTTGAGCGCCGTAAGGTCGTCGTGATGCGCGTGTTGATTATGTTCTTCATCGCCATTTCTCTGCTTATCGCCCTGAATCCGCCAACGTTCATTGCCCAGCTCATGGGTATCTCTTGGGGTGCACTGGCTGGTGCTTTCCTCGCTCCGTTTATGTTGGGTCTCTACTGGCGTGGCGTCACTACCGCCAGCGTCTGGGCTTGCTTCATCTGGGGTGTGGGACTGACGGTCATTAACATGCTGGCAGGCAACCCCATCAACCCCATCAACTGTGGTGCTATCGCTATGGTAGGTGGTTTCCCTGTGGTATGGATTGTCAGCCTGCTCTCGCCCAAGATGAACCGCCAGCAAGTAGATAAGATTTTCGAGTGCTACAAATAACATTTTTATAACGTCATAACTAAAATAATATGATTTGGAATCCGAATAAAGAATGCATGAGTCGCGACGAGATGAGCGCGCTCCAGAGCAAAAGACTTCGCAGAATTGTAGCGTACGTCTATCACCATGTACCGTTCTATCGTAACAAGATGCAGGAACTGGACATTCGTCCGGATGATATTCAGACTATTGAGGATATCAAGAAACTGCCTTTCACTACAAAGAAGGACCTGCGCGACAACTATCCCTTCGGCTTGCAAGCTGCTCCTCAGAGTGAAATCATCCGTGTACACGCTTCAAGTGGTACGACGGGTAATCCCACCATCGTAGGCTATACTCGTAGGGATATCGGTGTGTGGAGCGAATGTATGGCTCGTTGTCTGACAGCGTATGGCGTTACACGCGACGATATTTTTTCTGTGGCTTACGGCTATGGCTTGTTCACTGGCGGACTGGGAGCCCACTATGGTGTTGAGCATCTGGGTGCCTCTGTCATTCCTGCAGGAACAGGTAATACGGAGAAACACCTGAAACTGATTCGCGACCTGGGCATTACGGGCATTGCCTGTACACCGTCATACGCCCTCTATCTGGCTGAGACGATGGAAAAGCTGGGCATCACGAAGGAGCAGATTAAGCTACGCATTGGTGCCTTTGGTGCCGAGCCTTGGACAGAGAAGATGCGTCAGGAGATAGAGGCTCGCTTAGGACTGAAAGGTTACAACATCTATGGTCTCTCTGAGGTCATGGGTCCCTCTGTCAGCTATGAGTGCCAGATGCAGCATGGCTCACACATCAACGAGGACCATTTCTATCCTGAGATCATCAATCCCACAACATTAGAATCGCTGCCTAACGGTCAAACAGGCGAACTCGTATTCACCACACTGACCAAAGAAGGTATGCCCGTATTGCGCTATCGTACTCGTGACCTGTGTCACCTTATCGACGGTCCTTGCGACTGTGGACGTACAAACATCCGCATGGGACGTATCGAGGGTCGTAGCGACGATATGCTCATCATCCGAGGCATCAACGTATTCCCGTCTCAGGTTGAAAGTGTCGTGCTGTCTATGCCCGAATTTGCTCCACGCTATATGCTCGTTGTCGACCGCGTCAAGAATCTCGACACGTTGCTCGTACAAGTGGAACTGCGTCAAGAGTACTTCACAGGCACCTTTGATACGCCCGCTGCCGTTGACGCCCTGGAGAAGAAGTTGTCGAACAAACTGAAGAGCGTACTCAGCATTGTAGCCAAGGTACAGCTGAAGGCTCCTGGCACCATCGAGCGCAGTCAGGGCAAGAGCGCTCACGTCATCGATAATCGTAAACTATAATTACATAATTATGGAACAATCTAATTTCTTTAATCCTGAGTTCGAAACGATGTCGCGCGAGCAGATTGAGGCACTCCAGCTGGAGCGTCTGCAGAAAACCGTGCGCCATTGCATGAACTCGCCCTTCTACAAAAAACGCTTTGAGGAGATTGGGCTCAAACCCGAGGATATCAAGAGCCTTGCCGACCTGCGCAAGATTCCCTTCACTACGAAGCAGGACTTGCGCGACACCTATCCCTTCGGAATGGCCAGTGTACCCCTCAAACAGTGTGTACGTCTGCACTCCAGTTCAGGAACCACAGGTAACCCCACCGTCATTCTGCACACGCAGAAAGACCTCGACGAGTGGGCCAATCAGGTGGCTCGTAACCTCTGGATGGTGGGGTTGCGTCCTGACGACGTGTTCCAGAACTCATCAGGTTATGGTATGTTTACTGGTGGACTCGGTTTCCAGTATGGTGCCGAGAAGCTGGGAATGCTCACCATTCCTGCTGCTGCTGGTAACTCACTGCGTCAGATTAAGTTCATCAAGGACTTCGGCACAACAGCCATCCACGCTATTCCCTCTTACGTTACCCGTCTCTACGAGGTGATGAAACAAGAGGGTGTCGATCCCCGTCGCGATACCAAGCTGAAGGTGCTGGCCATCGGTGCCGAGCCTCACTCTGAGGAGCAGCGCAAGCGTATTGAGGAGATGATGGGCGTGAAGGCCTACAACTCATTCGGTATGTCGGAGATGTGCGGTCCTGGCGTCGGATTCGAGTGTAAGGAGCAGAATGGTCTGCACTTCTGGGAGGATTACTACATCGTTGAAATAGTAGATCCAGAGACGCTGGAGCCTGTGCCTGACGGCGAAATTGGCGAACTGGTACTCACCACCTTGTGTCGTGAGGCTATGCCGTTGTTGCGCTACCGTACACGTGACTTGACGCGTGTGCTGGGTCGCAGCTGTCCCTGTGGACGTAACCACATCCGCCTCGACCGTATGCGTGGCCGCTCTGACGACATGATTGTTCTGCGTGGCGTAAACATCTTCCCCATCCAGATTGAGAAGATTCTCATGAAGTTCCCAGAGGTGGGCACCAACTACCTCATCACGCTGACTACCGAGGACAATAACGACCAAATGACTGTCGAAGTAGAGCTCAACGAGGGTACCGACGATTACGCAAAGTTGCAGGCACTGGCAGGCGAGATTCGCCACCAGCTGGGCGACGAAATCCTGCTCAAGCCTCGTGTACGCCTCGTCTCCAAGGGCACCCTGCCTGTCAGCGAGGGCAAGGCTGTGCGTGTCGTCGACAAGCGAAAAGTATATCAATAACATCGTTATAACGAAATAACGGAATAACGACATAACGTAATAACGAAAAAATAGAAACTATGACAATCCATCAGTTATCCATTTTCATCGAGAACCGTTCCGGCACGCTCATCAAGGTGCTCCAGATTCTCAAGCAGGCCAACATCCAGATTGTGGCCTCAACCATTGCCGATACGGCAGAGTATGGTATCTACCGACTCATTTGTTCAGAACCCCTTCGTGCCTACGAGGAGCTGAAGAATGGTGGTGTGGCGGTTGCCCTGAGCAACGTCTTTGCCCTCGAGTTGGACGACGAGCCTGGCCGTGCTGCCGATGCCGTGCAGACCTTCTCAGAGGCAGGCATCAGCATTGCCTACATGTACACCTTCCTGCTTCGCGGCAAGGGTATCATGGTGTTCCGTACGGAGAATTCCGAGGCGGCCCAGAAGGTCATTACTGACAATAAACTCCGTTACATAGAGGAGCCCGACCTGTCGAAGCTGGTATAAGTGCTCATCCTTCATGAATGAGCTGATAACATCAGTCAACGATGCGGTATGGGGCTATGTGCTCATCATTGCATTAGTGGGTTGCGGCTTGTGGTTCACATGGCGCACCCACTTTGTGCAATTCCGCATGATTGGCGAGATGTTACGCGTGCTGACGGACTCGGCTGTAGACACGGTGGAGGAACACGTCAGGGAAATGGGACCCCAACAGCGCCGCATATCCTCGTTTCAGGCCTTTGCCGTCAGCGTGGCCACCCGTGTGGGTACTGGCAATCTCGCTGGTGTGGCGTCAGCCATAGCCATTGGCGGTCCTGGAGCCGTATTCTGGATGTGGATGATAGCCCTTGTAGGTTCAGCTACGGCTTTCGTCGAATCTACGCTTGCACAGTTGTTCAAGCAAAAACATAAGGACTCGTTCATCGGTGGCCCTGCCTATTATATTCAGCGGGGATTGCACAAGCGGTGGATGGCCGTTACGTTCGCCGTACTCATTACCTGTCAGTTCGGCCTTTCCAACAATTCTATCCAAGCAAACACCATCTGTGGTGCTATGCAAGAAGCCTTTGGCTGGTCGCCTGCATGGGTAGGGTTGGTGTTAGCGGCCTTGGGCTTGATCATCGTCTTTGGCGGCATCCAGCGCATTGCGATGGTTTGCGGTGTACTTGTGCCGTTGATGGCTCTGGGATATTTGTTGCTGGCTATCGTGATTGTCGTGATGAATATCGAGCTGGTTCCTCACGTTTTCAAGGTCATCGTGTTCGACGCTTTTGGTATCGAACAGGTTGCTGGAGGCGGTATAGGAACCACGATTATGTATGGTGTAAAGCGAGGTTTGTTTTCGAACGAGGCTGGTGAGGGCAGTGCACCTAACGTGGCTGCAACGGCATCTACGACGCATCCCGTCAAACAGGGGCTTATTCAGGCGCTGGGCGTGTTTACCGATACCCTGCTGGTTTGTTCCTGCACGGCCTTTATCATCCTCATCAGCGGGCTTTACAACGTGCCTGAGCTGAATGGTATTGCCCTCACGCAGTCGGCCTTGCAGTCGGAGGTGGGTGCCACAGGGCCTGTGTTTGTGGCCATTGCCATCTTCCTCTTCGCCTTCTCCAGCATCATCGGCAACTACTATTACGGTGAGGCGAATATCCGTTTTATCACACCGAATACGACGATAATGACCGTTTATCGCATCTTTTCTGCTGGCGTGATGGTCATCTTTGGAGCTATTGCCAGTTTCGAACTCGTCTGGAACATCGTCGATTTCTTCATGGCCTTCCTCACGGCCTGTAACCTCATTGCCATCGTCCTCCTTGGTCGCTACGCTTTCCGTCTGCTCGACGACTACCGCAGTCAGAAGCGTCAGGGCATCAAGGAACCCACCTTCCACCGCAGTCAACTGCCCGAACTCGAATCCGAACTCGAATGCTGGGAATAATTACAAATTGTCTTATTCACAGTTTCACAGTTTCACAGTTTTATTTTTAAGGGGTACCCCCTTTTTATAGTCTATTTTATATATACTTATTTATATATATTAATAAATATTAACACTCCCCGTGCGGGTCTAAACGCCCCAGGGCTCAAAAAAGAAACTGTGAATTGTGAATCTGTGAAGATTTGGCTTTCTTTGCTCCCTCCCTATAAAAAGTTTATTCCCTGCCTAGGGAATTTTTGCGCGCTGCCTAGGGAAATAAAATTCCCTCCTTGGGAATAAACTGCTTACTTCCGCTAAACGGGCGGTTTAGTTCCTTTGGATTGCCTGCTTACTTCCTAAGGGCTGTTTGCTTACTTCCCAACGATAGCCTGCTTACTTCCCAACGAAAAAATGCGCCTCCGCAGATGGGAAGCGCATTGTATAAATATAAAATTCGTTGTCTGATTAGAGAGCGAACTTGTAACCGATAGTGATTGAGAAGGTGCTGTTGCGACCCTCGTCGGCATCCTTGAAAATCTTGGTAATACCAATATTGTAACGAGCATCCAGTACGAAGCTCTCATACTCATAAGACAAGCCTACAGGAATAGAGAAGTTGAAACTCTGAACACCCTCTGCATCCTGAGTTTCAGATATAGACTGTCCATTAGCTGTAACCTCATACTTTTCCTTATGGCGAACATTGAATGCGGGCTGCACACCAGCCTTGACTGCCAAGCCTTTAACAAGATAGTAGTTGGCCAAGATGGGGATATTTATATAATCAAAATCACCTCGGATAGTAGCATCAGCACCAAGATATTTTCTAGAATATTTAATACCTTCCATTGAGTACAGCACGCCAGCACTAAGACCAAAGTTCTCAGCTACACCATACTCAGCCTCAACACCTGCTACGAGACCAACCTTCGTCTTCTTGTCAGAAAGAGCACCACCTGTAATAGTAGAGAGGTTCATACCAACTTTAGGCTGCAGAGTTACCTGGCCTACTTCGTTCTGTGCAAATGCGCCCATGCTCATCAGCATCATGGCGGCAATCATCATTAGCTTTTTCATAATTATTTGTTTTTGTTAATAAAAAAAATGATTTATCGGCGGCAAATATCGGAAAAATATCTGAAAGTTCCAAATTTTTAACCAATTATTTGCTTCTTTAATACAAAAAATGCGCCTCCGCAGGTGGGAAGCGCACTATTTTATTGATTTTCAGATGCTTATTTGGTATTAATGGGAATCTTGTAACCCAATGTGATGGAGAACCAATTGTGTCTGGCGTCGCCAGGACTGAAAATGGTCGATATACCGAAGTTGTAGCGAGCATCAAGGACGAAATTAGAGTACTCATACGACGCACCAACAGGAATAGAAAAATAGAAACTATTAGTATTATAGTCCAAATCTGTTCTGTCAATTTTATCAGAAACTTTGAGTGATGGCTGCATACCGGTCTTAATGGCCAGTCCTGGAATGACATAGTAGTTAACAAGGATAGGGATATTGATGTAGTCGAGATTATATTTAACTCCATAACACTTTGCACCCTGCATAGAATACAAAAGTCCTGCAGTTACCGAGAAATTTTTCAGAAAAGCATATTCTCCTTCAACACCTGCAACGGCACCGACACGCATATCCGTCTCTTTTATTTTTGTAATAGTTGAAAGATTCACACCAGCCATTGGCTTCAGGCTAAACTGTCCAACTTCATTTTGTGCAAACGCGCCCATGCTCATCAGCATCAGGGCGGCAATCATCATCAGTTTTTTCATACTTCTTATTGTTTAATGTTTATTATTTCTTGTATTATAGACCTCTGGCCTTGAGCAGACTCGACGCATCGGGCTGGGCCATACCGGTAAAGTCGGTGAACATCTGCATGAGGTCACCCGTATTACCCCTGCTCAGAATTTTGTCGCGCAGATCCTGACCAGTCTCAGGCTTCAGCGGTCCTCGCTTGGCAAAAACGTCAGCGATGTTTACTGCCAGCACCTCCGTCCACAGATAGCTGTAATAGCCAGCAGCATAACCTCCGCCAAACACGTGGTTGAAGTAACTGGTGTGATAGCGTGGCGGAATCGGAATAAAAGGATTCAGAAGTCCCACCTTACGCAATGACTCTGTCTCGAACTCCATAGCCTTGTCAACTGTGGGAATATCCTTCGAGGCGAGCATGTGCCAAGCCAAGTCGACACAGGTGGCAGCAAGGTTTTCACCCAGAGCATAGCACGGTTGGAAGTTGATGCTCTTGAGCATGCGCTCCTTCAGGTCGGCAGGCATGGGGTCACCCGTCTTGTAATGGTGCGCATAGTGGTCGAAAACTTCTGGAATCGAGGCAAACGACTCATTAAACTGCGAAGGCATCTCCACAAAGTCGCGAGCTACACTGGTACCACTCAGACGGTTGTACTGACAATTGGAGAGCAGACCATGCAGAGCATGACCAAATTCGTGAAACATCGTCGTCACTTCGTCCCAGGTAATCAACGAGGGCTGACCCTCAGGAGCCTTGGCACTATTACATACATTAAATATAATAGGCAACTGGTTCCACTGACGGCTCTGTTTCTGAAAACCATCCATCCAGGCGCCACCACGTTTCGTAGGACGACGATAATAGTCACCATAGAAGAGGCCGAGCGTCTTACCATCCTTATCTATCACCTCGAAAACTTTCATGTCAGGATGATAAGTAGGAATGTCCGTACGCTCTTTAAATGTTAGACCATACACCCGGTTGGCAGCATAGAACACCCCATTGAACAACACGCTATCTACATTGAAGTAAGGCTTCACCTCGTCATCACTCACGTTGAGCAAT
>JAEEGH010020818.1_pt1 | contig 13602 bp, 5 predicted proteins | sample 9134181 | NCBI WGS metagenome assembly JAEEGH01 (sample SAMN16246544, study PRJNA631951) | gut metagenome | biome: gut microbiome; feature: rumen; material: DP-attached | host: Bos | place: Iran: Karaj | collected 2018-10
CACAGGAATGCAACCAGGGCAAAAATTCTCCATCTCATAGTGGTCCTCCCATTTTATACACAATGTAAAAAAGCGCCCGCTGTTATGCGGGCGCCGGTGTTTTGGAGGAGAACAATTTTAGCGAATTTTCACCACGTGGTTCTCGGTGCCGACACGCACGAGGTACGAGCCCGCCCCCGGCAACGCAAAGGCGTTGTTCTGGCCTGTGACATTCCGGCGGAACAGCAGGCGGCCCTGCATGTCGAACACGGCTACCTGCACGGAGCCCGCAGCCGTACCCAAGCCATAAATAGCGACTTCACGGCCCGACACAGCAAGGTTCATGCGGGTCACCGCCACAGGCACAATCGCATCGGAATTCTCGCTGCTGGAGGATTCATCCTGAACCTCGACAGGCTCGGTGACCTTGGAAGAACTCGACTCCTCGGTAGGCTCGGCATCCGCGCTGCTGCTCGACGGCGGTGCGACGCTACTGCTGGACTTTGCGGAGGAACTCGATGCAGGCGCCGTGCCGTTCCCCGTCACGGTAATGGTCCCGCTCTTCGAGGCATTCGTCGTAGCGCCCGTTGTCGTTACGGTAAACTTGTATGCACCCGGCGCAGCCGTCGCAGAGACCGTTCCCGAAATGTAGAAGTCAGAACCCTTGAGCGTACCCGACACGCCATCCGGAAGCCCCGTCACTGTGGCACCCGTCGCGCCCGCAATCGTGTAGTAGAATTCCGTAACCGCAGCGCCCTGGGCAACCTCCTGGTTTGCACTGCCCGAGCCATGCTTGGTGAGGCTAGCCTCGCCCGCAACAGAACCCTGCGATGAACTGGACTTTGCAACACTGCTGCTCGACTTCACGGAAGAACTCGATGCCACGCTGGAGCTCGACTTTGCGCTGCTGGAACTTGCCGGAGTCACCACAGACGATGCACCCGGATCCGGGAGAGTAGCACCTGCATACAACTTAATAGAATCGCGCAGGGCATACGCCTTCGCCTGCGTACTCACATCGGTAAGGCTCATGGAATAGCTCGGTTTGAACGCCGTGCCCGTGCCCGACTGCGGCTTTTTCACGTTCTCTTCGTAATTCTCGATCATCTGTGCCGCCGTGATGGCACCATCGCTCGTGTAGAGGTCAAGCGCCTTCTGCACGCCGATAAACACGTTCCTTTCGATGCGGATGTCCGCCTCGATGGCCGCACGCACACAGTAGCTCGCATCCTTGCTGTCGAAAAGGTTGTTCGCCACATGCACCTTGCCAAAGCGCACGCGCGGCATGCGTTCCACCACGCCGTCCGCCCACCACGTATGGTGAATCGTCACGTTCAGATGCCCGCGGTCGCTCGTCTTGGTCTTGCTGTTGCCAATCAGGTTGCTGAACTGGTGGCCCGTCGATGCCGAAGTGTAGCTGAACTTGGTCCACGAAATCGTCACGTAGTCCGAGGCGTTGGTGATGTCCAGGTTGCCGTCGTGACCGTCATAAACATCCACGTGGTCAATCCATACGTTCTTCGATTCATGATTCACCTGGAGGCAATCCTCGTCATCGTCGTCGTGCGCGCCGACGCCCTTGAATTTCAGGTTGCGGATGATGACGTTCTTCGAGCCGCTCAGCTTCATGGCGCTACCCGAGCTGGGCTGCGCGATGATGGCGCCCTGATAGCCGTAAATCGTCACGTTGCTACCGACTTCCACCGGGCCCATGTACGTCCCCGGCTTCACGTAAATAATCTTGTTGCCCGCCTTGGCGTAGGTCTTGAGGTCGTTCACGTTGTCGACCGTGACCTCGGAATATCCCTTGCCGCCCGTAGTGCCGCCGTTCTGCGTCGCGAACCCCGCCATCGGGAAATCCGGCGAAGTGACCGCGAACGCGGAAGTCGCCGTACCAACAACCGTCGCCCCGCACACAAGCAGTGCCGAGAGCGACATCCTTAACGAATTACAACCCATAACATCCATCCTTTTTTGAGCCGCGGGCAACCCGCCCGCATTGTTCTCAAAATTTTTCTCAAAATTTATATTCAAAAAGGAGAAAAGTCAATAGAAATTTTTGCCATTGACACCATTTTTCGCCCGTAATTAGCCACAAAACAAAAAAATGGCGAAAATCGTAGAAATTCGCCACTCCTTAAATGTTCTCAAAAATTTATTTTACAAAGACAACTACGGCGTTTTCTACACCATCTCGGCCACGAGCTTGTCCATCGCTGCTTCGGATTCGGCGTTGAGCATGGACTTCACCGTCACCACGGTTTCGGCAAGCGTCACGTTCTTGAGCGTGGCGAGGATTTCGGTCATCTTCTTGGCAGCCATCGGAGCCCAGGTACCGTTTTCCATAACACCCACCTTGCGGTTGCTGTAATTCTTTGCCTTCAGGTGGTTCAAGAAGTCTTCCATGACCGGGAAGAGGCCCGCGTCGTACGTGGGGGCTGCCACCACCATGCGATCGTAGCGGAAGGCGTCTTCGATGACTTCGGCCATGTCGCTGCGGGCAAGGTCCGAGACCACGACCTTCTCGACACCGGCGGCGGTCAACTTTTCGGCAAGCTTCTCGGCAGCCTTCTTGGTTCCGCCGTAAATCGAGGCGAATGCCACAAGCACGCCCTTGTCTTCGGGAGCGTAGCTGCTCCAGGTGTTGTACTTGTCGATGTAGTAGCCGAGATTTTCGATGAGCACCGGTCCATGCAGCGGACAAATCGTCTTGATATCGAGCGCGGCAGCCTTCTTGAGCACCGCCTGCACCTGGTTGCCGTACTTGCCCACGATATTGAAGTAGTAGCGACGTGCTTCGCATGCCCAGTCATCCGGGTCAGCATCGTACACGCCGAACTTGCCGAACGCATCGGCCGCGAACAAGACCTTTTCGCTCTGTTCGTAGCTGAACAGGACTTCGGGCCAGTGCACCATCGGGGCACCGATAAACTGCAAGGTGTGCGCACCGAGCGCAAGCGTATCTCCTTCCTTCACGGTCTGCTTCTTGACCGATTCAGGGAGCGTCATGAACTGCGGCAGAAGCGCGAAAGCCTTTGCAGATGCCACAAGTGTCGCTTCCGGGTACTTTGCGACAAAGTCCGCAATGCCGCCGGCGTGGTCCGGTTCCAGGTGGTGAATCACCAGGTAATCCGGCTTGCGGCCAGCGAGAGCTGCTTCCAAGTTAGCAAGCCACTCGCCCACCTTGTGCGCATCGACCGTATCGGTCACGGCAATCTTTTCGTCCACAATCACGTACGAATTGTAGACCATGCCCTCGGGCACCACGTACTGGCCTTCGAACAAATCAATGTCGCGATCATCGACACCGATGTACTTGATATTTTCGCTAAAGTTCTTCATGGTACTTTCCTTGTATTTTTTCTCAATTCTTTTTATTCTCTTTTTCAAAAGAAATACAATCAAACATAAAAGAAGATAGATAAAAAAGATCGCTTAATTTCCATCCTTTCATTTTTCCCTCCCTTTTTCAGAATGACATCAATTTTTTCAATCCTTGAGGCAACGGACGGATTGTTCGAGGCTCCTATCGCTACGGCTCAATTTTGCATAGTCGTCACCGTTGTCCATGAACACTTCGCATGCGTAATCACCCTCGTGCTCAGTAGAACTCCAGAAATACGCGTAGTCGCCCTCGCTATTGAAGGCCACTCCATTCAGCCCGTCGCCAGCAGGGAGCGCAGAGAAACCGAAGGCGTCCGTGCCATTACTGCTTTCGTCCCAGCCTTCTGTCGACTTGAGCATTATGCCTGCTGTAGCGGAACCTCCGACTGCCGTGAGCAGGGAGTCCCACTCATCTATACTAGGCAGATGCCAACCCTCGGGACAAACACCGCGCACTGGATAAGTTGGCGAGCACGTATTTCTGTAGCCGCAATCCTTGCCATTCGTACTCCATATCCCCGCGCTGTCCATTGCCGCTGCCCACGTGTAAAGGCGGCCATACTTTGCACAGTATTCTGCAGAATTTTTGTAGCAGTCGCTATTTTCCGTTTCGAAGTTTAGGTTTTCCGCCATCCACGTCTGCGTACCGATTTTTACGGTCTTGTAAGTCTGGCCGTCACGATTATCGGTAAGTTTCCCGGTCGAGCCGGGAATGATGACTGTACCGGATGACGAATTCTTCCCGTCCGGACGCGAGATAAAGTCGCTGTTGTCATCGCCACAGGCGGCAATAAACGCCACAGCGAACACAAACGGTACGAAACCCGCAATCTTTTTCATAAACATCTCCTTCCCATACGTTCCATTGGAAACATATATAATATTTTTTCTACATTCAGGCTATGCCCAAGACTTTACTATTGCTCGATTCGTACGCGCTCGCGTTCCGCATGTTCTACGCCTACTCGCAAAACCCGCTCAAAAACAGCCAGGGCGAAGACGTGTCGATGATGCACGGCTACTGGGGTGCGGTACTCCGCATTTTGGCAAAGCACAAGCCCACGCACTTTGCGATCGCGCGCGACGTGGCGCACACGAAGACTTTCAGGCACGAACTTTACCCAGACTACAAGGCGAATCGCGGCCCCATGCCCGAAGAGATGGCGGCGCAGATGCCGCTACTGGGAGAAAGCCTCGAAGCCAGCGGAATCCCGCTGCTTTCGGAACCGGGCTACGAAGCGGATGACGTGATGGCAAGTACCGCGGTGGCTGCAGTCGAGGCGGGATTCGACAGTGTCGTGATTCTCAGTAAAGACAAGGACATGTCGCAGATTGTGACGGACAAGATTCATCTTTTCCACTTGACGAAGGGCGCCGACGGCATTGATTTTGGCCCCGAGCAGGTTATGGAAAAGTACGGGCTCCCGCCGGAAAAGATTCGCGACTACCTCGCGCTCATGGGAGATGCGAGCGACAACGTCCCCGGCGTACCGAAGGTGGGCCCGAAGACGGCCATCCAGTTGCTGAACGATTACGGCGACATGGACAACCTGTACGCGAACCTCGACAAGATTACCAAGAAGGGATTGCACGACAACCTCGCGAACAACCGCGAGAAGGCCTTCTTGAGCCGCGAACTCGTGACGCTCCAGACCAAGCGTGCATTCAGTGGAAACCTGGACGCACTCGAATACAACGGCCTGCACGTGGATACGCTCGCGCAGATGTTCAAGGATCACGAAATCAATAGTTTGTTGCGCCTGCTCGAGAAGATCCCGAGCAAGGCGGAATTCGTACGCGAAGGTGAAGGCGCGGAAAGCGATGAAAATGGAGACGGCGAAATCGTTGCCGCAAGTTTCCCCGTAGAAGATTTGCCCTCATACATCTGCGTCGATACCGAAGAAATTTTCGAACAGATGAAGGCCGAATTTGCTGCCGCAAGCACCGTGGGCATCGACACCGAAACAGACGGGCTCGACCCGATGCAATGCAACATCGTGGGGCTTTGCCTTTCGGCTGACCCGGCGAAAGGTTACTACGTCCCGCTTGCGCATACCGATGAAATCGGATTCCCGCTCCCCGCAAGCAAGGGCGGCAACTTCGACTTCAACAAGGTCGCGAACTGGTTCAAGGAATTGATTCAATCGCCGCGCGAGCTCGTGTTCCACAACGCGAAATTCGACTTGCATGTTCTCGCACGCGCGTTCAAGATTCCACAAACCGTTATCGACAACGCAAACATCGTCGACACGCTGATTGCCGCCTGGATGCTTTCTCCGGGACAGTCCGGGCTCGGGCTCGACAACCAGGTGATGCAACGATTGCAGCACGAGATGATCCCGATAGAAAACCTCATCGGGCGTGGCAAGAACCAGATTACGTTCAACCGCGCACCCATCAAGGACGCCACCGAATACGGCGCCGAAGATGCAGTCTATACGCTGCGCCTCTGGGAGCCTCTCAAGAAGGAACTCGAGAAGCTCGACTACGTGAAGTACTTCTTCGCGCAGGAGATGCCACTCCTGAAGGTGCTCTACCAGATGGAAACGGTCGGCGTCGCCATCGATGTTCCGGCTCTCAAGACGCTGGAACAGGAACTGCAGCAGCGCATAGAAAAGCTCGAAAGGGAAATATGCGACATGGCGGGAGTCGAATTCAACATCGGTTCCCCCAAGCAGCTGGGCGACGTGCTTTTCGATACGCTCGGGCTCCCGCAAATCAAGAAGCGCAGCACCGACGCGGTCGTACTCGAGGAACTCAGTTTCAGCGCTCCGCACCCGATCGTATTTTCTGTAATCGAATACCGCGAACTCAAGAAGATGCAGAGCACCTACATCACCGTGCTCCCCACGCTCGTAAACCCGGACACGCGCCGCATCCACACGAGCTTTATCCAGTGGGGTACTGCCACAGGGCGCCTCTCGAGCCGCGATCCGAACCTGCAGAACATTCCCGTACGTAGCGACTTGGGCAAGAAGATTCGCGCCTCGTTCGTGCCGCAGAGCAAGGACAACGTGATTCTCGCGGTAGACTATTCGCAAATTGAACTCAGAATGCTTGCGCACCTGAGTGGCGATGCCGCGCTCATCGAAAGCTACAAGGAAGGCATCGACATCCACGCCCGCACCGCTGCCGCGATTTACGGAGTGGATCTCGACGCAGTCACGAGCGATATGCGCCGCGATGCAAAGGTGGTGAATTTCGGCGTACTCTACGGGATGACGGCTTTCCGCCTCGCCCGTGACCTGAAAATCCCGATGTCGCAGGCAAGGGATTTCATCACCGGGTATTTCGACATGTACCAGGGCGTCCAGCAGTTTATAGAAGACACCAAGGCGGCCGCCCACCGCGACGGCTACGTGGAAACGCTCTCGGGCCGCCGCCGTTACATTGCAGGCATCGACAGCAGCGACCGCATGGAATCGCAGATGGCCGAGCGCATGGCCGTGAATACTCCCGTCCAAGGCTCCGCCGCTGACCTCATCAAGATTGCGATGATCCGCATCCAGAAGCGAATCAATGAAGAGAACCTGCCGCTCAAAATGATGCTGCAGGTGCACGACGAACTCGTGTTCGAATGCCCCCGCGACCAGGTGGAAGCGATGGCCCAGATGGTGAAATCTGAGATGGAAGGCGCCATGGAGTTGAAGGTTCCGCTCGTCGCAAGCGTCGGCTTCGGCGAAAACTGGCTAGTGGCACACTAGGCGACCGTTCGGCAACCCGCGGGCAGTTTAAGTTATTCAGAATCCTTTATGCAGCGGACGTAATAGCCAGCTTCGGCATCGTCCTTATACCAATAACCAAAGAAGCCTTCATAATTAGCGTAGACGGCATACCTACGCTCTTCATCTTCGCAGCCGGTATTATGCCAGAACCACGCTTCGTGGCCTTCGCCTTCGTACGTTCCGTCACCGTTTTTTACGCCAGAAGGCAGAAGGGTAAAGCCCGAATAATCGCTTCCATTCGCACTCTCGCCATCGGTATCCGTCCAGCCCGTAGCAGAGCGCAATTCCGTTCCCCGACGCCAGCCTATATTCTGGTAGAAGGCGATTATTGAATCAATATCAGCCTTTACCGGCAGGCGCCACCCATCGGGGCAGACTTCCAAAGCCGCAGCACATCCATACAGAGCCCCATACTGGTTGCATTTTTCCGGGTCATCATCATAGCACCAGGTACGCCCCCTCAGTACGGTAAGTTCGGCAGCATCCGTATAGTTCAAGTTTTCCGCCATCCACGTCTGTTTCCAGATGCCGATAGTCCTGTATGTCTTGCCATCACGCGGGTCAACCATAACACCATCCCCGCGGGCCTCCTGGTCTATGACCCAGCCGCTATCACTACACACGAAATGCGAAAGGTTCATCTGGAGTTTTTCTCCGCGATTGTAGCTCGTGCAACCACGCCCCAAAAGGCGTTCCGCCCTTTTGACATGCCTAAATGTGCCATCATCGCAAGCGTATACGCGGGATTCATCATCGAACTTGTTATGGAGATTTCCTCCGCCATACAGTCCCGTAGCACTGCACTCGGCGAGGTCATCGTGGGTATCATTATAGAGTGCAGTCAGGGCTATCCATTCCTGCGGAACATCACTGTCGACATTTTCCATGCACTTGTAATACTTGCCGGCGTACGCCACCGTAGACGTGTCACCCACATGCAGGCACGCGGTTCCGCCCCGCGAAACCAGGATGCTGTCCATTTCAGTGCCATAGCGCCACTTGCCATCTTGGAATACATAATAATGATCCAATGTACAATCCGCTTTCCTGACCGTGCCCTCCTCAAAATCGAGCCCCCAGCCCCTTGTATCAATATCCAGATGTGTAATCCATCTCCAGGCAAGGTTATCGCAAATGTACAGTGCGCCATTACTCGCTTGCAAAATCGTATCCTGATAAGCCGCAGTGCAGCCACCAAGTCCTAACTTGCAGTTGGAACTATCGCGTTCATACCAGGCACCATTATCGTAAACATAGCACATACGCGGATCAGAGCCATCCCACAGCGTTTTGCCTTCCACCGCACCCGTCCACTTGAACTCGTTATATTCATCATAGTTCATCATATGCCAGCCGTCTTCTTCGCAGACATAGTAGACCATGTTGTTATATCTCGCGACCCTGTGCAAATTTTCCTCATCGCACGCAGAAAGCGTTTCGTAATCCTGCACGCAACGAACCGGGAATCGTGAAGTCGAATCATGTAACTTCGACAACCCTGTTCCCGTATTTGAAAAAAAGATGTCATACGGGTATCTGCCCTGGGAATCCTTGTCATACGAACTCGTCCAATAACTCACGCCCAGCAGTCCGGCAGGCCTTGCCGCAAAACCGCGTTTATCCAGTTCAGATTGTGACGTGCTACCTATACTCCTGAACAAGTAATCCCACTCTTCCTTGCTCGGAAGGTGCCAGCCGGCCGGACACGCGGTCTTCGCCTCGTTCCAACTATATGCAGTATCGCCATAATTCAGGTTTTCCGCCATCCAGTACTGGATATCAATTCTCACATAGCGGTAGATTCGTCCATCACGGTTATCCATCAGCTTATAGTACCGTGCACTTTCATCACCATCGAAAAGTTTCCATTTGACACCATCGCAGAAGTACACATTGTTCGTATCGACAACGCCATGTACAATCCGTCCAAAGTAAGTGCACCTCTGGCCTCCTATATCCTTTTCGAAATCGCTCAGAGTGTCGACAGCCGTAGTGTCTGTGACACCCGCGGTATCCACGGTCGACGTATCCGAAACGCCAGCGGTATCTACAACCGATGTGTCCGCAACCTGCGCCGTGTCCTGGACATCCGAAGTATCCTTATCACCTTCCAACATTCCTTCCGGTAGCCACTGGCCCTTAGTACACACAAAATAGTCGCCTTCCCTTATGCTGTGCGGAGTCATGATGCGGCGGGCCTCGTCCTCGCGCTTTTCATCGCACGCGTCGAGACCGTAGATTTTCCACCAGAAGGCATCTACATATTTTTCGAACGGCAACGCCTTCTTCGAATGGCTCCAGTCCCCATCCAGCCTTTGGCCAGCGGCCCAGTCCGCAATCTTTACGGCCGTCCTCTTGTCGTTCCACTCGCCATCACTCGTGATATCATCCGCAATATCACTTATACGACCGGCCAGAGCCAGGTCCTCGCTCTCTGCATTTTTTGAATTTCCCAAAACAAGGCCTCCCTGCTCCTCCGCTTCCAAGGAGCCCAGGACCAGCATGCTCATCGCAAGCAACGCAGCATTTCCACTACCACTGCCCGAAACGTTCAAATCTTCTGCCAAGGCAAAATCGTCCTTGACAGCAAAGGCCGCAAACACTTCGCGCTCAGCCTGTTCCTTCGCCTCCGCAAACGACAGGTTGTCCTTTATGATAAGGTAAAGGGTACGCTTGTATTCCAGGTGAGTCAGCAAATTCACGTTCGCCGTGTCCCTTTCGGAAATATCCGTCAATGCATACAGCACAATCGGCGATTTCGTACGCGTGCCCGTCAGTTCGTTATAGAAAAGGCCTTCCGCCTTAATCAGGGCGTACGAAGATTCGAATTCTTCGAACTCAATCGAATAAGCCCCGGAATCGTTCAGGACCTTCCCCTCGAATTGCTTATCCGTAGCCAACAGCGTACTCGCATCCAGTTCCTGCAACGAAACAAGCGAACCCTTTGCAAATGGCCCTTTCTGCACAAATCCCGACAACGTCCTTTCATTGGCCGAAGGGACATCCGGCTTATTACTGGAGCCTTCGTCATCGCCGCAAGCGACAAACAAAGTCAGCAAGAATAAGATAACGAGACTCTTGCTCCAAGAAAACATTCTAACCCGCCTTCAGCGCAAATGCGCCTGCCGGGAAATATAACAAAATCAGGAAAAAATCATAAAGACCGCAGCATTTTATTGCTACGGTCTTTAATGTTTTAACACGCTAGAAGGAGATTAGATTTGGCGCCAATGGCGCCAGTTCGCGGCGCCTCGGTCATGCCCAAGCGAGCTTGGGCGCGACTCTCGGCTTGCTACACTTCTTCGATGCTTGCGTGGTATTCCTGCAGGCTCTTCACAGCGCCGTGGCCGTTACGAGCGGCGGCGATGCCCTTCACGGTGTTGTAGGCACCGGCGAGGGTCGTGATGTAGGGAACCTTGTACTTGATGGCGGCCTTGCGGATAGCGCTTTCGTCCTTGATGGCGTCGCGCTTTGCCCACGGCGTGTTGATGATGAGGTTCACCTGCTTGTTCAGGATGATATCGAGAACGTTCGGGCGACCTTCAGCAATCTTGTTCACCACTTCGCACTTGACACCGGCTGCTTCGTAGAACTTGGCGGTGCCTTCGGTAGCGTAAATCTTGAAGCCGAGCTTCTGGAACTCCTTGCCGATTTCGATGGCCTGTTCAGACAAGTTAACCTTGTCGGAGAGGCTGATGAGCACGGCACCTTCGTTCGGGAGGAAGGAACCTGCGGCTTCCTGGCTCTTGTAGTAGGCCAGGGCGTAGTCGTCGGAAAGGCCGAGGACTTCGCCGGTGGAGCGCATTTCGGGGCCGAGAACCGGGTCCACCTTCGGGAACTTGTCGAAGGGGAACACGGCTTCCTTGGCGCCGTGGTGGTTGAACTTCTTGTCCTTGAGCTTCAAGTCTTCGAGCTTCGCGCCGAGCATGAGGCGGGTCGCGAGGCGGGCCATCTGCGTGTTACAAACCTTGGAGACCAGAGGCACCGTGCGGGATGCGCGCGGGTTCGCTTCGAGGACGAACACCTTGCCGTCTTCGATGGCGTACTGCATGTTCATGAGGCCACAAACGTGGAGGGCTTCGGCAATCTTCCTGGTGTAATCCTTGATGGTTGCCAAGTTTTCCTTAGTGATGGTCACCGGCGGGATAATGCAAGCGGAGTCACCGGAGTGGACACCGGCAAGTTCGACGTGTTCCATCACGGACGGGATGTAAACGTGTTCGCCGTCAGAAAGGGCGTCGGCTTCGCATTCGAGAGCGTTGTGGAGGAAGCGGTCGATGAGGAGCGGGCGATCCGGGGTCACGCCGACAGCCTTGGCCACGTATTCGCGGAGCATGGCTTCGTCGTAGATGACTTCCATGCCGCGGCCGCCAAGCACGAAGCTCGGGCGGATCATCACCGGGTAGCCACCGATCTGCTTGACGCAAGCGAGGGCTTCGTCGATGTTCGTGGCCATGCCGCTTTCCGGCATCGGGATGCCGAGTTGGTCCATCATCTTGCGGAACAGGTCGCGGTCTTCGGCGATGTCGATGGAGTCGATGCTCGTACCGAGAATCTTGACGCCTTCGTCGCTCAGGGCGCGGGCGATATTCAGCGGGGTCTGGCCACCGAACTGCACGATCACGCCAGCCGGCTTTTCCTTATGATAGATTTGCAGCACGTCTTCCAAAGAAACCGGTTCGAAGTACAGCTTGTCGGAAGTATCGTAGTCGGTAGAAACCGTTTCCGGGTTGCAGTTCACCATGATGGTTTCGTAACCCATTTCGCGGAGAGCCATTGCAGCGTGGCAGCAGCAGTAGTCGAATTCGATACCCTGACCGATTCTGTTCGGGCCACCGCCCAAGATCATGATCTTCTTCGGGTTGTTGGAAGCGGTAGATTCGTCCTTGCAGTTGTAGGTGCTGTAGTAGTAGTACTGGTCCTTCACGCCGCTCACCGGCACTGCACACCAGCCTTCGACCACGCCGAGTTCCGTACGCTTCTTGCGCACGTCCTTTTCGCGGATGCCGAGAATCTTCGCGATGTACTTGTCGCTGAAGCCGTCCTTCTTGGCCTTGATGAGGAGTTCATCGGCAGGCAGGCGGCCCGGAGTCTTGAGCATTTCTTCTTCGAGTTCCACGAGTTCGCGCATCTGCTGCACGAAGTAAGCCTTTTCGTAAGTAGCGGCGAAGATTTCTTCGTCGGTTGCGCCCTTGCGGATGGCTTCGTACATCTGGAAGTGACGTTCGGAAGAAGCGGTCTTCATCATTTCGAGGAGCTCTTCCTTGCTCTTCTTGTTGAAGTCCTTGGCAAAGCCGAGGCCGGAGCGACCGTTTTCGAGGCCGCGGATAGCCTTCTGGAGGGTTTCCTTGTAGGTCTTGCCAATAGCCATGACTTCGCCCACAGCCTTCATCTGGGTGCCGAGGCAGTCATCGACGCCGCGGAACTTTTCGAATGCCCAGCGTGCGAACTTGAGCACAACGTAGTCACCGCTCGGGGTGTACTTTTCGAGGCTTCCATCGCGCCAGTACGGAATCTGGTCGAGGGTGAGGCCTGCGGCGAGCTTTGCAGAAATGAGGGCGATCGGGAAGCCGGTAGCCTTGGAAGCAAGAGCGGAGGAGCGGCTGGTACGCGGGTTGATTTCGATAATCACCACGCGGCCGGTCTTCGGGTCGTGAGCGAACTGCACGTTGGTACCGCCAATCACGCCGATAGATTCCACAATCTTGAAGGCCTTTTCCTTCAGTTCTTCTTCGAGCTTCTTGTCGATGGTGAGGAACGGGGCTGCGCAGAAGGAGTCGCCGGTATGCACGCCCACCGGGTCGATGTTTTCGATGAAGCAGATGGCGATCATCTGGTTCTTGGAGTCGCGGACCACTTCGACTTCGAGTTCTTCCCAACCGAGGATGGATTCTTCGATGAGGCACTGGTGCGTCATCGAGAGTTCAAGACCGTTGGAGCAGATGGTGCGGAGTTCTTCCACGTTGTAGCAGAAACCGCCGCCTGCACCGCCCATGGTGTATGCCGGGCGAACCACCACCGGGTAGCCGATTTCGGCCACGATTTTTTCGGCTTCTTCCACAGAGTGGCAAATGCCAGAGCGCGGAGTATCGATGCCGAGCTTCTGCATGGTTTCCTTGAAGACTTCACGGTCTTCGCCGCGTTCGATAGCGTCGAGGTTCACACCAATGACCTTCACGCCGTACTTGTCGAGCACGCCTGCCTTGTTGAGGGCGCAAGCGAGGTTCAAGCCGGTCTGGCCGCCCAAGTTCGGGAGGAGGGCCTGCGGGCGTTCCTTCTCGATAATCTGGGTGAGGCGGGCGACGTTCAGCGGTTCGATGTAGGTGGCATCGGCCATGACCGGGTCGGTCATGATGGTAGCCGGGTTTGAGTTCACGAGCACAATCTTGTAACCCTGTTCGCGCAGGGCCTTGCAAGCCTGGGTGCCGGAATAGTCGAATTCGCAAGCCTGACCGATCACGATCGGGCCAGAACCGATGATAAGGACTTTGTCGATGCCTTCAATCTTCATTTT
>JAEEGH010020819.1_pt1 | contig 13602 bp, 15 predicted proteins | sample 9134181 | NCBI WGS metagenome assembly JAEEGH01 (sample SAMN16246544, study PRJNA631951) | gut metagenome | biome: gut microbiome; feature: rumen; material: DP-attached | host: Bos | place: Iran: Karaj | collected 2018-10
TATAGAACCCCCTAAAGTTCAATTCTTTTTATTTGCTTAATTCTGTACACATGGCAGAGAATTTTTTATCATCAAGCATCTTTATAATTGTATCTACAGCTTCAGCCGCTGTTCTGCCAAGTGTATTGTACGAATTTATATTTGTCGGGAAATCGAACAGCTTACAGATGTTTAAATGATAATCCGGAGAAGAATCGAATTTTTCAGCCATTTCTTTTGCTCCGAGAAATAATTCCCGAGCCTTGTTTTCATCACCGTCTTTTAGATAAGCAAAACTCTCCAGTGTAAGATATGTTACGGACATATAATCAAGGAACCCCGGTTCTTCGTTTTTCTGAAGACTTTTTATATATTCATTACCCCATCTGGTCAATTCTTTTATGCGTTCTGTTTCCCCGCGGTTTTTATAAAAGAAAAACAATCCCAGCGTTATATTGATAAGATGATTGGTATTGTCCCAAAAACTTAATGCCAGTTGTGACAGGCACTCTTCGCCCTTACCGCCATTAAGCGCCGACATAAAACCAATCTGAGAATCAAAAACTCCTGCCTCATTATTCTTTTTTAACATTTCCAGAGCTTTGTCATGTTCGTCGATCCAAAAATAAAGCTGGGCTATATTGCCAAAAATGGATGTTCTTCCGTATTTGGGGTCCACGTCCAGAGGAACGATATTTGATGCTCTGTCAAAAAGATCGATTGCTCTAAGCATCAAATCTTTATTCTTCTCTTCCTGTCCGAAACCTGAATACATATGTGCGGCGATCAGGAGTATGCCATAATCGTTTGGATATTTTACTAATGCTTTTTCAGCCTCGATTAGTCCCGATTTGTCTTTTTGGAATATGAACATGGTCAGCCTGTCCCTAATTGACTGTTTGCGGTTGTCGGCTGCTTCGTATCCGAGCATTGCATCCACCGAAGTGTCGAAAAGATCTGCGATTCTAACCAGCATTTCTACTTCGGGAATCGAAAGATCGGCTTCCCATTTGTATACCGCTCCGACCGTAACTCCCAAAGCTTCAGCCAAAGCCTCCTGGGTAAGGGATCTTTCTTTTCTCATTTTCCTGATGTTTTCGCCTAATTTAAATTTCATAACGAACCGGTCCTTTTCTTTTTTTATGATAACAAAAATATAATACATAAAGAACTGACTGCCAATACTAATTGAAGATTTTATTTTCTACTGTCAGTATTGGTTTGTATCATTAAAAAATGCGCCCGCAAGGCGCATTTTTTAATGTATTCTTACCAAAGCCGAAGTTGAGCCGTCTTCTTTGACAATCTTTATATTCATGAAGTCTTCTTCTTTTTTTATATAAAAAGATATGGTCTCGCCTTCAAACGAAGGGTTTTTGTAGTGAATTTCAAGTTCCGATATCTTTAGTTCATCCAGTTCTTTTGATGAAAACAGGCCTTCCACTGCTTTGATGTATGCGACATTGTTCATATGCCGGCCATAGTCGGTGTCTATACTTCTGACAGTATATCTGCCCTTAAGTTCTCCCTCAAAGTCATCTTTCATAACAGAAAACGGTTCGGGGATGGCTGTTTTATCCGTGATTACAAGACCCTCCGGATATATGCCTTTGGCTTTCTGCGGAACATGTGTTTTAGCATCGATTATCGCCCACTCTGTTTTGCCGAGTGCTATTATGCCGTTATCGTCGCTTATCTCATAATCTCGATTGCATTTAAGTATTCCGGCTTCTTCGGGCCAGGTGGATACTTTGACCGTCTTAGCCATATCCGCTCTTCTTAAGATTTTTATCTTGGTTCTTGCAGCAATCCAGAAGAGACCCCTCTCATTAAATCCCGTAAAACCTACGCCCAGAGTCTCGGCATGATACATGGCCGCATCCATAAAAAGCCCCGCGATTGCGGATATCGAAAGTTTGGCGCTGTAGTCGCAAAGACTCGGCAGTATTATTTGTTCTTTTTCAAAAACTGATTCCATATTTACCTCTTTTACCAGTCACTGCTCCAGTCTGAAGAGCCCGAATCCCACGAATCGGACGAACTCCACGAATAGTCCGAAGAATCGTTTGAGCTCCACGAATCATTGCTGCTTGAGTAACTGCTTTGTCTTTCCGCTTCCTGATCTCTCTCGTATTGAGCATAATATTCGGTATCCTTGAAATCGGTTATCTGTGTATCCGAATTCCAGTTTGGAACATAATAAAAATCTTTGGCATCATACTGATTGGTGAGTGCCTCCGGAACATCCGATGACGATACGCTTCTCCAGTCATCATACTCGTCGGAGTATACATACCAGCTGGATGTATCATACGAATCCATACGATAGTATTCGTTATCGTCGTAGCTGTAATAACCAGTGGTAACATAGCCCGGCTTATATGAGTTGTCGTAATAAAGCCTTGTATCGCTGATAGTCGGGAAATCGTAATCGTTTGAATAATCCCGTGATAAATAATAATCTTTTGCTTTTCTGTTTTTCTTGAATTCGGGAATGGCAGATACATCGGCTGTCTCCCATTCACCGCTTGCTGTATTGTAAACGGCCCATCTGTCAGAGTCATCGACATATGAATAATCTCCGAAAGAATAGTATGTATTGCCGTTATAGGAATAATATCCTTTTTCGGGAACACCGCGTCCTTCACCTAAAATTAAGCCAAAAAGTGCAGTCGGTCCGAAAATCTGAATGGCCATATATATTCCTATTATGGTCAATGCAGTTCTTAAAGCTTTTCTGCCGCCACGGTTGGATCTGCCGCCCGAAGAACGTCTTGCATGGTAACTGTCATAATACCTCTGGGCATCCGCAGGTGATGTGTCGGTATTTCGCTGCGCGGAAGCGTTTCTTGATTTCTGCTCGATTATCTCCTGCTTAAGACGCATAAAGAGTTCGTTTACCGCATACGCCTCGTCGCTTCCTTCATACCTTACAGCTCTCTGGCCGTTATCTTTGTTTTTATAAACTATAAAATTGCCGGTATTTTCATCCTTGTAAATACCGAAAGCTCGGGGATATTTGTAATCGATACCGATAAAGAATCTCGTGGTTTCATAGGGAGGAAGTCCCTTGGATTCATACCATTCTTTAAGCCCTTCAATCGTGGTGGGCTGATCGGCGGTACTTCTTCTGACATTTTGATTCGGTGCACCGCAGGACGGACATTTTTCCAAAGTGTCATCAAACATGGAGCCACAGTATTCGCATTTGATTTTCATAAGCATTCCCTCCGTTTTGAATTGTACCATATTTCCTGACTATATAGTATCTCCAAAGGGAATATTTTAAAAACCCAACTATGGAAAAATATCCGTTTTAATTGGTTTATTTTAAAAAAATACGGTTAACTATCAAAGAAATCGTTAACAGTCTTTCGGAAAATAAACGCAAATACCACTCCGACTTGATTGAAGATTTTATTTTCTACTGACAGCATGGGTTAATATCATAAAAGAATGGATGCCAAACGACACCCATTCTGTAATGTTGCAGATTATTTTTCTCAACCTTCTCCGTTTCTTAAGTCGTCTACTATGATTTCCTTCGAAAGGGGTGTCCAGTGACCCGGAAGGCAAATCTCGGGATTGATTTTCTCAATGGTCTCTGCGAGTTTATCGGCAAGAGCCTGGTCCACTGTCCAGTCAGGGAATACCCCGCCAGTACAATCTCCTAAAATAAGCAATCTGTCTTCAGGCACTTCAATTAATGTTGAATCATCTGTATGAGGCGCCTCAGCCTGGAAAATTCTTACCCTGCAGTTTCCAAGATTAAAATTCATCTCTCCGCTAAAGGTCATATCGGGAAGTGTTACAACAACTTCCTTTCCGTCTTTATATTCTTCGCGGATTCTCTCATCCCACTCAAAGAAAAATTGAGGTCCTTCTTTTTCGATTCTTTGTTTTAAATCTAAAAGATATTCCCTGGTTTTTTCGTTAGAAATTGTAAGTCCGTGAACCGCATGCATCCCAAGAGTATGGTCCCAGTGCCAGTGTGTAATCACTGTAAGGTCGGGAAGTGCAAAGCCTTCATCTTCCAATGCTTTATAAAATTCTTTGGTATGTTCTTCCGAATGACCGGCATCCACCACAAGGTTCCAATTGTCTCCATGGATATAACTTAAATTCGGTCTGTCTCGTCTTTCCTCATACGGATAAACCCATACATGTTCTGATATTTTGTTTAGTTTCATAGTTTACCTCGTTTCAAGCCAAAGTTTATTCTTTGGTTAATACATAAAATCTGTACAGTTCTTCTTTTTCATCATAAATGTCTTTGTACATCTTAGTTTCAATCAGTTTGAAGCCTGATTTTTCTGCGGTTTTGTAAGATTGTTCATTATTTGCTTTTATGGTTGCAATGATTTCCTTTTCGTTGTAATGATCAAAGAAATAATCCGTATATGCTTTTACCGCTTCTGCCGCGTAACCTTTTCTTCTGTAATCGGCTCCGGTAAAATAGCAGATTCCAATCTTGTCTGTATCTTCATAATATGTGCAACCAACATTTCCGATGACTTCGTTTGTTACTTTATCTACAACGGTGCAGGGAATGTAATCAACTCTCGGATTGTCGTTTGCCGTAAGTTCAAGTGCTTCTTCAATCCACTCGCCCATCCATTCCGCACAGTTAGCGTCAAATCCGACTTCATCAAGGCTTCCGTCCTCCGCCATCTTGGCATATACAAGTTCGTCGCCTCTTTCAAGCGATCTGACTATTAATCTTTCTGTTTCTATATTCATTTTTTTATCTCCTTTAATCCCAGTTGTTGTTTTTATCTTTAAACTTTTTCATTTCTTTGGCCCATCTTGAGATTTCTTTTTTCATAGCGTAATTGCGGGTATTCTCGGCGCCAAGATTTACATAGAGTTCGTATCTCTCACGCGAGAGTTCTCCGCTTTCAAGTGCTGCTTTTATGGCACAGCCGGGCTCGGTATCGTGACGGCAGTTGCTGAATTTACATCTGCTTTCAAGCTCAACGATATCCGAAAAAGTATCATCAATTCCATCCTGCGTATTGGCCATACCAATCTCGCGCATACCCGGAGTATCAATGATGAAAACGCCTTCTTTAACTTCAATAAGCTGCCTGTGCGTCGTAGTGTGTCTTCCCTTGGAATCGTCTTCTCTGATTTCGGAAGTTTTCATTACTTCACTGCCGACGATTGAATTAATAAGTGTCGATTTCCCGGCACCCGATGAGCCCATCAGACATATGGTTGTTCCCGGTGTGAAATATTCTTCCAGTTCATCGAGCCCGATATTAAGCAAAGCCGAAACCGCATGCACGCGGATGTTGTCGGAAATCGATTCAACTTCCCTTACATATCTTCCCACGTTGTTGCAAAGATCCGATTTGGTGAGGATTGCAACCGGTATCGAATTGCCCTGAAGTGCCACGCTAGCATATCTCGCTATTCTGTTAAAAGAATAATCATCGTTTAACGAAGTCACTATAAAAGTGTAATCAACGTTTGCGACCATATGCTGCATAACACCGGTTTTAGCCTGGTCCGGTCTTTGTAAAAAACTCGATCTTTCGCAGACGGTTAGAATCGTGCACTCTCCGTTAGGGTTATAAAGAAATGTTACGTAATCGCCCACAACCGGCCACTTCTCTGAGTCTTCCTCATAAAAGCTACCTTTAAGCTTGGCCGGTAATTCCTGCTCGAAGAAACGGATTTTAAAGCTGTTCTTCTGAACCTCCGATATCCTCCCGAGCTTTTCTACATGTAGCCACTGACACGAAAGTTTAAGCGGTTTGTAATAAGGAAACCCTTTTGTAAATTCCTCTATCTCAGCCTCATCTTCGCAAGTTTCAAATACAGGTGCTTCATAATATGTGCCGTGTATTTCCTCGAAACCGTCGTTTAACGGATAGGCCATAAAAGCATCGGAATTGCCGAATGCAGGATGAACGATTCCGAAATTATCACAGGTTTTAAATCCGTGCTTCGGATAATATTCAGGTTCGCCACAGATAACGATACCTTTGTAGCCTGCTTCTTTTGAAAGGGCTAGCGTTTCTTTTAGGAGCTTTGCTCCAATTCCCATATTAAAGCAGGTCGGCTCAACCGCGAGCGGTCCGAAGGTAAGTACTTCATGCTCCGTGTCGCCTGAGGCGACTTTTGCTTTTGAATAAAAGATTGCTCCGACTATCTTGCCGTCAATTTCTGCCACTCTGCTTAATTCAGGCAGATAATCTTCGCTTTCTCGTAGTTTGTGAACCAGCAAATGCTCGTTGCATCCCGGACCGTGAAGGTTCCAGAACGCGCGCATTGTCATATGTTCGGTATTGTAAAAATCTTCTTTTGTTTCTCTTCTTAAAATAATATTATTCAATGTCTTAATCTCCTTTTGGTAAATGTTTCAATTAACAGCTGTGATTATTTATTGTATGGAGACCTTCGACAGATTATGTCTGATTTAATAAAAAAACCGCAACAGGAAATGCCACGGTTTAAATGCATATATAAGTATCTGTCGGACATACCAAACTAGATACGATTAACCGAGGTCATCATACAATATTTACTTACAATATCCAATTTTTCAAAACGCATAAAAATGACCTCTCTTTCTTTTAGAATTTATCATCATGTGTATTCTAACAAACAGTGCTAAAAGTTGTCAACAGAATCAATATCGCCACTATCGTAAGTATTATCATATTCCTTAAAGGCATATTAACTCCTCTGAAACAAATATTATCAATTAAATGTAATTACATGTTTACACACATCACTGCCGTCAAGAATTGTTGATATCTGTTCAAGTTCAAACTTTCTTTCGGGAACAAGCGCTTTAAAAACACAGATCATACTTTCTTTAGAGCATACACATAAACGAGGTGATGATATTTTAGCATCCGTATGTACAGGACATTCACATTTTTTAAAGATCAATTCATTTTTTTTCCCCTGCTCTAAAATGCGGCCGTCTACATTATCTATTTTGTGAATGTTGTTAAAGAACTTATCAAGGTCACCTTCACATTCTTCAAAAAGTGGTCGATACAAGCCACTTACTACAAACTCAGAACAAGTTTTTGCACACTCTGAGAAAAGGCATGAACACTCGTTAACATCCAGTTTTTCCAGACCTTTTTCAAGAGTATTGAACCATCCTTCAAAAAAAACGTCTAATCCATTTTCGGCACCCATAAATCTAATCCTCTTTTCTTGTTGTTAGATACTCTGTCTATTTAGAAAAATTGTATTGCATGAAATTTCCGTTATGCTTAAATCCATAGGATTCGTATAGCTTTACACCGACATCCGATGCTGTAATATAAATTGTTCCGCACCCGTAGTCTTTGGCTTCCTTTACCACTCTGTCAAGCAAATTTGTGGCGATTCCCATCCTCCTGTAATTCGGATCGGTATACATACTGGAGAGGATGCCTACTTTACCCGAAGGGCACGCGAAGTATGGCGGCTTTTCCGCGAACGACATACCGCTTGTTCCGACGATTCTTTCTCCATCAAATGCCAGCCAGGAAACATACGTGCCGGCAGCTAAATTTCTTTTATAAAAATCCATCAATGCCGATTCAAGATCCACGCCCTCCGGAGCACTTTTGCCTGACGATGTGTATTCTTCCTTCAACTGGTCAATTCTCATTTCGATAATTCTGTTCAATTCATTCTCCGACAGTTTTTTATAAACAATTTCCATTATATTCTTCCCTTTCGTACATTCATTTATTCGAGAAATCATAAAAGAAGCGCTAAGCCTCATTTACAATTTTACCCGTTATACATTCAGGTTTTAACGCAAACATAAGAGTTCGCGGGCCCGCGTTGATAAGTTCGTGTTCAATATATTCCTCATCATCGGTAAACTTATAACTTAAAAGTCTTGAAATTTTAAGGACCTTTTCCGTTTCTTCCACAATTTCAATCCTGCCAAAAACAATGACACTACGAATATTTAAAGCCCATTCGCCGGGATTGCGAAAGCCCTGATCATATACGCAGAAAGATGCTTTGTCATGACGCTTAATCGCATCAACCTTATGCCCTTGTTTCCCTCCGTGAAAATATATTTTTCCATCCTCTTCGCAGTAATAATGATTAAGCGGCATACCGTAGGGATAGTCATCATCACCCAGTACAGACAGCACTCCGCGAGGTTCTTTTATTAATATTTCAATGCATTCTTCTATTGGTAAAGCCTGTTTTTTCCTGGCTACTTCTCTAAACATATATTTCTCCTAACCACTTTAATTAATGCCGGATATTATTATGCGCGAATATCTTACTCCTAGAATAGCATATTTTGATAATTAATGGATATTTATTTATATATAATTGCAGGGATTTGAACCCACGGTCTCCGCTTCGCTCCGGTCGGCAATAAGCACAAATAAAAAGGATACCCAACAAAGGTATCCTTTTTTATTCTCGGCGCGACGGGATTTGAACCCACGACCTCTGCGTCCCGAACGCAGCGCTCTACCAAGCTGAGCCACGCGCCGTAATATAAATATGTTATTAATTTTTTGCGACGGATTTGAACCCACGGTCTCCGCTTCGCTCCGGTCCGTGCTAAACGAACGTCCACTGGACGTTCAGCACCCTCTGCGCCCGAACGCAGCGCTCTACCAAGCTGAGCCACGCGCCGCAACTTCATAAATGATATATCATTTTCCTATTAGTGTCAATAAAACAGTTTTTCGTGACAGAGCCCGCTTTCAAGATTATAATAAAGAAGATGTTTAGGGGAAAATAAACAGAAACGGATTAAAATACTTATGATTAAAAATATTGTTTTTGATATCGGAAACGTGCTTATCGATTTTGCATGGAAGGCAACGATGGAAGAGCTCGGATTCGACGAAAAATGTATTGATACACTTGCTGACGGATATATAAATAACGCCCTCTGGGACGAAATGGACCGCGGGGTTTTAAGTTTTGAGGAAGTTATTCAACTGGCTGTTAAGGCAATGCCCCAGTACGAAAAAGAAATCCGGCTTTTTGTGGATAATCTGATTCTTACCATCAGACCTTTTGATTACAGCGAACAGTGGGTAAAAGATTTAAAGAGCAAAGGTTTTAAGGTATTTCTTTGTACCAACTATCCCGACTCTACTTTTGAGGAAAGTGTCAATCGCGGACTCTTCCCTTTCTACCCTTACATAGACGGAAAGATTGTTTCTTCAAGGGTGCATCTTTTAAAACCGAGCGAAGATATTTTCAACGCTCTTTTCGAAAAATATAATCTTAAAGCCGAGGAATGCGTTTTCTTCGACGATAAGTTAAAGAACGTAAACGGCGCTAAGAAAACAGGAATGCATGGCTTTGTTTTCGAAGGATACGAAAAAGCCTGCAAGGATTTGGATGGCCTGATTGAGAGCCTGAATAATTAATATGAACGCAAAAGACGAACGCTTCTCACGCCTTGTACCGCTCTTTGGCGAAGAAGGAATTAAAAAACTTAATAAATCGCATGTGGCAGTTTTCGGAATAGGCGGAGTGGGCGGATTTGTCTGCGAGGCTTTGGCGCGCGGCGGTGTGGGCGAGATTACAATCGTCGATCACGATACCGTGGCAGAGTCCAATCTTAACCGACAGATTATTGCCCTTTCTTCCAATATCGGAAAACAGAAAACCTCTGTCATGAAGGAACGTCTTTTAAACATTAATCCGGATATTATCATTCATGAGAAGCCTGTTTTTTATCTGCCTGAAACCGCGGATGAGTTTGACTTTTCAGTCTTTGATTACGTGGTTGATGCAGTTGATACGGTTACTGCCAAGAAACTCATTATTCTTACCTGCAAGGAAGCCGGCGTTCCCGTTATTTCATCCATGGGAACAGGCAACAAAACCGATGCGAGTGCTTTTAAAGTTGCGGATATTTATTCCACCAAAGTCTGCCCTCTCGCAAAAGTTATGCGCCACGAATTAAAAAAGCTTAACATTGATTCTCTGAAAGTCGTTTACTCCGAAGAGGAGCCTAAAACGCAAAATATAAATACAGATTCTGTAAATTCAAATAAAAAAACTGCCCCTGCGAGCGCGTCTTTCGTGCCCGGAGTGGCAGGTTTAATCATTGCGGGTGAAGTCTTAAAAGACCTCTCCTATTCTATTGTCTGAAGATTCACGGGATAATAATAATTTCCATATCCGAATTCCGGTTCCTTAGTGCATAAAATTACACATGTAATAGGGAATACAATCGGAACAAAGAGACTTATTATTCCAAGGAAAATTGCCAGTCCTTTTTCATCTTTTTTCATATACAAATCCATAAGATCAATCATCACTATGGCTTTTGCGATATAACCGGCCACTATAGCTGCCATATTTACGAGCTGTAAAACAAGTCCAACAAGATATCCAAGCAGGGGAACAAACATAAAAATCGAGCCTATTGCTCCTATCGCAAAAGGTGCAATCCATTTGACCAGCATATAAATCAGGAACCCGTGTTTTCTCTCATAGGTTTTATAGATTCCTATGAAATTGTATTCCTTTATCGGAAGTACATGCATCAGGTAGTAGTTGGCAAAAGGAATAAACGCCAGAAAAGGATAAGCGTATCCTGCCTTGTCGGCCATAATGTACAAAGGCACTGCCATAAAAAAATGATGAATAATTACTCCCAGTGCAAAGATAAGCCAGAACATGCCGTACATGGCAAAGAAGGCCCATACAACAAGGTCATCATATGAAAATGCATTATTAAAAGAATCTAAAAAACTCATTAGCAGTTACTCTCATAAAATAATTAGTCGTCAACATCAAAGTGCTCAAGAAGAGACTTCTTCTGACCGGTCACGATATCGCCGTGTTTAACCTGCGACATTGTAAAGAATGCAAGCGCTGCAAAGAAAACACCGTAAGGGAAGAGCGCTCTGTATGAAACATACTGAAGAAATACGCCGGAAAGTACGGGTGTAAGTACCTGTGCCGCCATCGAGAATGTGTAATAGTATCCGGTATATCTTCCCTCGTCACCGTCGGATGCAATTTCAACGGCCATAGGGAATGAATTGACATTGATAGCGCCCCATGAAATTCCGACGATACCGAAGAGGATGTATAAAAGTACTCCGCCGCCATTTACAAATGTACAGATAAGGAATGCAGATGCAAGACCGACTACACCTGCCATGATAACTTTTTTACGTCCAAGCTTGCTTGAAATAATACCGATGGGCAGGTAACTGATTACCGCGATAACGGTAGCTGCAAGCATGTATGTTGCATAACTTCCGTCCTTTAATCCGAGGACCTGAGTCGAATATCTTGAAAAAGCGGTATTTACCGCATTATATGACATGTACCAGAAAAATACGGAGAGCAGTATGAAGATTAAACTCTTTAATTTAGCCTTTGAAATCTTCTTTCCCGCATTCTGATTTTCTTCCTTTTCTTCGGGCGTTTCGTTATCTTTTACTTCTTTGGACCATTTGTTTTCGGGAACGGTTAATATAAGAACCACCGTACTTACAAACATAAAGATCATCATTGATAAGAAAAGCGGCATATAGTTTGGTGTCTCGGCTCCTTCGGGAGTTTTCACAAGAACTTTGATCATTATCATTGAATAGATAACGCCGGCCGTACCCATCAGCATTATGATGGCATTGCCCTTACTTCTTAATTCTCTCGGCGTAATGTCGGGCATTAAAGCAACCGCCGGAGATCTGTAAAATGACATTGAAAGAAGAACCGCTCCGGTCGAAACGAGGAACAGAATAAGATTTCTCTGATTGTCCGCAAAAGGCATGAAAAACATTGCGATAACCGCAAGAAGAGTTCCTATTGCAATAAACGGCATTCTTTTACCGAATTTCGTGTTTGTCTTATCGGACCATATTCCGAAAAGCGGAAGAAGGATAATTGCAAACACGTTGTCCATTGCCATTACGACGCCGTTTAAAACCTCGTTTAAATGAAACGAATTTTTAAGAATTAACGGAGTTACCGCGTCGTACATTCCCCAGAATCCCGATATTGACATAAATGCCAGACCGGCAAGTATCGTTCTCTTGTGATTTAATTTCATTTTCAGTATCCCTTTTTACACTTTTTCCCGTCGCGAAGCATAATTTTTACCCACGCCCAAAATCAAGTATACAACATTTATGTACCTTTTGGAAATAATTTTATATTATTGAATTTTCCATGGAAAAATTGTACTATTAACAGGTAAATACACATTATTCGGAGAAGCTATGTACGTATACATTCTGGGCGCATTAATTGCATATCTTATAGGTAGTTTCAGCACCTCTTTTTTCCTGGCTAAAATCCTCAAAAAGGACATACGGAAAGGCGGAAGCGGTAACCTCGGCGCATCCAACACAACTCTCACTCTCGGCTGGAAATGGGGCGTCCTGGTAGGTGTCGTAGACATCCTGAAAGGCTTTGTGGCAGTTTTCGTCGCAAGAATGGTCTTTCCCGAGTACGAATATCTTCCATACATCGCAGCATCAATGGCCATCATCGGACACATTTTCCCGTTCTATCTTAAGTTTAAGGGCGGAAAGGGAATTGCAGCTTCAGGTGGTATGATACTTGGTTATCATTGGATATTTGTTCCTTTTGATTTTGTAATCTTCTTTGGAACATTTGCATTAACACACTATGTATCACTTGCATCAATTCTTTTACTTTTTGGATTCTTCGTTCAGATGGTTATTATGGCAATATTTGGATGGAGCTTCTTTGCAGGATTAACAACTGCTGTAACAGTTGAAATTTGTATTCTTACATTTATAATTAGTTTTATGGCTATATTCAGACACAGAGCCAATATTAAAAGACTCCTTGATGGTTGTGAGAGAAAAACCTATCTTGGAAAGAAAAAGTCTGAGCAATAATTAGTTATTGAAAGGAATGGTAGTAACATTATGGCAAACGTAGGTATTATTGGGGCAGGTAGCTGGGGTACAGCACTTGGTATACTTTTATGTAACAACGGACATGGTGTAACTGTTTGGTCGGCAATTGAATCTGAAATTGATATGCTTAACGAAAAGAGAGAGCATGTTGATAAACTTCCTGGTGTTAAACTTCCAGATACTATGGTTTTTACTAAGGATGTAAAAGAAGCGACAGATAATAAAGATATTATCGTTCTTGCAGTTCCTTCAGTATTCACAAGATCAACAGCACATAGTCTTAAGGATATAATAAAGAAAGATCAGATTATTGTTAATGTAGCAAAGGGTATTGAAGAGACAACTCTTATGACTCTTTCTCAGATTATAGAAGAAGAACTTCCACAGGCTAATGTAGCAGTTCTTTCAGGACCTTCTCATGCAGAAGAAGTAGGCCGTGGCCTTCCAACAACTATTCTTGTTGGTGCTAAGGATAAAGAAACAGCTTACTTTATTCAGAAGGTATTCTCTTCAGAAGTATTCCGTGTTTATGTATCATCAGATATTCTTGGTATCGAGATTGGCGCTGCACTTAAGAACGTTGTAGCTCTTGCAGCTGGTATGGCTGATGGACTTGGATATGGTGATAATACAAAGGCAGCTCTTATTACAAGAGGTATTGCTGAAATTAAGCGTCTTGGCGTTCTTATGGGCGGCAGACCTGAAACATTCTCAGGACTTTCTGGTATCGGTGATCTTATTGTTACATGTGCCAGCCAGCACTCTC
>JAEEGH010020820.1_pt1 | contig 13602 bp, 5 predicted proteins | sample 9134181 | NCBI WGS metagenome assembly JAEEGH01 (sample SAMN16246544, study PRJNA631951) | gut metagenome | biome: gut microbiome; feature: rumen; material: DP-attached | host: Bos | place: Iran: Karaj | collected 2018-10
AACGCCTGGAAGTCAGCCACGGAGATGTAGGCCACCGACGGCAGGTCATCGTAGAAACGGAGGGTGACGGTGCCGCCGTCCTCACCACCACGGTTCACAGGCACTTGCTTGGCTGTAAACGTAGCTTCGGCAAAAGCACCGATTGTAGTCATTAAGGCGACTACGGCCATGAGTAGAGTCTTCTTCATATTTTAGGTGTGTTCTATTAATTAATAAAATCTTTTAGTTCGTCAGATATTTCGCTCTCAACTGTTGCTGCTCTTCCTTCGAGAAGCCGAGCTGGTTCTCTATGTAGGCGGAGAGTGAGCCATACCGCTGGTCTATCAAGTCAAGCGTCGCCTCGAAGTTCTCGCGGCTCACACCAACCATCGCCTGGATGAAGGCCATGGCCTTGTCGGCACCGTCCTTGCCGCGCAGCTGTGCCTCCAACGCCTCCACCTTACTGGCGTAACTCTGGTTGGAGAGGTCGAAGTCCTTCACGATGACCTCCCTGCTGGCCCCCAGGGCTGCGAGTACAAAGGCCGATGCCCATCCGGCGCGGTCCTTGCCCTGTGAGCAATGCCATAGCACGCCTCCCTTGGCCGTCAGCACGCCACGGAGGAAGTCACCGTAATAGGCCTGGGCTTCCGCGCTGGTCACGATGGCGGGATAGAGTTGGCGGGCAAATTCCTGTGCTATGGGGTTGAAGGCTTTGCCTATCACGAGCGCCCCTACGTCCCTCGTGTCTATCGGGTCCGTACTGGAGCTGCCGAAGGACATTGCCGCAATAAATGCCGCCGGCATCGTGGAGAGCTGGGTGTAGTTCACCCCCTCGATGACACGGTCGGGGGCAGCGGCGACTTCTCCGTCGAAGCGGAAGTCGAACACATCGGAAAGATGGTACCGGTTCTTCAGTATTGCCACATCGGCATCGGTAGCCGTGGCGAGATTGCCGCTGCGGACGAGCATGTCGAAGCAGACGGTCCGCCCGTCTTGCATGACGAGGCTGCCCATGTCGCGGCCGTTCTCGATGCCCTCAAAGGCGATGACACGCTCTCGCTGCTGGACTTGAACGGGGTTATCTTCTTTGTCAGAGCACGCTGTGAACACACTTGCGCCGCATACAAAAATGGCGGCCAGCACCCATTGCATCACCCTTTTCATAATCATTTTATAATCGGTATGAATTATGTTTTGACGGTGCAAAGATACAATAAAAGTGAGACATGAAAAAATGAAAAGTGAAAAATGATGGGTGGACGGGGGAGATAGGCCTCATTTTCACACAAAAATCGCCTGCATCAGTGTGTTGATGCAGGCGATGTGCTGTGTCAGGGTACTTCCCCTACTCGCTCCAGTCGTCGTCCCAGTCCACGGTATTGCTCTTCACGCGGGCGGACTGAGTGCTGCTGCCGCCGCCATAGCCGATGGCGTCGCCTTCGTCGAGGTTGGTGCTGACACGATTTACTGGGCTGGAACAGATGATGCTATGTTGCTGTAGCGTGACCACCATCATGGTGGGCTGCAAATATGTTTTCTTCATTGCTATGTCCTCCTTATTACTTAATGATTGTCTTTTTGCCATTGTTGATATAGATGCCGCGCTGCGTCGGCTTGCCCTGTAGCTTGCGGCCGTCCAGGGTGTACCACATATTGGAACCATTAACCGTGCCCTCTGCACCGTCAACCGAAATGATGCCGGTAGATTCACCAGAACCCTCGTCGAAGTTCAGCACGAAGGCGCGGACGCCTGCGTTTGGGTCACCGGCAGTCAGGCCGTTGAGCTGGAAGTAGGCTCGGAAGGCACCCATGGTCATGTCGCTGGCGGGATAGTAGAGCTTGTTGCCGCCGCCGAGGAACAGGATGCTCTTGTCATTCGCCGTGAAGGCGACGGGGCTGTAGGTGCCCTTGAAGGTGACATTACTCGTCTCGGCATCATGCATAGCATTGCTGACGGTGACACCGGTGAACACGGGGTTCACGAGGTTAGTGAGGTCTGGGTCGGATTCGTTGCTCTTGCTCCACTTAATGATATATGGTGTGCCGGCCTGGAGTTCAGTCACGGCTCCATCGCCTGTTGCGGGTGTAAAGTTCAGCGTCAGCGTGCCGTTGCTGAAGCTGCTACTGCTCAGCGTACGCACATCCACGTTGTCACCGTCGAGCACGCTGCCGCTGAGTGTCAGGCTGAACGGCAGGCACAAGGTGTTCCACGAACCGTCCTTGTAGAGCGTGCGGTCAGTGAGCGTCACGTCGGCGAAGTAGCCGTTGGCACCGCTGATGGTCGTGCTATTGTTGGCGTTGTCAGCCAGACTGACGTTGGCGGGCGCCACGTAGTAGGTGCCGTCGTAGAAGACACCGCTCTGGTAAACCGTCAGCATGTCGTATTCCTTCACCAAGTCGCCGAGGTTGGCAGGAGTGGTGGCTGCGGTGTAGGCCTGCTTGGCGCCGCTGACGGTGCAGGCGTTTCTGGGTTCGCCGACCTGCGGGTTCACGTAGTAGCAGTTGGTGATGGTGCCCGAAGCGCTCTGCAAGCCCATGGGGTGCATGGACGCGATGTTGGTGTAGGTGCCTGCCTCAAGGCAGTTCACGAGGGTTGGCGTAGCGCTGTCGCTGCTCCAGCCCCAGATGCCGCCGATGTTGCTGCGGTTGCCGTCCACGCCGTTGACGGTGCCGGTGAAGGCGCAGCCCCGGATGGTGGTGGCAGAAGTCAGTCCGTGGCCGATGATGCCGCCGGCATAGTCGCTGCTGATGTTGAGCGTGGCGGTGACCAGGCAGTCCTCAATCGTGTTGGTGCCGGAGGCGAAGCCCGCGATTCCCGCCGAGTGATACTGGGAGGGGGCGATGGTACCCGCCACTTTCAGGTTCTTGATGGTGGCGCCGTCGATACTGCGGAAGGGGGCCAAGCCCTGCTTGCCGTCGTCAGTAAGTGTGACGGTGATGGTGTGGCCGTCGCCGAGGAAGGTGCCGCTGAAGGGGCTATTGTAGCTGTCGCTCTTGCGAATGCCCGCCGGAATAGAGACGCTAATGTCGTCGCCCAGCTTCACGAACTCGCCGCTGAAGGCGTAGCCGCTGTTGACGTAGTCGGCGAACACGTTCCAGTCGTCGGTGCTGCTGACGATGAAGGGGGCGCCCTCGGTGCCTTTGCCCTGCGTACTCCAGTCCACCGTCACGGTGCCGTAGGAGCCGCCGACGCTGGCAGAGCCGGCTGCGCCGCCTGCACCGCCGGCATGACGGCCGTTTCCATCCTCCCAGCCACCGTCGTCAGTATAGTCACTGGCGTTATCTCTGAGGTCAACTCCTTGGATATCCGCATGTTTAGGGTTGTCTAATTCTACATCAGCACCATTGGCAGCCGATGAGCCATCAGCATTCTGACCGCCGTTGCCACCGCAAGCACCTGCATGATGATATTTATTTGCGGTTCCAGAGTATACGCACCATGTTACGTTGCCTGCGGCACCACCGCCACCACCGCCACCGCCAGGTCCGCCGGCACCGATGTTGTTGGCTGCACCGCCGAAGCCACCGGCACCGCCGCCGCCACCGCCAGACGCCAGATATACATTCGAGCCTGGGTGTTGGGAAGCCGTTTTGCCTCGACTACCGCCAGTGCCATTCGAGCCAGCGCTGCCACCCGTGGCATTCACCGTGATGTCGTTGGTCTTATACACTGTTCCCATGGCACTCGCCGTGCTGCCACCGCTGCCGGCATTGCCATCGACGCCATATTGTGTAGTCTCTTGATTATAAGTTCCAGTGCGTTGACCGCCGGTTCCGCCGGTTCCACCATTGCCGCCGCATGTGCCGATGCCAGCACCGGCACCGCCGCCGCCATTGCCACCGGTACCACCTGAGCCACCGAGGATATATTGACTAGTATTTACATTTACTTCTGCATCATTTCCGCCCGCGCCGTTGCCGCCGTTGGCCGCATTGCCGCCGTTGGCGTTCAGCGTGCCGCCGCCGATGAGGTAGAGCGAGTTGCCCTGCGTCAGCTCAATGCCGGCACCGGCGCCCGTCTGTCCGCTGGCATTGGCTCCCGTGCAGGTAAGCGTTGTGCCGGAGGGGATGTAGAGATACACCGTGCCCTGGATGGTGAGGCCGCTGCCGCCGACGGTCGAATTGGTGAAACTGAGGTCGCCCGTGGCGTAATAGTACGTCACGGCATCTGCGCTGCCCAGCGTCCGCCCCGTCGTGGAGCCAGCGCTCAGCGCCGTCCAGTCCGACTGTCTGGTCTGCGTCTGCCTGGAGATCATATACCAGTTGTCGGCCATCTTGGTGACGGGGGCGTTAAAGTCGAAAGCGAGGCAGGCGCGGACGTAGTTGCAGTTTTCCTTAGGGTCGTTGCTGTGCCAACTGCCGCCGCTGAAGTTGTAGCTCCACGCGTAGCCGGAATCATACTCCGTAGACGACCAGTAGTAGTAGGTCGGGCTCCACTGCATATTAGTGCCTCCAACGCTGCTGAAGCCATCGTGCAGGGCGTTGGAGCTGCCGGCAGCGGAAATCATCAGGTCCCACTCGTCCTTGGTGGCCAGCTTCCACGTGCCGCCGGTGACGGTCGGGGTCTTGGCAGAGCAGGTGCTTATGGCCGTACTCCAGGCCATCCAGTCGCTCTCGTCGGCCAGCGCGAGCGCCAGGCCCTTGTTGTTCTCCGTGTCGAGGTAGGCAATCATGGCCACAGCCGTTTTGCCGTCAGCCTCTGCCGCCGATACATTGTCATAGATACTGCCGTCGGTGCAAACCACGCGACCGACGTCACTGGCCGTGCAGTAGATACCGTCGTCGGCCCACGCGCCCTGCGTGACTGCCGTCAGCAGCAGGGTGAGGATCATTAGAATCTTTTTCTTTCTCATTGCTTTTGTTGTTTTTATTGTTATTAATTCAAGTTTCGCATTTTAACAAGCTCAACTTTCAGAGGTGAGTGGGAAGAGCTTGCGAAAGTTGAGTTAATTAATAATATGTGTAGTTATCTTTGCTATTTTCTGGCCGTTTCTACTTCCGTCACGAAGCACGCCACGGCGGTAATCACGATGTCGAAAATCTTTGCACCTTTTTTGAATCTTGTCTGCATCATTTTAATTTATTTGTTTCAACATATAATTTTCATGTAATTGACCATATAATTATCATTAATGAGTAATTCGTGGGACTCGCTACGCGCTTGGCTCGTCCAAGAAATCGTGTTCCTTTTAATATTACTGGTAACGGCAGCGGGAGTCGAACCCGCTACCGTTTGTACGCTGTTATAGTTTCACAGCGTCGGGGATGGTGTACAGCTTGCCAGCTACGGCATCATAGCACTTCAACGTGACAGACTCGCCATTGTTGCGACCGAAGATGAGCAGCTGGGTGTTGCCGGACGTAGAGAGCGACACCGTGCCGCGACACTCTTCGCCCACGAAGGCAGCCACCGTATTACCAATGACAGGTGTGAGGCCCGCCTTGGTCAGGAGAAGCTCCACGCCCACCACCTTCATCACGGGATACTTGGCCGAACCGAGCGTGAACTCCGGAATGAAGGCCTCGTCGATGCCGGTGGTCACGTCAGAGTCCAGCGTGATGTTGTCGGTCAGCGTGAAGAGGTGCTTCAGCGTCTGGCTGTAGTATTGCAGCGACATGTTCACCGTTTCCGAGCCCGTCTCGTTGCCGTAGGCCTTCATCAGGAACTTGCCCGTGGCCGTCCCGCCGCCCACGCTGACGGCAGGCTTGGCCAGTGCGCGTATCTCGCCGTTCATGAAGAGCGCCATCAGGTCGCCGTCGGAGGCGTAGGCCTTCAGCGCATCCTCTATCTGCACCTTCAGGATGGTCCAGTTCGCATAGAGCGAGCCGTCGGGCTCCGTCCAGTTGGGGCGCTCCTGATTGTTGCTCCAGTCTATCTGCCACGCGGGAGCCTCAGTGACCGTGGTCTCCGTGTAGGCAGCATTCTTTGGATCATTGACATTATTGTCATCGTCGCTGCTGCAAGCCCCCAGTACGAGGCTTGCCAGCAGAACGAACATTAATTTTATCTTATTCATAATACTCTTTATTTAATGTTACTTAACGACGATCTTACGACCGTTGAAGATATACACACCACTCTTGGTTGGACGCTTCTGCAGCTTCATACCGTTGATGCTGTACCACTGGCCGTCGGCATACTCAGCGCGGACGAAGTTGATGGCTGTAGGCTGGTCGGGACTGCCGATGACGGCATTGGCCTTGTAGGTCATCACCTCGCCGGTAGAAGCTACGATTTCGCCGTCACGCTCGATGGCGAACCAGACACCATTGGTGGCATCGCCAGCGATGCTCAGATAGAATCCTGTAGCGCTTTCTTCGTTGAGCGTTGAGAGTTCAGCAACTCCAACCTGCTCGCCGTTGACGTAAGCCACCAGGACGTCGCCCTCCTTAGGCTCGAAGCCCTTGGTGGTGGCAGTGACGGTCATCGTGCTGCGTGCCTTGGCGGCGGCAGCGGCGCGAGTAGTACCGGTGTTCCAGTCCTCACGGAAGTTGCTGTTCAGGTCGTAGAACGGATAGGTGAACGTAGCGTCTGCCGCACCCTTGCGGAGCATCATGTAACCCTCGCCGGGCTTCATGAACTGCAGGCTACCGCGCCAGCGTCCGGTGTTGCCGGTCTTGGTGAAGTAGGCAAACTCGGTGTGACTCTTTATCACGTCGCCGGGCTCAGCCTGGTCATAGTAATCGCTCAGAGCCGTCTCCACGCTCAGGTTGGTCATCGGCGTGTAGCCAATGGCGTTCCAGCCCTTGCTCACCGTGATGGTGCGGTCATCCTGATCCTTGATGACGGTGCCGCCAACCGGCAGAGTGCAATCCTTCTTGACCTTGATGGCATACGCATTCTTCGGCGAGATGGTCACGGTATCGGTGCTACCGGTGGCAATCCACTGCTTCTGTGCTGCCTCGTAGGTCAGCGTCAGGTTGCTGCCCAAGTCGGTCAGGATGTCGCCGTCGCTCCACTTCATGCCGCCCAGCAGTGTGTTCACGTCGCTGAGCTGGTCTCTCTTCAGGTTGAACGATACCCAGTTCCAGCCCTCCTGTAACTTGAAGTTCTGGACGAAGGCCTCGCCACCGTCGAAACGTACGGGCGTGTCGCTGCCCAGCATGGCATCATTCGCAAACGTGATGGCCGATTCTGGTTTCAGCACAATCTCACGACCGGTGCTGTACTGCCACAGACGGAAGTTCAGTGCACGGCCGCTGGCCTGGCTGTCATAGACGGTCAGGTAGAGGCCCGTCTCGCCAGACTGTGTGTCGTGCGTGATATTGGCGAAGCCGTGACACTGGTTCTGGTCGTCGAAAACGCCCACGATGTCGCGTGCATCGCTGTCCAGGTCGCCATAGAGATACACCTGTCCGCTGATGTTCATCGAGTTCGCCAGGAACTCGCTGTCGATGTGGTCGGCCCACTCAGGCTGTTCGCCCTCCACCGTCAGGTTCAGGTAGAACGGCTCGGTGATGCCCTCCTCGTCGGTCAGATAGAGAATCTCGTTGTACGTGCCGATGCTCAGGTCCTTATTGACCGTGGCCGTGACATAGTCCAGTGCCTGCGGAGCCACTGCGTCGCTGTACTTCGAGAGTGTCAGCCAACGCGGGCAGTTGTCAATGGTGTACGTGTGGTTCTGCGCACCGTTGTTGTAGAACACCAGTTCGCAGCTCTCACCGCTGCCATACTTGACGGTAGCATCCAGACGGTTTATCAGCCACTGCAGACTGCTGTTGCTTACCAGGAAGACTGCGGTCTGTGGCGAAGCCATCGCATTGCCGCGCTTATCCTCCACATCGCGTACGGTCACATAGAGATTGCGGCGGTTCAGTTTCACATTGCTCTCTTTTAGGTTCACCAGCAGTTTGTGACCCTCGCCCACGAAGCTGAACTTCAGGTTCTCCAGTTCCTCGAAGGGCACAACAGGTGCTGCCGTCTCGTCGGTGATGTGCGCTATGATTTCGTCAACTGAATTGACGAACACATAGTCACGCATTGGTGTGGTGGTCGGCTTGTGGGTCTGTGGGTCTTCCTCGTAACGGATATTGCCGTCGGCATCGAGATGGATCTTCTTGCTATAAGCATAAGGCATCGTCTCAATCTTGTTGTTCTTCAGACGCTCCTGACGGTCGAAGGCCAGGTAGGTTAGCAGACCAGCCTCATCACCGTTCGGGCTCTTCATAGAGTACGTCTTGAGGAGCGACTCAGGCAGAGCCTGTGCAAAGAAGCAGAACTCGTCGATGTTACCGGTCAGCCAGTTGCGGGTATCGATGGTTGCCACCTTTGTAACTGAATCAGGCACGTCGTAAAGTGCGGCACCAAGCATCGGGTGTCCACCGCTGATACCACCGAGATTGTCGGCAGCGAAGGTGGTGCGTAGCTCCTTGTCAACGTAGATGTTGGCCACGTTGACACCGCGGTTCACCGTCATGGCGTAGTGATGCCACTTACCATCGCTCCAGTCGCCTGGAACCTGAGCAGCAAAGCCGTTCGAGCGGTACATCAGTTTCTCAGCCTCGAAGGCAATGTTGAAGATGTTCTCAGCACCGATCTCCTCCTTCGTACCGGCACCGTTGCTGACCAGCACGCCACGACCGTCGCGGTCGGTCTTGAACCAGAACATCATGGTATAGTCCTCCTCCTTCGTGCGGTTCAGAGCGTTCGACGTCAGCTTCAGTCCCTCGTTGGCAAAGTGCAGCGAGTAGCCATGTGGTACAGCCCAGCTGGCACCCATCACCTTGGCGTTGGCACCCTGTGTCTTGTCCATTACGTAGTCGCCCGAGCCTTCGTTCATCGGGTAGTAGTCCACCAGTCCGGTCTCATTGCCCGTCAGACGGCGGTAACCGTAGGTCGTTCCGATGAGTCCACCGTCCATGGCGCGATACCACAGGCGAGCTTCCATCATACGGCCTGCATAGTACTTGCTATCCATACGGTCGCTCTCATTGGTACGTCCGAAGATGAGCTTACCCGTACCGTTGTAACGTTCGCCGAGTTTCGCTGAGCCCAACTTCTTGCCACCATTGAAGAACTTCAAGGAATCCTCCTCGAGGTTTATGGTCATAGCCACCTGAGTGAAGACGCCCTTCTTGATGATAGAGTCAGAGACGTAAGCCGTATCATTGACCACAGCCTTCAGTTTGAAGTCCTTCGTCAGCCACAGCTGCAGCTTCTTGCCGTTCGTGCCGTGTGAGAACAGCGGCATGTCGCGTCCAGCAAGCGTGTCGGGCTCAATCATCATGTCGATGGTCAGGCTCTTGCCATCGAAGTTACGACGGGCCTCACTCTCTACGCTGGCCTGGCCCTTGAACTGCAGGCTTACGGCATCCGAAATATTGTCATTGTTTGTTTCGCCCTTCACCTCGAAGTTGGTGATAGCGCTCAAGTAGTTGTATTCGATGTCCTCGGAGAAGTTGAATACGATGTTGTCGCCTGCTGTCAGCACACCATTCGTAGGTTCGGGCGTACCGAACAGCTGCGGACGACGGGTATCCTTCACACCGCTGATAATCTTCGACGAGGTGGTGAGGAACTCATTGCCGTTGCGGCAGAAGAGCACGGCGCGCAGGTCGTAGGCTTTCTCCATCACCGTACCTTCACCATAGAAGTTGGTGACGATGTTACCATTCTCAGGAATCATCTCACGCTCACCGCTGGCACTGGCCATCAGGGTAGAGTCAGCATAGAACGAGCAGAGGTTGGTCCAACTGTCGTCGCCACGCTGCGACTCCTTATACTGGAACTCGATGTGGTCGAAGTTGTGCTGGTGACGGTCGAAACCATCGATGGTGACGGGGATGAACCAGCAACGCTTGTCGTCCTGGCTGGCATAGGTGTTCATCACCCACTTGTCGCCAGGCGACGAGATGTTCACCGGTCCGGCCTGACGCAGGAAGTGGACGTCGAAGGTTGCTTCCTCCCAAATGTGGTCGGGATCGGAGCATGACATGAGACCAAGTTTCAGACCCTCGTAGTCGAACTCGGTGCCTGCATAGACCTCCAGCGTTTTCTCTACCACTTCACCCGGGAGCAGATAGAGGTTCCAACCCGAGCTGGTCATGGCGATACCATCGAGCATCAGCTTAGCACCATTAGGATTTGACTTCGAATCCAGATAGAAGTTATAAAGGGCGACACCACCCGTAGCAGCCTCTGGCTGTTCGCTGTCGTTGGTCAGATAGACCTTGAAGCGGGCTGGTTTATCGATGGCCACACCGCTGATGCTCTGACGGTCAAGCGAAATCTTCGGGTTCTGAATCTTCTTGGTACGCTCGTCGAGCAGATAGCCTGGGCTGTAGCCGATGGTACGGCGCTCACTCTCCCACGGGTTGACGGTAGCACCGCCACGCGTGCGATAGACGAAGCTGCGTGCATAGATGGCTTCCGCCATCGTGCTTCCTCTCTTAATAAATGGCTGTACGAAGTCCGTCATGTTGTAGAAGTTCTGGTTCGAGTAGACATTCAGCGCGGTATTGCTCTTGATGGTGGCTGTATCGGTCAATGCCTTATAGACGTCGATGTTCAGGTGACTCTTCTTATCCATCACGATGTTGAAGGTCTCCTTGCGGCTATAGGCCTTCTCCTCAGTATCGATACCCTTCGTCGTAAAGTTAGCAATAGGCACGAGCCTGAACTGTGTGGTCTTGCCGGCAAAGATGACTTTCGTGCTAAATTCATCGGCCTTGTCCGTACTGGTTTTTGAAGAAACTTGCGTCGCTTTATCGGTCTTGGCCCAGCCCTTTTCTATCAGCGCAGCCAACAACTTAATACCCAGCATCGCACCAGCAGACAATCCATCGTCAAGACCGCCTGTGTCGAAGAATTGGTGACCTCTGACACCTGGCAGGCTGATAAAGTTTGAAATCGTGTAATCGCTTTCGAACTGTTCGCTATAGGTCACCTTTGTACCGCCGTCCACATCATAGTTGGCAAACGGTGTTGTGCCCAGAATGGTAGCCACCTTCTCACGTTCGTTCTTAGCAATCATCAGACCCCATGCCAACATGGTCTGACACTTCTCTGCCACCTCATCAATAGGCGTCGTGGTGGCACTGCTCGGTATATGAATGACATAGTTCATGCCGGGCACTTCCTCCATGCTACTGGTATAGTAGTAGATGTCTCCGTCCTTTGTGTTGACGAGGCCGAAGTTATCATCATCCTCCGGAACCAGTGAACGATAGACGGGCTTGCCCGTAGCGTCGGCCTTCTTCTGGGCATCTTCTGCCGTTCCGATGAACATCAAGGCACGGAGTTCCTTGATCTTTTCAGGGATAATATGGGTCAGGATGTGCTTCTGCGAGTGGACGAACTGTGAGGTCACCTCAGGGCCATAGCCGATAGACTCGTCGCGCACCAGATGGAACTTATTACCATTCAGGTCCTTACCCTCGGCAATGTCTACCATCGAGCCGTAGTCATTGCTGTAGCCGCCTGTTGTACCGCCACCCAGTCGGCCCTTCAACTGCTGGAAGATGCTGTCGGGGATGGCACGGATGGTACTCATGGGCTGAACGACGATGTTTTGCGTCATACCGATATACAGGTCGGCATCGGCTCCCACCATGTTCGGGTCGCTGCTGGTAGTGATGTCTTCATTCACGTTCATCGTGTAGGAGAAGGCACGATGGCCCTCAGCGTTAAGGGAATAATCGAACTCGAAGACCTTCGAGATATCTGTGCTGTTCATGATACCGGTAGCTGTACCAACACCCTCAGGAGCAGAGACGACACCAGTAAAGCGATCCAGCATCGTACCATAGACCAAGGAGAATTGCAAGCCACCCTTCAAAGTGCAGTCGACCGAATAAGCGTACTTCAGCTTAGAGCCCTTGGACAGCGTAGCAGTACTGCCACCGCCTGGCGGGTCGCGGAGCACGTCAATCAGCAGGGGCTGACCAGACACCAGTACGTCCTTGAAACCGCCCGTAGTAAACATGTTCAAGGTATAAGCCTTCAACGGTTCGGCCTCGTAGGTCGTACCGTTCTGCGTCAATGTCAGCGTCACGGTCTTCAGGGCATCGGCGCCAGTCATCAGACGTACTGTCTGGTCGGCAGTGATGTAGAAGTAGCCGCGACCCACGCTGTCAAGTTCTACAACCTCAGGCGTAGGATCGTTCTTCATGCCGTTGTGTACGGTCACCTTGCCACCGCCAACAGGTACGATATCTACGATACCTGTGCGTGTGTCATTATTATATCGATAGCGCTCGGCCACCTCCACCTGAACGGGATAGCGGCGGTTCAGACTGAACACCGGATAGCCGAAGGTGTAGTGAGTGGTATGACTGATGCTGTCATAGCGCGCCAGGGGAACCTCGATCTTATCGCTTCCTACGCTCGTTGACATGTAGCTCTTGTCGCCGAAGTAGTCGAACGAGTCATAGCCCAACTGCTTATAGCTAATCTCCACAGGAGCGTGGTAGATGCGGTTATAGACGGCATTGTAGGTAGCCTGGAGCTCTTCAAATCTATTCTTATCGACATCGTAGAAGATACCTGTATAGGTCGTGTCAATGGCTGTGAGGCAATCGGTCAGGTCGATGACCTCGCTTGCCTGACCTTCCTGGAACAGTGTGGGATAACCCTCGCAATAGACCTGCTGTACCTTCCAACGGACTGGTGGCAGCATCAGCGTGTACTCACCCGTCACGGAGTCGGGCTTCACCGTCATGCGCTTGCGCTCCACCACAGCAGTAGTCTGGTGGCCATTGCCGCCAGCATGCGGGAAGGTGAGCTCGCGCGTCTTCAGGTCGGTGTTCAGGTTGTCGTAGACCAGCCACGACGTGTTGTCGCCCTCTAAAGTCATCACCATGGTCAGGTTGTTGCCCAGGTTGTTCTTCGAGAGGTTATTGTCCAAAGGCTTGCAGCCCTGGTCGTTACCACCTACTACACGACCTATCAGCTTCACCTTGGTAGCATCGTAGAAGTAGATGCCAGCTTCATCCTTGGTGATGACAGCCATGTTCTTGTTCTTGTCAAGGAAAAAGCCCTCCTCGGTAAAGTCGTGCTTGTCCATCCAGACCTGAATACTGTCTTGGCCATCGAGCACGCGGAACGAGAAGCTACCGTCGTAGTCGGTTTTCACCAGTTTGCCCGCAGCGTCATAGACGTTATGGTCGCCGACCTTGAAGTGGGCACCCTTCACGGGGATGCTCGTGCCGTCGTACATCACGTAGCCTGAGAAGCGGTGGCTGTTGATGATGGTAAACTCAGGTATCGATTCGTCGTTCTTCTTATCGTTAAAGGTAACGGTGTAGCGGGTCTTGCCATCTTCTAACTTGATGTTGCCGCGAACGGTTGGGCTCACAATGTATTCAATGTCCGACAGACCATTATATGGTAAGCCGTCGATGACGAAATAGCCCGTTTCATCGGTATTGGCCGTCTTGGTAACGGCTTGGTCGTTCTCGTTGTCGGCCAGTTTATCGTGCGTCACCGTCACCTCAACGTCGGGCACACCCGTGCCGTCGTTGAGACGTACGTAGCCGGCCACGCGTCCTGTGTTCTTACAAGCGCCTGCCTTCACATCGGTCTCAGAGTGGTGCTTACCCTCACAGTCGGTGACGGCACGTACCTTATATTCATAGCGCAGCAAGGGCGATACGCTCTTGTCCTCATAGCCCGTATTATCAAGG
>JAEEGH010020823.1_pt1 | contig 13601 bp, 9 predicted proteins | sample 9134181 | NCBI WGS metagenome assembly JAEEGH01 (sample SAMN16246544, study PRJNA631951) | gut metagenome | biome: gut microbiome; feature: rumen; material: DP-attached | host: Bos | place: Iran: Karaj | collected 2018-10
TGACTCACCATCATCGCCGAAGAAATCGTCATCTTCGCTCCTTTTAAAACCGATAGGAGGATTTTTCCGAAGCTTTTCTTTTCCTTGTAAGTTTCTTTCCGACTCCTCTTCTCCTGCAAATATTATTGCTCTCAATTCCCTTAACACGTCAGCTTCTTCGGGATAGGTTTTTTGCAATTCACAACAAAGTTGAACGGCACTTTTCCATTTCTTATCAACGATTAACGCTTTTACTGAATCCACTCCTTGCTGAAACTCTTGCCTCCTCTTGAAAACAACCAACTTGGCTTCTGCTTGTTCCAGTTTCAATCTTATCTTCTCGTCGTTTTCGATTTCAAGATACTGTTTGCACAAAGCAGTCACCTTTTCCCAATCCTCTTCCCAAAGAGCGGCCTCAATTTTGTCTGCTAGTGATTTCAAACGAACCATCATTTGGGCTTTCTCTTTTTCAAGGTTGCGGAATTGTTGAATGGTTTCACTCCATTTCCTGATATTGGATGGATCAACTTCAATTAATTTTTCACAAATACTAATTGCCTTACTATAATCATGGGAAAGATGAGATTCTTTAAGTTGCTCTTTCAGACTTTCTAACATGGAATCCAAGTCCGATTGCTTCTGTTTTATTTCCTTCAATCTTTCTTTAGCAGATTTATTGGAATCATCCAAAGCCAATGCTTTTTCTAATTCAGAAACAGCTTCTTCATACGACTTTTGTGCAATAAACAAGTCCGCCCTCGTCAAGAAGTCTTTAACTTTTTGTAACTTCTCAATTGCAAGTTCAGCTTCTTCATGTATTCGTTGAGCCTCCCTGGAACTAGTTCTGACATTAAGTGCCGATTCACTTTGTGACAGCGCATCCTGATACTTGCCTTCTTCTAAGCTTTTTTTTGCTCGCTTGATTATTGTATTGTATTGGTCACTTTTAACTTTTTCCTCTGAAAGCAACCGTAGAGCGAGTTCTTTTTTCTCTTTTGCTTGTGAGTCACCAAGCTTGTGTTGCAAGGCTATTTCGCACCAATCCCGCATTTGCGCATAGTCTTCTTTCCTCTCATACTCTTCAACACGAGCCATCGCTTCCTTATACTTGTTTTCCGCCTCGTGCGCTTCTTTTTCTTCTTGTTTTACCTTCCGTCTTAGTTCATCAGCTATTTTCCTATTTTCCTCTTCTTTTATGGCATTTTCAACGCGTTTTCGTTCAGTCTCAGCGTTTGTTAAAAAAACCTTTGATGCAGCTGAAAACTGACTGCAGTCCATCCTTTCATAAACGCTCACGGCACTTGCCAGTTCTGCCTCTTTAATCCGTATAATATTGTTGTCTGAAAGCACAAAATGTGAACTTACACTTTTTTCAAATTGACTATTTGAGAACGTGTTGCCCAAAAACAATATACCTTTGATATTCTCATGGGGCACCTTTGTGCTATTTACAAAATCCGATATTGCTCTCACAATGTCATTCACAATCACATCTGTTCTTTCATCCACGGCATTTTTCATCAAAGAAACAGATGTTTCAATGAATGGTGCATTTGAAAAAGTCACGTTTGGAATGACGAATGGCTTAATACTACTGGCTCTGTTTAAACGTTCTATCCATTGGTCAACGAACTGGCCGAGTCGTAAATACTCCGCTTCTATTTCATCATTATTTTGCAAAAAATGTTGTCGTTTGTTTACCTTATTCACAACCGCTTCCAACAGGGCTCTTCCCCGCAAATCGCTACCCATTCCCAAAAGACACTCTTCCCCCTCTCGGACAAAAACCTTTTCCGTCAAACGATACAGTGAATAATGCAAATTTTCATTACAAGCATTTAGGACAATGTAATGACCTTCTTCTGAAATAACCCCTTTTTGTCTGGCATTTTCCAAACACAAATGATCAATCCTTGCAATGTTTTCTATTACATTGAACCCCTGTTCCTTTAGTATTATCAGAAATTCCAGTTGCGCTTCAATAGGAATGTCAACAGAGAAAGAAATATAAGTTTCAATATCTGCTTCTAATTCCAATACGGCTTTAATATCAGTAAAAACACCCGAAACCTCAAAAATCCTTCTTAGGCTTTCCTTTCTTCCATATCGAGAGAAGAACACCCTTGGATCAATGATTTTCGAAAAAACATCACCGTAATAATGGTTCTCTTTGTTCCTAAAATGGCATTGGTTTGCCTTTCCATAAACAACATTGTCGTTAAATTCATCCTCAAAGAAAAACAGCCAAATTCTATCCTCTTGGTTGGGCAAACTCATCGGGCGCGGTACACCATCAGTGCATACCGCACCGATGATGTACCATTTATCAATATATAACGCCAATGTTTTCATCTGATTCCAACCTTTCTCAATTAGCTGAACACTTTCTTAATTAGCACTTCCAGGAAACACGCACCTTCTGCAATAATAATCGGTTGATGATAATGGAATCCATTTGAGCTGTTATTCCGAGCTTTTTTGTACTCATTGTCTTTTGTGACAAAAGCCGAAATCCTTGCAGGAACATCCACAACATCGTCTCTCAATGTTTTATCAGCTTGTTTGTACAGACTCGTCTTTTGGCTTACAAAGTCAATAAATATGTCCATGTATTTCGCGAAATTAACCGCTCCAGAAAAATCGAAATTATTCATCTCATTTGCGAAATAATCACCGGTGAGTTCGTCCTCAACGCTCAACATACGAGCATTACCATCTGCTGTCGTGTAACTGACATTCTTTTCTCCACAAATATCCGACTTACATCCATTGTCAATCTTAAACAACTCACGCATATCGCACAAACCCTTGGCAACTTCCGCTTTGTTATCAACTTCAATCTCATCACGATACTTTACAACCAAATCGGTGTCACAAACACATTTTACACCAGCATTAACACAGTTTGAGTAATAATCGCTTGTAGCGTGACGGCCAGCAGAGTTGCGCAGCCAATGGAACAAACGCCCTCCCTTGCCAAATGACAAAACATCGATGCGTTTTATATTGTCAAGGTGATGCATTTTTATAGTCTTGCCTATTAACATTCCTGAATAGAAAAGCAACAAACCCGTTACATAAGCGGGAATGGTGAATACCACTTTGGCATTTGTGTCAATCGAGGAATAAAACACCTCGTAATCTTCTGCTGTTTTTAACTGGTCAAAAATGTTATTAAGGTAATACGGGGCTTTTGACGGCTCATTCAACATTTCTTTGATATTTGCAACATAAACCCCTGTTTTCTTTCCTTCGTGGAAACTAACCAAGGCTTCACGAAAAGTTTCAGATTTTGTCACAGCATCAAAGAAAACGCCAGCCGCCATACGTACAGAGCTTTCTCTATACAACGAAGCCCGACCACCATTCTCTGGGTCTTTGGCAAGCAACAAGATATCGCTAGTGCTGCCACCAACATCAATACCAAGAAACATGTTATCTCTATTCAACCCAAAATCTTGCGACAGAGCAAAACTGCAAACTGCTTCGGCTTCTGTAACACGGTTTTCAGGTAATTCAACTCTGCACCGAGTGATTGGTGTCATTCTTGTTAACTCCTCAAAAATCTTCTCAATGTCATTGACATCAGACTCCATCATCGAACCAGGATAGCTCCAATTAATTTGAGTTGGCTTAATTCTGTTCTTATATAAATAGGCGCATGTTTGAAGCCACATAGATTTCATGAAAGCCAACTTCTTTGGCATACCCTTGTCAGAGTCAAGCCACTTCATATTATAGTGCAGGATACCAGCTTGTGTAGTGATGTCAAACTGGGTCATCTTATTAACCAAAACATTTGGCCTGTTGACAGGAACCCCTCCAGCAATCTCTTCGGTTTCCCTATGTTTATTATACCGAGAATCGTGTTCGTGTAGCCATGACTTCACTTGACCATTATCGGAAGGATAATTACTAAAGAACAACAATTCATCATTGAGCGCCGGGGATCTCCTGTCGTTATTCTCCTGACCCACCAATACAGCTCTATAGTTTTCGAACTTAATAGGCATGGGACCTCTATCATCCGCATTGTAATATACACATGTATTATTACTGCCAAAGTCAAAACCAACAATGGCATCAATATTCATGTCAACGGATGTCCTATCCTCAATCTCCGTCTGTCTAAACATCAAGAAACCTGCATGTACCTCTTTGCCTGTTTCTTTAACTATAGCAGACAATCCCGCCATAGGTTTGTCTGATGAGACAATATTATATTTTGGCAGATCATCTCCCTCTCCGCTCGGATAAATCACCAGTTTTTTTACATCAACTTGCTTTTGTTCGTCGGGTTGCAATTCATAACGTGAGGTTAAGAATTCTCCATTGATATTTCGAACAATATCACCCTGCCATCTAAAAATCGGCACAAACTGTTGTTCTGCTTCAGCAGTAAATTCAGAATACAAATAATACTTATTCCATCGTTCCGAAACAAAATTAGGCCATAAAATAACTTTTCCGGGATCGTTTTGCCAACTAATTTCATATTCCCTGGTATTCAAAGCAACTTCTTGCCCATCAATTTCTACCAACATAGAAACAGCAAGCTGCCCCGAATCAGTTATTGTTGCCTTCAATCGAGAGTTGCCTCCTTGTGTATATCCCAAAAGACCCGAAAGTGAGTTTTTGAAAATATCCAATCCATTTTCTGAAAGAGGCAACGAGAAATAGTAACAACTATTGTCTTTAATATCTCTTACTTGTACATAATAGATGGGGCCATCCGACCGTTTTGGCCGTTGATTTGCTTCCTCTGCCCAGCCAACCACAAATCTATCATTACTTAATAGATTTTGCACATCCCCAATCACTTTATAATCGCCGTCGTTAGTATAGGTAAAAGTGAAATCAGGCTTTAAATACACAGGAACATTACTATTCAAAAGTGTAGAGAACGGACAACGCAAATTACTGTATTGAGCAACCGGCCCCTTATCAACTAATTTACCCTGACCTTTCTTGAAAAGCTCATCTTCCCATTTTCGACTAATTGCTTTAAAGCCCGAAAGATCTAATTTGCGTTTGTCTCTCCGTTGTGAATTGACTTTCTTTTCAAACTGCTCTAAATTCCCATTCATGTTCTTCACAAACAAGTATAGTTTTTGTAAAAGAGCTGGAGTTGAAATATACCTGGTGGGGTCTTCAAACAATCCGTTTCTATACCAATTGATATCCGTCATGTCAGCCTTCAGCTTTGAGTAATTCACGCCCGTGAAGAAACCTGTCATTGGCGACGTTCCACCCACAAGGTGATTCTTGTAATAAATTAACTGAATATATGGCTTGGCATCAGGGTCTTTCGACAATGCATCTTGGTCTGACCAAACATCGCTATCATCAAACAACATCCTGCCAAAAGCCGAAGCAATGTCATAGTTATCACCCGTTGAATCCATAACGATTGGTTCTGAGAACTTGATTCTATCTGGGAACAACGCCATCACAGCAATCAAGCCCTTCCACTCTGCACAAAGCATTTCATAGAACTGGTCTAATCCAGAAGACTCAATATTGGGATCAGGGTTGGCGAGGGTGTCAAAGGCAAACTTAAAAAGCCTGGCTCTTGCCCATGGTGAAGGCACTCCAGATATTAGGGCATTTAATTTGTCTGCCGTCAAATTATCCAAAACCTTCCCTGTATTGATGCCTTGTACATAGGAGAAAGCATCGTCAAGGTCATTCCAAACACCTTGGGTTCCTCCTTTTGTCGTATAACTCTTTATCAATAGTGCTTTTGTCATAGTTCAATCATTTGAATTGGTAAAGTGAAACTAAAGTATCATACATCTGCTTCAGCAATTGTTCATGTCTATTAGTTAGCGAAGCAGCTTCGTTACTCTTCCCCTCGTAGATCTTGAGAAAAGCTTTTTTAAACTCATTAAACTTGGGTTTAATTGCGGATGCACTAAAATGGTTATCCTTTCCTACTCCATCTTCCTTGTACAGTTTTTTGTTCCAATCGCATTTGCTCAATTCCTTTCGCTTTTCTGGAGTAAAGATTTCCGAATTAAAAACAAAGTTGTCTCCTTGTCCTGCTGACCGATACAATTGTCTCAACCAACCCTCTGTTAATCTATCCTCTTTGTCTAATCCAAAATGGAACAAAGCAAAGTAATCTTTCAGTCCATTGATTTGTACAACATTAACATCAGAGAATCCTTCAATATGCTGATCCCCACTTTGCAAACCGGCAACAAAATCATAATCTGTGTCATTGCAAAGAATGGACGAAATTACCAGCATACCGAATTTCTTTGCGAATTCCTCTGCTCTATCTTGTCCAACAAAATCCTGAAACTCCAGCTTACCGTCATCGTTCACCGATCGATACTGATAATCGGTTGTTTGTTCCTCTTTATTAACATTAAGTCGTGATTCATCAATGCTATAGAAATCCAAAGCCGCACATGCAGCAAGTAGTTCAATGTAATGAGAATCGTTTTTCTGCTTATCGCCACCTGTGATGGTTTCATTGATGGCATCCGAGTTCTTTTGCATAGGATTCCAATCAAGCCCAGGAGTGCCCATCATATAGAATTTTTGATACGTTGCTTTTACTGTAGCATCGTCCTGATAGAACATCATGGCTGCTTGTGAATTCATTGCAAACTTATCTGACGTAGCAATGATTTTTTGTTCATTGCGCTCTGCCTCTGATGGCACCTTGAAATTAAAATAGGCCGTCAACAAAGTTGAACCAAAAAATGCACTGTTCAAAACATCCACGGAACCGTTGGATAAAATATTGGCCGCTTCTGATATAGCTTGTGGGATAATTGGAATAGAAGAGGCTCCTGTTCCACCAAATACAGACCCTAAAATAAACACTCTGGGATGCCCGTTTTGTGCAGCATTAATTAAAGCTTGAAGAAAATCTTGTAGTTGGTTTTTCCTCGTTTTTTTAGCCTCCTCAATAATGGAATGATACATCATCATCGAGCCAAGATGAGTTTGAGCCCTGTATCCATGACGAAGATTAAAACCTTCAACATCATCAGAAAAAACCAAATCTGCTAAATCTGTTTTCTCCCTTTGATTATATTGAGTGTCACCATAACCAAACACATCTTTAAAGGAACTCTTTTCCTCATAATTTGGACTAAACTCATAATATTTCAGGTTAGCAGAGAAAAACGTATCCTTATTAGCTGTTCTATTCTTCGCATCCAAAGACTTCACTTTAAGATAGGCATCCTTTACTGCTTTCAGACGAGCAAAGTTACCATTGTTCTTATCTGTGTCTAATGCCAACAAATGCAGGTCTGTATCGTCAAACATGCCAATGCCACACAAATGGATAAGCGACTCAATACACCGCATCCCTGTTCCTCCGATACCCAGTACAAAAAATTTCTTTGCCATATTCTATTATTTTTTATGTTTGAAGAAGACGGTTGCAAACTTTGATTTTTTGAAAATCAAGGCAATAAGAAAACCAAAAAGCAGATAACCTACTACCGTTATCAGAAGACACAATAGATTGGTCGAACCAAATTGACTTTGAAATCCGGCATTTCTAATAGTAGCCATAACGACAGTTTGGTTGTAAACCCAAAAAGCCAAAGCCGAAACTACACAACACAAGATAAAAACTATTCTTCTTGCTATGTAAGAATTGTCCTTTCCTCCTTTGTAGGGGATTAAAGTTGTTATGACAAAAGACACAAGAAGTGCCACCGCCATAACCACAACCGCACAAATAATAGTTTCTTGCTTTAATGCGGTCAATTGTGAAATGGTTGTTACTGGATGCTGTTTCTGGCAAGAAACGACAGAAAACGCTAATAACATCAGGACAACAAGTCCGAACAAACCAGTTTTTTTCATTTCATTATCCCTAATTCCGTGTCGGGCACAACTTTTTGATCGTTATTTATTTATGATTAATATTTATTACTCCTAACATATATAGTATAAATGGTTTTACCCTGTATCAAGCCTTCAACGTCTGTCTTAGACACAGCTTGTTTGATGCTTTCAGCAATTGAACGATTGGTCTCTCCTGGTCTATCTATTGACTGAAATTCGAATATTGCTTCAGCCATAGGATTATGAGAGAAGTTGTTGATGAATGATTTAACGATGATATCTATCTTGAAATAATTATAAGGTTTACTGTCTAAAATCTCAGGATTGAAATTCTGTACATCAAAATGAATGTTGATATCTCCATGTTTTTTGAATTCATCTTTGTCAAGTTTCATAAAATGTTCGGCAGGGGATAGTTGGATAGGCATTACATCTGTTATTTGAGATGCCGTAAGACCAGAATCAAGGCTATCCACAAAAGCTGTATATACCTCGTTAATATTAGTAACGACGAGTTCAATGTCTTCTATTCGGTAGCAACCACCTTGGAAATTTTTATCCAGTTTTAGACCACTTATCACCGGCTCTCCATCCGGAATCAGCTCCCCTGTTTTTTCGTCGTATGCCTGAAGGATATATTTTTCAATATTCTTCCAATCCATCAAGCTCCAATCCTGTATTTCATAACTTCCATGTCCTTCTGGTGTACATTCCAGCAATTCATGTGGCGTTGACGAAAACTCAAAAGCAGTATTTGTTGTCATCAAAGTTGGATTATTAGCTGTTAGGTGATAGTATTTTACATCTGGATAATCCTCAAACCTAACATTCTTCCGTACTCTATCAAAAATATTATCCTTGAGCCGTGTATCTGTGAATAAAAAATAGAATCTCTTCTTATCATATAGGTGTCCATGATAATATTCAGTGTATGGTTCAGAAAACACATAAATATCATGGCCTCGTTTTAGCCATTTCTCAATTGCCAGTGCCATGTATGGATTATTCGGATTATCTCTCGTAATAGTTTGTTCATAGAACTCCCCATCTGTAAGAAGTACCGCTTCCGTTTTACCATTTGCTATATCGTTTACAGCACCAACCAAGTCCGCGTAGTTTACTTCATTCACAGAACGAAGTAAAGTATAAACATCTCCATTTTCTTTTGTAATATCACTGCCTTTTATCGACCAGTAACTCTTAGTAGCATTAGATATCGTAGGAACCATATCCATGTAAAAATGCGAAGCTGGAGTCTGATTTGCACCCATAGCTTGAGCAATACATGTCGAATAATCAACATATAAGGCCAAACTATCCTCAATAAGTTCATCTTCCTGTGCCATAAAATAAGCATGATGGAAATCATTGAGATAGTTTATCTCTGTAGGTGTTCCAGATTGCTTACAACTAGTCAATGATAAAAAGAACACTGATAATAGTAAATTTGACAAAAACAGTTTTTTCATACAAACTATTTTTTCCTCCGCCAAATACCCGAACACGGAATGTAACATTTTAACTATCTTTGCTACACACAAAAAGAAAGCGGGGTATCTCTTGCTGCTGTTCCACTCTTTAGGTCCTGAGAAACCCGCACAAGGAACAAGCAGCATAGATACCCACGCTGAAACCGTGGGCATCTACCTCCGCTCTGTTTCTGCTTGTGCATATTGAATTTCTCAGGTTCAAAGAGTACAAAAACAAGCTCGGCAAACGCCTTCTTTACAATATGTCTCCCCCATCGCCACATCCTTCGCAGGATGCTACCGCATGGGGAATGCAAAAATAGGAAATAGTTTTAAATAGCCAAGGTTTTTTCTTGGCTTTTTTGCAGAAAAACAAAGGACTTTAATAAATAAGGAAAATCACTGTTTTATAATCCTCAAAAAATCATCCAACGATAGCACATCTATAAATGGATAAACTTCCTGCAACAAACTTATTATCATCCGGATCAGTGGTAATCAAGTTAAAATGATAATAAGGAGTGATAAACTCAACAAAACTACTATTAATAAGCGACCTAACTACGACTTCCACAGTTTCTACATCTGTAAGCCTTTGAAGTATTTCTGTGTATTCCTCCAAAATCTCATTGGTAATACACATGGTATTCTCTCCCCTCTCAAACGACAACTAGACATCATGATAAATACTTTTCTCTGGAACACTCTGAATAAGGCAATTGGTGTCAAGTACTATCCTCATTTCCCAAGTTTATGCAAATCCATACTATTGATCTCATCAAGCCTCTTCTGATCAAGCACACCTGAATCCCATAACTCATTTAAACGCTGCTTCATCTTTTTTGAGTAATATTGATAGCACCTCCTTAAGCTCATCAAGACTTTCCTGAGAACTATCAATCGCAAACATTCGAAGCAATTGTATTTGGGTCGGATTAAATACTGTTGTTGCTGCTTGTTCCATCTCTAAATCTCCTTTTTTTGTGTGCAAAAATAATCATTTTTGCATTAATAATGCAAGCTTTTCATCATTCTATTTTGACCAATGACGATTATTCACATCAATTGATTACCTTTGCAGGTTTAACAACTTTCCCTATGCACTCCTACAACATCATCGGCGATATCCATGGACGCGACGCTTGGAAACGGCTCGTGGACGAGAACTGCATCAACATCTTCGTCGGCGACTACTTCGACCCCTACCTCGATTTCCCCTTTGAGGAATTGGAGCGGAACTTTCTGGAAATCACAGAATATAAAAAAGAACACAAAGACCAAGTGGTGCTGCTCTATGGAAACCACGACATGAGCTATTTCCCCGAGACACGCGACTATACCAACCGCTATGACTTCGTGAACGCCAAACGGATACGAGAGCTGCTCGACACCACAAAGGAACTGTTCCATGGGGTGGCTTACGCCATCAGAGATGAATATCTGGTCACCCATGCCGGAGTCACCTGCTTGTGGAAAGAAAAATACCTGCCTGATGTGGACGACATCAACCCTACCAACATGGCTGAGGCCATCAACGACCTGTGGAACAAAACAAAAACTCCCTTTACATTCATGCCAAACCATCAAGATGCCATGGACCATAACGGCGAAGATCCTCACCAATCACCCTTATGGGTGCGTCCAGAGGCACTATGCTTGAATAACCTCTACCACGACACCAAAGTCAAACAGATTATCGGACATACCAAAGTGAAGATAATCAAAGAAGTCGCAGGCATCATCATGGTAGATTGTCTGGATAGGGTGGCACAGTCCTTCAAAGTGATTTGAAACCTGCTGAAATAAGATTTTTTTCTCTCGTTTCAGCAATTTTCAATATTGAAAGTTGCTGAAACGAGATTTATTTTTACCTTTGCAGCAGGATACAAATGAGCCAGTCACATGAAAAATAAAGAAAAAATGATTGGTAGAGAACAGGAAACCAAACTGTTAAAAGAATACATCAACTCCAACCGCTCGGAGTTTATCGCTGTCTATGGAAGAAGACGTGTGGGAAAAACTTTCTTCATCCGACAAATCGTCGGTGATAAGGCGTGTTTTGCCCTCACCGGCATGGAAAACGCCAGCATGAAGGACCAACTTACCAACTTCTTCTTCACCTTGAGAAGAGTGTTTCCAGAAGCCACCCAGCCCAAGTCGTGGATCGAAGCCTTTGACAAACTGGAGACCTATCTGGAACACCGCCCCAAAGGTAAAAAAATCATCGTCATCGATGAACTGCCATGGCTGGATACCGTCCGTTCAAAGTTCATCTCAGCCCTAGAGCTGTTCTGGAATGCCTGGGCATCAGCACGCAACGACATCAAACTAATCGTCTGCGGTTCAGCAACCTCCTGGATGATCGACAAGATTATCAATAACCGCGGAGGACTGCACAACCGAAGAACACACCAAATCTATATCGCTCCATTCACCCTCAAGGAGAGCCAACGCTACTTCAAAGCCTACGGATTCGGCTATCGACAAAAAGAAATCGCGGAATGCCAAATGGTGATGGGTGGAGTGGCCTACTACTACTCACTGATGAGACCTGAGGAAAGTGTGGCACAAAACATCGACCGACTGCTTTTCACTGAGAACGGGGAACTCCAAAATGAATTCAACAACCTCTACCACTCGCTGTTTAAAAAGGCTGGGAACCATATCGACATTGTCACTGCCATGGCCTCCAAAGCTAAAGGGATGACCCGCAAAGAGATTTTGGAAGTGACTAAACTAAACAACAACAAAAAGTTCACAAAAACCTTGGAAGAACTCGAGAAATGCGGCTTCATCAGGACTTACATCCCCTTCGGAGAAACAAAACGGGACACTCTCTTCCAACTGACCGACGCATTCACGCTGTTCCATTTCCATTTCTTTACCGTGAATAAATACCAAGACGAGGCATTTTGGACGCACTCCCTCAACAGCCCCCACTATCGCGCCTGGAGTGGATATGCCTTCGAGATCCTCTGCCTGAATCACATCACACAAATCAAAAAAGCACTGGGCATCTCAGGCATCCAAAGCAGAGCTTGTTGCTGGGTGGGAAAAAACAACGGTAACAAAGGGGCTCAAATTGACCTCGTCATCGACCGCGCCGACCAAACCGTCAACATCTGTGAGATGAAATTCTCCCGCGCAGCGTACGAAATCACAAAAACTGATGACGCAAATCTTGAAAACAAACTCAACATCTTCTTGGAACAAACCCACACAAAAAAGTCACTGATGATAACGATGGTTACAAGCTTTGGAATTAAACCAAATAAATATAGCGGAAATATTCAAAATCAAGTAATTATGGATGATTTATTTAATTGAAAGTTGCTGAAACGTCTTTTTTTATTTCCGTTTCAGCAACTTTCAAATACATATTCATCAACTAAGACCCTAAACCTCACCCCCCAACCCCCTCTCCATAGCGGAGAGGGGGAGCACTCTACCCTGGGGCTTTTCTACCGAGATATAACGCCTAACGGCGTATCTACCTTTAATTTCTCAATTCTCTTTCTGCTGATAAACTCTCAATTCACTTTCTGCTGAGCTTTACCCTTTAACGGGATACCACTAACCTCTATCTAATCTTTCCTCTCTAACTTTTCCTCTCGTCTCTAGCCTATTCGACCGAGAGAAAAACCCTCACAGAATAGCTCTAATAATACTCTTATTATTAAGGCAAATAAATATAACGAAAATATTAAAAATCAAGTGATTATGGATAATGTATTTAATTGAAAGCTGCTGAAACGGAAAAAATAAAAGGCGTTTCAGCAACTTTAAAATACATATTCATCAACTAAGACCTTAAACCTCAACCCCCTGCCCCCTCTCCATAGCGGAGAGGGGGAGCACTCTAACCTGGGGCCTTTTCTGCCGAGATATAACGCCTAACGGCGTATCTACCTTTAATTTCTCAATTCTCTTTCTGCTGAGCTTTACCCTTTAACGGGATACCTCTAACCTCTATCTAATCTTTCCTCTCTAACTTTTCCTCTTGTCTCTAGCCTATTCGACCGAGAGAAAAACCCTCACAGAATAGCTCTAATAATACTCTTATTATTAAGGCAAACAAATAAAACAAAAATATTAAAAATCAAGTGATTATGGATAATGTATTTAATTGAAAGTTGCTGAAACGGGAAAAATAAAAGGCGTTTCAGCAACTTTCAAATACATAATCATCTCCTAAGACATTAAACCTCACCCCCCTGCCACCTCTCCAATATGGAGAGGGGGAGCGTACTACCCTGGACCTTTTCTACCGAGATTTAACCCCTATCGGGGTAGCTCCCTCTAAATTCTTAATTCTTAATTCTATATTCTCTTTCT
>JAEEGH010020827.1_pt1 | contig 13599 bp, 10 predicted proteins | sample 9134181 | NCBI WGS metagenome assembly JAEEGH01 (sample SAMN16246544, study PRJNA631951) | gut metagenome | biome: gut microbiome; feature: rumen; material: DP-attached | host: Bos | place: Iran: Karaj | collected 2018-10
TGTCTTCGGCACTTCTTCAAACTGCACCAACGGCATATAATACTTGTACCATTGGGCAGGCAAAATAATGGCAGGACATCCTCCCGCCTGCAAAGCCCTCATCGTGTACCAAGCACAGCAATGGATTGAATGGTCACGTCCATGCTCCGTAAGATGAGTCGTCGCTTTCTCCGCATCGAAACTATAAGTCTGCATCCAAACAGCATAACCAACCAATAATATCAGTAGGCCAGCAAATACTTTCTTTCCTTTTGTCATCTCTCTTTTTGGATAATAAGATTTGTAATGTAATTTCAATAATATATGCAATAAATCGGCAAAAGGTAAACTCAGCCAAACAATTGTACGAATGTGTACCATAAATCTCGGTTTTAGCGTTACGGCTACGGGCAGATAGCGTGCACAAAATAAATATCGTTAAGCAAGAAGGCTTATATTTCTATAAAAAAACTAAAAACGACAGATTATAGCGGCAACAATGATTGAAAAGGCTTATTTCCCTTTTTTTCTATCAAAAAACTTGGTTGTTTAAGTTATTTTTCTTATATTTGCGGCGGGATTTTCTAAAGACAATCCAGATTGAGATAATAAAATGATGATAGAATAAGTAATACATATCGCCTGACAATGAACCCTAAATATTTGACAAACCTAAAGGACGCAATCAAGAGCTTCTGGACTACTAGAAGTTCTGTTGGTGTTCTACCAGGCAAGCAGCTTGATGAATTTCTGAAACTCATTAAGCAAGTTGCTATGGATGCCGGAGTCCCTGAGTCTTGCATTTTTTCCAAGAACAACCACATACCAGGCTATTATCGTGCAAGCAAAGACTGGGATCTAATCATTGTCTCTCCCCAAAAGAACTTGATTGCAGCAATTGAATTGAAATCCCAAATTGGCTCATACGGAAACAACTTAAATAATCGCACAGAAGAATCTTTAGGATCTTCAGAAGACTTCTGGACAGCTTTCAGAGAAAAAGCATTTCCATGTAAACAATCTCCATGGCTGGGTTATCTTATGTTGGTGGGCAAAGATGACAAATCTACACACAAGGTAAAAATCTATGAACCTCATTTCTCGGTACGACCCGAATTCAAGGAAGCCAGCTATCTTGACCGATATAGAATCTTGTGCCAAAGACTAATTCTTGAACACAAGTACAATGCTGTGGCATTAATCGCCACTTCAGGTCCGAATCATTACGAAAGCTTGGATAACAATATTTCTATCGAATCTTTTTTCGATAGTTTAAGAGGACATTTATTAGGTTGTGAAGATGACTTCAAGTAATTTCATATACGGAAAGCGCACAAGCGGAGGACAGCAAGGTGACGTGTTTACAAATCCCTACGTCGTAAAGTACATGCTGGACTTGGTCGGTTACAATCCTGACAAGGATTTATCGACCCTTTCCATCATGGAGCCATCCTGTGGTGAAGGCGAATTCCTTGTTGAAATCTTGCATCGTCTTCAGCTATCAGCTGAGCTTTTTGGATTTGACTTGAACGAAGCTTATCACAAATGTGTCCATGCTTCGGATATCGATGCCGACAAGATTGAAAAGTGTCTGAATCGGCTCAATGCTCTTTTTCCAACCATCATTCATCCCGAAGAGAATATCAAAGCTGAAGATTATCTACTGAATGACCAACCGTTGGTGGATATCGTGATTGGCAATCCTCCTTACATCCGTTATGAACAAATACCCACAGACAAGCTGCCAATCTACAAAAAGCGTTTTCCCACTTTCTATTATAGAGCTGATATGTACGTGCTCTTCTATGAAAAGTCACTTCGTCAGCTCAACCCTCATGGCTGTCATTGTTTCATTTGTTCCAATCGCTGGATGCGCAATAAATATGGTAACGTCCTACGTAAGATGGTAGCGCAATCTTTTAGGATTGAACAAATTATCAATATGGAAGGGGCAGATGCCTTTCAAGAAGATGTTTTGGCATATCCTGCCGTAACATTATTCTCCAACAACAAGCAAAGTGAAAACTTTCTTTACTCTGAAATATCTTCGGTAAGCCAATTGAGGAATGCCGAAACATTTGTGCATCCATGTCCCAACGATGAGGATTGGAGCTGTATGTTTGCCAAGGATTCTTCACACGACTTATTCCCACTCATCGAAGAACAAGGATTTAAGATTGGTATCGGTGTCGCAACAGGTGCCGATGGAATCTTCATTTCCCACGATCTAAAAGGAAAAATTGAAGACTCTCTACTCCTACCAGCGATACATGGGCAAGACCTCCGAGCCAATCAAATGAACTGGAATGGGCGGATGCTATTCAATCCCTACGACAAAAATGGGGAGCTCATCAACCTTGACTCCTACCCTTTTTGCAAAGCATATCTGGAAAGTCATCGCAAAGCATTGTCCAATCGAGCCAAGGCAAAGCACAACCCATCCAAGTGGTATGGGACCATTGATAGAATCTACCCTGCACTCCAACATAAAGCCAAGATACTTCTGCCTGACATATCGGGCAACACCTTCATATTTGTTGATGAGGGGAATTATTATCCGCTACACAATATATATTATATCATTGGTGGTACGACAAGACAACTCTATCTGCTGGCTGCTATTTTGATGTCTGATTTTGCACGCCGTCAGCTTGCAAGCCTTACTAATCACATGAATGGAGGCTATCCTCGCTGGCAAAGTCAATATCTCAAGAAGTTGAGGGTTCCTGTTGTTTCATCTATTCCCGAAGAACTTGCCGATAAGCTCCTTCAATCATATCAAACTCATAATATTACCGAAATCAATTATTATGTTTCTCTAATAATCGAGAATGGCACGCAAGACTCAAAAGGAAAGGCTCGCAAGCAAAAACCGACACAGTTGCAACTAGCGTTCGACTGAAATGGATTTTACCACTGCTATAATTGGAGGGTGTATCTCAAGCCAAATTATTTGACTCTTGATACACCCTCTCTTTTGATCTTTGTGATGAAACTGTTGATTAAGCCTGAGCTGCGATGTCGTGCCGCCGTGGGGCTCATGTCCGAGGACATGCTGTGCTGCCCCCCGTTCGCGTCACGGCATCTCATCGCAGACTTTTGGTTTATACTTTTTGCGCGTTCATTGTGCTGTTTTCAAGAATGCACTCATAATTCTGAGACTACGGGCAGACAGCGCGCACTGACAATCCGGCGAAACGAGACTGGTAACCACCCACAGATATAGAGTACGAAGAGAATAAGGTGTAGGTAGCACCATCTGCAACCGGGAAGAGCGACGAAGACCAGTAGTGGCCAACCAAGAAGTCGGTGGGATCGTTGCGCCAACGGATGCCAGCAGCAGGCAGGAAAATTGTGTTGCCGTTCGGACCCGTGAAAAGGTAACCATTCACTCCGTTCGACTGCGTCCATTCGCACGTACAGTTATCTTTTAGCTCTTTATACTGTTCGTATGTCGGCATGTGCCATGGCGCACCCCAATTCGCTGTCGCTGCATCGTCCTCAGGCAACAGTTCTGTTAGACCGTCTGTGAAGCCATTGTCTCCGTAATCACTGTGGTCGCAGTACTTCGTCATAGTGCGATCCGAGCCATTGCAGTACTTGTATGTACTCCAATCATAATAGTCCTTCTCTTCCGTCTCGCCCCAGGCATAGTAGCCACCGTATTCCTCTGGTTTGGAGGCACCGATATTCCAGCTTGCCCACTTCGTGCCCGATGGCAAGCCGAGGTCGATGGCTTCGGCTACGGGACATTCACTGAGGTCTTCAACGATATTCTGGAATCGGCTCCAGCCCGTTGTCGTTTCATACAGCGCCTTTGTGCCTTGGGGAACATGGAGTGTGCCAGATGAATAGGTCTCGTTGGAGAAAGAGTAGTAACCGCATTCGAACGGCACCTTCATTTTTGCGCGGACAGTTCTGAGGTCAAAGTTATTGCTGAATGCTGAATAGCTTTCTTCATCCTCATCAGTGTAAAAGGCCTTCAATGTACTTGGAAGCGTGACTGAAGTAATCTTGCATTCATTAAAGGCATCATAATGGATTTGCTCGATACCTTCAGGTACAGTATATACCTCGGCCTTTGCATAGGGGAAGAAGAGGAATAACTTCTTGTCCTTGGTGGTCAGCACGCCCTTGATTGAAGCATACGTTTCGTTCGACTCGACAACGTTCACATCCTTCAACGAATAGCAATAATCAAACACTCCACCATAAAGATCATCTTCATCCGAATTGCCGAGATAAGCCACATTCCGGGGCAGGGTAACACTGATTAAAGGATTCTCTTCCAATGCCTGTTCTCCCAAGCGGATTAGCGATTCTGGCAAGATGATGGAAGTAAGTGCACATGCCGAGAATGCCTCCTCGTCTATCCATGTCACACCCTCCGGCAGAGTCACGTTCGACAAATTGGGACATTGCATGAACGCCTTTTCTCCGATAGTCTTGACACTTGCGGGGATAGAAACGGACTCAAGGCTACATTCGCGGAAGGCTTCTTCTTCAATGATGGTCAGCCCTGTGAAATACTGCAGTTCGTTGAAGCTACTAATTCCCTGCTTTTCATAAAACACCTTCCCAACACTTTTGACAGCGGCTGCCTCTCCATAGCTGAGTTCGCCATCTCCATTCGTATCCCAGTTGGCCACGCAGATAGCCTTCACAGTCGCATCGGCAAATAAGATGTTGGTGGAAGGAGATGGAGGGAAGACTGCGCGCACGGATAGCCCATAGCAGCGGTTGTTGGGGCTCGTGTACCAGAAGCCGATGGAAAAGTAGTAGAGGGCCTCCGCACCGGTAGGGTATCCCGGGTCAAGCGATGATGAAAAGCAGTTACCTAAACTACCCTCACTCTTGATGTCGCCTTTTTCGCGAACGCCGGCGGCAGGCAGGAAGATCGTATTGCCGTTCGGACCAGTGACAAGTACTCCATTGACACCATTCAACTGCGTCCCTTCTATTGTACAGTTTTCTATGAGTTCATCCCGCTGTTCTCTTGTCGGCATGTGCCATGGCGCACCCCAGTTCGCAGTCGCAGCATCGTCCTCGGGTAACAGTTTTGTATAACCGTCAGTGAAATACTTTGTCATTGTGTTCCACGAACCATTGCAGTACTTGTAAGTTGTCCAATCATAATACTCCTTCTCCTCCGTTTCACCCCAAGCATAGTAGCCTCCATATTCTTCAGGAGCGGAAGCTCCAACATTCCAGCTTGCCCACCTTGTGCCCGATGGCAGACCGAGATCGATAGCTTCGGCTACGGGACAGTCGTCCTTGGGCTTTTCGGGAGTGACTACAGGACGCACCGAACGTCCATTGTCGCAGTCTTTATCTTCACATTCACAAGAATAATAACCTGGATAATAATAAAAGTTGAGAGCAAAAGCATCTTCTAAATCTTGCGCATCATCTTCACTTGGAGCGCATGACGATGACCAATAATAACCGTCCGTCCCCACATCTTCGAGATCTTCGATATGTCGGCCAGCAGCTGGCAGGAAAAGCGTTGCCCCGTTAGGACCAGTAAACAGAGCGCCATTTATGCCCTGTTGAGTTATCCATGTACTTGTACAATTATCAATCAACTCCTGTATCTGGTCTTTTGAAGGCAACGTCCACGAGCCACCCCACTTCACGTGAGCCACGTCATATTCAGTGCCAGCGATGTTGTCACCGATATCATGACATGTATCGTCAATGCCATCACAGTGGGTATAGGTACTCCAATCATACACCTCCTTCTCCTCCGTCTCGCCCCAGGCATAGTAGCCGCCGTAGCCTTCGGGAGTGGAGGCACCGACATTACAGCACGACCAGAGAACACCAGAAGGCAGACCGAGGTCAATCATGTGGGGATGATGGTCATCGGGGCATACGAAATGAGCGTATTCGTTCGTTTCCAAAGTCTCCAGATTGACAAAGACAAGGCTGTCGATCACCGTAGTCTCAGATTCCGAGGTGATGTTCCACTGCTCCAGCGTCATGACCTGTTCAGCATCCTCATACGTGATGTTGGTGATGTCCTTCAGCGCAACGAGCAACGGCTTGGCATAGTTCTGCCGATAAATCAACAGCGCATCCTGCGTGAACAGAGAAAGGCAGCATACGAATGCAACAAGTATCAACAACAGCTTTTTCATTTCTTTACGATTTTATAGGTGAGACCATCGACCGTTACCATATAGACACCCGCACCCAGCTGCGACAGCGGGAAGGAATATTCCCCGGCTGTCTCTATGATTCTGCTGAACACGAGAGAGCCATTAAGAGAGTGGATAAACACCGAGCTACCGGCCTTCAGCGAGGGGAAGAGCAGCATTTCACCATCGAACTTGAAGGATGAAGGCTTGTCGTTCTCAAGATTCTTGATTCCCTGTCCTTCAGAATCCTCGTAAGTGAACTTGGCCATGTCCTGCAGATTGTAGCTCACCGAAACAGTGTTGGAGTTGATCATCAGGCTGCTTTCATTGAACGTAACCTTGGGTTCTTCGCTCAGTGCAAAGGCGACCTTGCTACCGTCCTTTGCCCAAACGACCAGTTGCATTTCAGCCTTGGCTACCAAACCAAGACAAAGCGCGAAAAAGATAAGAATGCCTTTTTTCATAGATGTATGGTATTTAGGGTTAGATTCACATGAATTTTACACTAATAATAATGGCGACGAGATAATATACAACGCCACAAATATACGCAATATTCTAAATAAATGCAAAAAGAGGGTTAAAAAATGTATGTTTGGATTCCATTTTTGACGTATAGTTTCATAAACAGGGCGAATAGATTACAAAAAAGAGAGAGATGGCATATATTTTCATTGTTGCATCACTTGCGCACAGATAGTACCAGATTGCTGCAAGATTGCATTATTTGTGCGCAGGTAGTGCAGCAACTCTCGCAAGATGGTACTACTTGCGCACACTTGATATCATCTCGTCACAAGATGCCACTACTTGTGGACAGATAGTGCAAGACACATCGTGAGATTGTACTGGTCGTGAACAAGTAGTACAATCTCGCGGAAATATTGCACTACTTGCGGACAGATAGTACAAGGCACATCGTGAGATTGTACTGGTCGTGGACAAGTAGTACAATCTCGCGGCAATATTGCACTACTTGCGCACAGTTAGTACAATATCATTTCAAAAAGGGATAAGCAGGCGTCCAGATGGTCTTACTAAAAACTAAGCATGACCATTTTGCGCCAAGAATGGTTATCCTACTATAGGAGCATGACCATTTTTGGCATAGATTGGTTATGGAGCTATTGGAGCATGACCTTTCTTGGCGTAGATTGGTCATGGCGCGATTAATGGCATGACCATTCTTGGCATAGATTAGTCATGGCGCGATTGGAGCATGACCATTCTTGGCATAGATTGGTTATGGCACGATTGGAGCATGACCATTCCTGGCATAGATTGGTTATGGCGCAGTTGGAGCATGACCATTCTTAGCGCAGATTGGTCATGGAGCAGTTGGAGCATGACTATTCCTGGCCAAGATTGGTCATGGGGCAATTGGAGGCATGACCATTCTTGGCATAAATTGGTTATGAAACAACAACGGCATGACCATTCTTGGCGAAGATTGGTCATGCCGTAAATTGAGATTGTTAATTCCTTATTCGGATTGAGTTTTCCACTCCGTGATATTACGTTCCTTGATGTCTGGGAATTCAACTGCGTTTCCACACTTCGAAGGTCATCGAATAATCGTTGTTCTCATCGGCCTCAACATCCTGGCTGCTGATACATTCGAAGCCTTCGGGGATGGGTGGGATGCTGGCATCAAAATTCTCAACAACGGTGTGAACGCGGGTCAAATAGATGCAATCAGCATCGTTCCATGCCTGATTGTAGATTTGTGCACCTCCAATCACGAAGGAGTCAGTCGGACTATGTTCGATGGCCTCGACAAGTGAATGAAAGACTTCGACACTGGTGCCTGGCTTCAGGTTGCTCATTACTTCCTCCGAGATATGAAAGAGTCCATCGCGCGTCACCACAACATTGCGACGGCCAGGGAGTGGACGACCGATGGACTCATAGGTCTTTCGTCCCATGATGACTGTGTGACCTTTGGTCGTGGCCTTGAAGTATTGCAGGTCGGCACGCAGATGCCAAGGCATTGAGCCTTGATTGCCGATGGCGTTATTCTCGGATGCTGCGACGATGATGTTCATATGAAGAAATAACAATTAACAATTAATAAATAACAATTATTTGTTCGACCCGACAAACAAACAACCACTTAAAAGCCTTGTAATCCCTTAAAGACCTTGTCACTCTACATATAGCACAAGACCCTTCAGGTACTCGCCCTCTGGATGGTAGATGTTGATGGGATGGTCGGCAGGTTGATGGAGCTGATAGAGGATTCGGACACGGCGACCCACTTGGGCAGCTGCACTGAACACAGCGCAGCGGAAATCGTCCTTCGTCACCACCTGCGAGCAGGAGAAGGTGAAAAGAATGCTGCCCGAAGGCATTCGTTCGAGTGCCTTGGCATTAAGCTTCTGATAGCCTCGCAGCGCATTGTGAAGCACCTTCTTATGTTTGGCGAATGCAGGGGGATCGAGGATAACGAGGTCGTAGGAGAAAGAATCTCCATCGTCCCCGGTAAAGCGTGAGGGATCCTTAAGGAAGTCGAAGGCATCGGCCACGAATGCCTGATGACGAGGATCACCCGGATAGTTGAGTTCGACATTGGCATTGGTGATACCGATGGCCTGCTTCGACACATCGACCGAATGAACCAGTTCTGCACCGCCACGCATGGCATAGAACGAGAAGCCTCCCGTATAGCAGAACATGTTGAGCACACGGCGTCCACGGGAAAAATGCTCGACAAGGGCACGGTTCTCGCGCTGATCGACGAAGAAGCCCGTCTTCTGCCCCTTGAGCCAATCGACATGGAACTTCAATCCGTTCTCGATTGCCACGTCGCAGATCGATTGTTCGAGCGCACGGCCTTGAGCGGCATCTGTGACGGGCTGACCATCGATGATCAGATAGCCATTCACCGTACTGCCTTCGGCCTCAGCCTCCTGACGTGCCTCGGTCTTGTAACCCAAGGTGGTCTCAGACTTGTAATAGACGTTGCGAATCTCGGCACCCGCCACACGAATCAAATCCTCGGCCAAGGCCTCACGAATGTAGTGGATGCCTGCCGTATGAGCCTGCATCACAGCCGTATGGGCATAGACATCGATGATGAGTCCGGGCAAACCATCGCCTTCACCATGGACGAGACGATATGCATCGTTATCTGCTCGAATCAAGCCAAGGGACTTGCGCAATGTGTAGGCCGACTGCAGACGACGCAGGAAGAACTCGTCGTCAAATTCATCTTCGTCGAACGAGAAGATGCGCACCGCTATGGACCCAATCTGATACTGGCCCAACGCGAGAAATTCGCCCTGCGACGAAACGACGCGTACCCAATCGCCCTCCTCCGGCTGCACCTCGCTGCCGAACTCATCCTCCATCCGATAGATGGCTCCTGAGAAAACCCAGGGATGGAACCGCTGCAGCGACTCCTCCTTCCTATGCTTCAAAATAACAGAAATCATAACGGCGAACCTTTAGCCAAACAGAGGTTGAATGACGAACTTCCAGATGTCATTGAGGTTGACAAAGAGCATCAGAGCAATGATGATGGCAAAGCCGATGATCTGCGCACGTTCCTTGGCCTTGTCGCTGATGGGACGACGGATGATGGCTTCGATGAGCAGAATGAAGATGTGTCCTCCGTCCAGTCCCGGGATGGGCAGGATATTCATGAAGGCCAATGCTACCGAGAAGAAGGCCGTCATCGACCAGAACTGAAGCCACTGCCAGGTGTCGGGGAAGATGGAACCCATTGTGCCAAAGCCGCCCAATGACTCGGCGCCCTCCTTGGTGAAGACAAGCTTGAACTGGCGCACGTAATTGTAAAGCATGTTCCAACCTCGCTTGATGCCGGCCGGAATCGCCTCAAAGAACGAATAATCGATGTGGGTAAATACATCTTCGGTCATGTAATTCCGGAAGAATGCACCCATCTTGCCATCTTCGCTGACCAGCATGGTAGCCGACATGAGGGAATCGCCTCGATAGAAATCCACCTTGAGCGAATCGCCCTTATGCGACATCAATGCAAGGGTGACCTCGTGACGAAGCATCGTGAGCGAGTCACCCGCCAGGAGTCCTGCCTTCTCAGCGGGGCTATCGGCCATAATCGAATCGATGACGAAAGGCATACGGGCAATGGCGAATAGCTCAAGCTGGAGATTGTCGCGAAGGAAGACCTGTCCGATGGTATCGGGCAAAGCAATCTGGACTTCCTGTCCATTGCGACGCACGGTGACGTCGTTAGCCAAAAGCAAATTGCTATTGAGACGCGTATAATCGGTGCTCTTTCCATCGACCGCGATAATCTGATCGCCAGGACGGAAACCAATCTGCTGGGCATACTCGGAATATTCTACGCCGAAAGGCAGGTCCTCGATCTTGATGATGTCGGAACCCCAGTGCCAGGCCATGCAGATATAGATGAGGACAGCCAGAATCAGATTGTTGAGCACACCGCCCACCATGATCATAAACTGGGCGAACTTACCCCGCTTGGCAAATGCATCGGCGCGATCGGTTTCGGCATGTTCGGCATCATGTGTCTCATCGACCATGCCGACGATAGCACAATAACCTCCCAGCGGAACCCAACCGATACCATATTCGGTGTCGCTGGGATTGGGCTTGGAACTGACCTTGCGGTTGCAGACGAAGACGCCTTCCTTATTCCATTTCAGAAAAGAGAAACTATAGGCATCGAAGAAGAGATAGAACTTCTCGACACCCACCTTGAAGATACGGGCCCACATAAAGTGTCCCAGCTCATGTACAAATACCAGAATTGACAGCGATATGATGAGCTGCAGGGCCTTGAATAATATTGTTTCCAAAGTTTTTAAAGGGTAGTAAAAAGGGAGTTATAAGGGTGAAAGAAATTTGTACTTTTTTACAGAATACCGTTATTTCGGGATTACGGTATTACGGGATACCGGTATAACGGAATTACGGTATAACGGAATTACGGAATATCGTTCTTTCGAACCATTCAAAACCGTTTAGAACTAATCTTAACCATGTAATATCTCTCGAGCCTTGATGCGTGCCTCGGCATCGATGTCGAAATAATCTTCGAGCGAAGGAGCTGCGACGAAAGGCATGGCTGCCAATGTCTTCTCGTTCACCTCAGCCATCTGCAGGAACTTGCATTGGCCACGGCGGAATGCCTCGTTGGTCACCTCGTTGGCAGCATTGAGCACACAGGTGCGGTCACCGCCGGCGGCCAAGGCATCGAAAGCGAGACGCAGATTGGGGAATCGTTCCAGGTCGGGACGTTCGAAGGTGAGATGCGCATAATCCTCGATACGAAGCTTACCATTGATTTGCGAAGGCATACGGTCGGGATAGCTGAGAGCGTAAGCAATGGGCACCTTCATGTCGGGGCAACCCAACTGTGCCTTGATGGCACCATCGCTGAACTGAACCATCGAATGGACAATGGACTGCGGATGTACAGCTACCTCGATCTGGTCGGTGTTCATACCAAAGAGCCAGCGTGCCTCGATAACCTCGAATCCCTTGTTCATCATCGAAGCTGAGTCGATGGTAATCTTGGCTCCCATGTCCCAATTGGGATGCTTGAGTGCCTGTGCAGCCGTCACGTCACGCATCTGCTCCATCGTAAAGGTGCGGAAGGGGCCACCCGAAGCAGTAATGATGAGCTTGTCGATGGGATTGTCGAGATAATGGGGCTTCTCGGAGTTGGCATTGTCATTCGAAAGCCACGGGAAGCAGCCACGGGCAATGCTTTCGCCCTGCAGACACTGGAAGATGGCCGAATGCTCGGAATCGACCGGCAGGATGGGCACCTGATACTCGGCACAAAGACCTTCGATGAGCTGTCCAGCCACGACGAGTGTCTCCTTGTTGGCGAGCGCCAGCATCTTCTGTGCCTTGATGGCAGCCACGGTAGGACGCAAGCCCGCAAAGCCCACCATAGCGGTAACAACAACATCAATCGGGCCGGCAGTCACGACCTGGCAAAGGCTATCGGAACCCGTCCAAACCTTGATGGGCAGATCGCTCAAGGCATCACTTACCCGATCGTAATAGGTCTCGTCGGCAATGACAACGACTTCGGGATGAAACTGCCGGGCCTGCTCGATGAGCAAATCAGCCGAACGATTGGCCGTAATGGCATAGACACTGAATAAATCAGGATGTTCGGCACAAACCTCCAACGTCTGCCGTCCGATACTTCCTGTACTGCCAAGAATTGCAATATTTCGCTTCATTTGGATTCTATTGTTAGTTTTTAGGGTGCAAAAATACTAAATATTTTTGATATTTCCGCACTAATTGATGAAAATTATGAGTCAAGCAGCCAAATTTTCATTTTTTTATTTGTTCCTATACCGAAAAAACACTATCTTTGCCGTATGAATATAGCAGTTTTATTGGCAGGCGGCAGCGGTCGCCGCATGGGAGGTCCAGAGCCCAAACAATTCATCCAGATTGTCGGACGCAGCATCCTGGAGCACTCGATTCGTGCCTTCCATCAGCATGAGGGCATCGACGAAATAGTTATCGTAGCCCATGCTGACTATATCGACCGCATCCGCGAAATTGCCGAACCCTACCCAAAGGTAAGGCACATCGTGCCAGGCGGCAAGGAGCGGTATGACTCCTCGTTGTCGGCCATTGCATGCTACAAAGATCGAACAGAGGTGAACCTGTTGATTCACGATGCTGTGCGCCCGCTCGTTTCAGAACGCATCATCACCGATTGCATTGAAGCACTCAAGACCTACAAGGCTGTCGATGTAGCTATTCCATGCACCGACACCATCGTGGAAGTGAACGCCGAAGGTGCCATTTGCCGGATTACACCGCGTTCGATGCTGCGCAATGTGCAGACACCGCAATGTTTCCGATTGGAGACCATTGCCAAAGCCTACGAGATCGGGCTCAGGGACCCGGCGTTCGTCACTTCGGACGATTGTGGTGTCGTCTTCCGCTATCTGCCCGACGAACCCATCTATGTAGTGGCTGGCGAAACAACCAACATCAAGGTCACCTACCCCGAAGATCTCATCCTCGCCGAAAAGATACTCAAACAGTGATTCTTGACTCCGAAAATATCATTGGTTTTAATAATTCCGAAAAACACACGAAAAGGCGAAAAAGACGAAAATTTTTCGTAGGTTTCGGTTATTTCGTACCTTTTCGGAATTAAAAGACTTTTGTATCTCAGGATTACATCTCACGAATCAGCGAATTATAGAATTTTGGTTTGTCTCAATTAAGGACATCCCAAATTCGATAATTCGCTGATTCGTGTTAATTAAAGACTCTAGTCAGAGCGTTCTGAAGGCATAGCCCTGTTCTATCAGATATTCGATGGAAGCAGGAAGTGCCTCCTGGATATTACGCCATGACTTAGGTTGGTCGTGGAACGTTATGATGGAGCCATTGCGCACATACTTCTTCACATTGTTGATGACATCCTGAGCGCTCAGACGCGACGAATAGTCGCGAGAGACAAGGTCCCACATGATGATGCGATACT
>JAEEGH010020829.1_pt1 | contig 13598 bp, 13 predicted proteins | sample 9134181 | NCBI WGS metagenome assembly JAEEGH01 (sample SAMN16246544, study PRJNA631951) | gut metagenome | biome: gut microbiome; feature: rumen; material: DP-attached | host: Bos | place: Iran: Karaj | collected 2018-10
TGTTATAGAAAAAAAATAAAAATAGTGTAAAATAAAAGTAGAGGTGTTTTATGGCGTATTCGTCATCAAAAAGTAAATCTGCAGCTCCAGAAAAAAAAGCTTCAATTTCGTATTGGTCAAAGGATAAGTGTAATTGCCCTGTTTGTAAAAAGCCATTCGAACGTGAAATAATGCGTAGTGGTAATGGTCGTATGAATGCAGGTAATCTTAGTGATGAGCTTCACCGTGATTATATTCCTTCTGCAAAATACGGAAAGGTATATCCTCTTATTTACGAAGTAGGTTGTTGTCCAAACTGTTATACTGCTTTTTTATGGAATGATTTCGCACCTATAAAAAATCCTGATGTTGCAGACCGCATCTACGATAATTACGAAAAACGCAAGAAACAAACCGAAACTATTTTCCCATATTTCAATTTGAAAAAAGAACGCACAATTTATGATGGTGCTGCAATGTATTATCTTGCACTCCAGACTTATGATGTTTGTGATGTTGATATGCTTCCAACCTTGAAGAAAGCAATTATTTCTCTTCGTCTTGCATGGCTTACAAAAGAAATTGATGATGCTTGTACAGATCACAATTATGATTATGTTTCTCAGGTTTTCTATCGCAAGGCTTTATTCTTCTATCAGCAGGCACTTGTAAACGAACAGGAACGTACAGAAAAATGTTCTACTTTAAATAACTTTGGTCCCGATATGGATAAGAACTATGGCTGGGATGGTGTTGTTTATTTAAGTGGACTTTTGGAATTCAAGTATGGTCAGCTCGATGATATACAGCTTCGTCTTAAAAAGCTGAGCGAAGCTAAAACTGCAATTGCACGTATTTTCGGTCTTGGTAAATCTTCAAAAAATAAGCCGGGACCTCTGCTTGAGCACGCAAGGAATCTTTACGATAACCTTACAAAAGAGCTCAAAGATGATGACTTGTAATGCGTAATATTCTTCTTACAATTTCATACGACGGAACAGATTTTTGCGGATGGCAGCGTCAGGATGATAAGGACGGTGGTGAAGCAAACAGAACTGTTCAGGGTGAAGTAGAAAAGGCGCTCGAAAAATTACACAAACAAAAAATTACTCTTTACGGTTCAGGAAGAACAGACAGCGGAGTTCATGCCTTGGCTCAGGCTGCAAACTTTTATACACCAATTGAATCTATACCTGCAGAAAACTTTGTGCGTGCACTTAATGCCTTTTTACCAGAGGATGTGAGGATTCTTGATTCATGTGAAGTACCAGAGGATTTTAATGCAAGAAAATCGGCAACAAGCAGAATGTACAGATATTTTATTAGCCTTGGACAAGCAGTAAGTGCAAACAATGCAAGATTTTCCTGGCACTTTCCAAATTATAAACCAAACCTTGAACGCCTTAATAAATACTGTGAATGTCTTAAAGGTGAGATTGATTGTGCTTCGTTTGCAGCAAGCGGTGACGACAGTGTTTCAACAAACCGCTATATAGACGGAGCCAGATTTTTTATTCAAAAGGATATTTGGGGTGACGACCTGCTTGTTTTTGAAATTGAAGCCAACGCCTTTTTGTGGAAGATGGTTCGAACGCTCACTGGCACTCTCGTAAATCTTGATAAAACAAATGCTCCGGAAGATGCTATGGAAAAAATTCTTTTAGCAAAAGACAGAACCAAAGCGGGAGTTACGGCTCCGCCAACGGGCTTGTTTTTATACAAAATAAAGTTTGATGGTATTCGCCGCCATTTATAATAAACTCACCGGATCCACATCATATTCTATATAAACATTCTGGCTGTGCGTGTAATCTTGAAGAAGGCTTCTTGCCATTGCCTGCAGCGGAACCACGGAGCTTGATTTAAGTAAAATCTGATATCGCCAGGAAGAATTAATTTTTTCTATAGGACATTCTGCCGGGCCAATTATTTCAACACCGCGAGCTTTCTTTTCCTGTAAAATGCGAACTGCATCCTGTGCTGTATCAGAGGCTTCTTTTTTATTAAAGCTTCTGAATACAAGTCGGAGCAATCTTGAAAAGGGCGGGAATTCCATAAACTGGCGTTGTTCCAATTCGTAATTGTAAAAATCTTCTATTCTATTCTGACAAGAAAACTGAACAGGTTCCAGTGTAGGGCTGTATGTTTGAACAAGGACTTTGCCGTCTGGAAAATATCTTCCGGCACGGCCAGCAACCTGAGTTATTAAAGAGAAAGTTCTTTCTCCAGCGCGGAAATCCGGCATATGAAGGCCTGCATCTGCAAGTATAACTCCAACTAATTCAAGTTTTGGAAAGTTCAGGCCTTTTGCAACCATCTGCGTTCCAAGCATTATGTCGTATTTTCCGTTTTTAAAATCTTCAAGTATTGTCAAAAGCTGTTCTTTGTTTTTTAAAACATCAGTGTCAAGTCGTACAATTCTAGCACCTGGGAATTTTGCTTTTGTTTCTGCTTCTATATATTCTGTTCCAAAACCGGAAGAGCCTATGTCTACAGAGCCGCATGAAGGACAGCTTTGAGGTGGAATAATAGACCAGCCGCAGTAATGACATTTAAGACGATTTTCTGTTTTGTGATAGGTGAGTGGAACAGAACAGTTTTTACATACAAGCTCGTACCCGCATTGGTTACAGCTGAAAAAATGAGTGAACCCGCGTCTATTCAAAAATAAAATTACCTGATGTCCGCGTTCCAATACTGCGTGAATTTGTTTTTCAAGAGGCTCCGAAATAGAACCTTCTGTCCTGTAGTTTTTTAAGTTTATGCATGAAATGTGTGGCATCTCTCCGCCGGCAAGTCTTTTTGTAAGAGTGTGGCGAACGATTGTTCCTGTTTTCATTCCATACCAGGCTTCGACACTTGGAGTTGCGCTTCCCATAACAAGTGGAATTTTTAAGTTAGAACATCTGTGCATTGCAACCTGTCGTGCATGATAACGAGGATTGTTTCCCGATTTATAAGAGCCGTCATGCTCTTCATCAATTATAATAAGACCAAGGTCAGGAACAGGTGCAAAAATTGCAGAACGTGCGCCAACAATTACACGCGCTTCTTTATGCATAATTCTATTCCATTCTTTTAGTCTTTGAGAAGGAGTTAACCCTGAATGAAGTACAGCTGCTGTATTTCCAAAGCGCTGTTTTACAGATTGCACAACCTGTCCTGTAAGTCCAATTTCTGGTACAAGATAAATTACGCCTTTATCCTGTTCCAGCATTTTTTCTGCAAGCGAAAGAAATACTTCTGTTTTGCCAGTTCCCGTTGGCCCGTAGATGTAATGATATAGAGCTTTTGTGTCATTGATTTCTTCCACACACTTCTTCTGCTCATCAGACAATTCATTCTTTTTAGCCGCTGCAATTTCATCTTCAAAGCCAAAGCCACCCGCAGAAGATTCCCTGCGTCCAGACGGAATCATAGAAAAGACAGCTTCGCCCAAAGTGCAAAGATAATACCTGCTTATCCAGTTAGCAATTTCTATGAGCTCGTTTCCAAAAAGTGGTTCTTTATCAATTACACGTCTGATTGGTTTTATTTTTGATGCATCTACTTTACAGGTTGGTGGAATCTCGTTTGTTATTCCAATGATAAAGCCTTCTGTCTTTTTGTTGCCAAACATGATTTCGGCACGTTTACCAATCATTGGAACAAGCTCTGGTTTTTCGTCGGCAGGAGGAGTATAGGAATATGTAAAGCCCTGATTTATTGGAAGATTCAGGATTATTTCAAGATATATCATGAGTTTTTAAGTTCAGTCAATTTACTCCTGAATAATTTTAAATCCTGCCAGGCCGGAGCCTTGAGACTTTCATCTCTTAATAATGCACTTGGATGATATGTTACCATAAGCGGGATTCCATGATATTCAAATATCTGTCCGCGAAGCTTATTCAAAGGTTCTTGACTTTCGAGCATCTTGTGTCCCGCAATGCGTCCCATACATAAAATCATTTTTGGTTTTAATATGTGAATCTGTGCCTGAAGGAATGCGTTACAGGTTGCCTGTTCATCTGGTAAAGGATCTCGATTCTGAGGAGGGCGGCATTTTACAATATTTGCAATGTAGCAGTTTTTAGTTCTATCAAGATTTATTGCTGCAAGCATTTTGTCTAAAAGAACTCCAGCCTTACCAACAAAGGGACGACCAGACATATCCTCGTCGTAGCCAGGCCCTTCTCCAATAACAAGAACATCAGGATTTTCAACACCTTCGCCAGGCACAACATTATTACGTGTTCGTGCAAGCGGACATTTTGTACAGCGCGAGATTTTTGTATAAAGGTCTGTTAATGTGAGACCAGATGTTTCTGTTGCTGGCGAATTGTCCGTGGTGATTTCAACAGGCTCAGGAACCACAGAGACTGCTGTAGCTGAAGGACTAGAAGATGCAGTCGTCTCTGTTATCAAAACATCATCCTCAAAAGTAACTTCCCTTTTAAATGCCTCACTTACAAATCCCGTAATATTAGCATCAGCCTTTTTGAGAAGGTCATAAATCAGTTCTTTTTCATTCTTCTTCATTTTTACATTTCCACTCCGGTTCTTCCCCAAATGTAAGCTTTACAATTTCTCTTTCTTCGTATGCTTTTTTAATTAAATCATCAACCTCGAGCTCAGCATAAATCTGTTCAGCATCTTCAACCTTTCCCCTTAAAACAGGATGACGCGGGCTGAATAAAACACAGCAATCTTCATACGGCAAAATTGAAGTTTCATAAGTATCTATTTCTTCTGCAGTTCTAATGATTTCTTCCTTATCCAAACCACAGCAAGGTCTCATCATCGGAAAGTCAGAAAAATGCTCTGTAACTGTCATGTTTTCAATTGTCTGACTTGCTACCTGACCAAGGCTTTCTCCTGTAATAATACATTTTGCATTACAGCGCTTTGCCAGAAGATTTGCAACCTTCATCATACAAACACGAAGAATCAAAGTTGACCAGGCTTCAGGTGCTTTTTCTTTTATGCGCATCTGAACATCAGTAAAAGGAATAATATTTAAATAAGTCTGTATTCCATAATAAGCAAGCTTTTGCGCCAATGTAACAACCTTTTGTTTTGCTTCCTCAGAGGTGTAAGGATATGAATGAAAATAACAGCATTCAATTTTCATTCCACGTCTAAGCATTCTGTAGCCCGCAACAGGGGAGTCAAGACCACCAGAAAGTAAAAGAAGTCCTTTACCGCTTGAACCAACAGGTAAGCCTCTGCAGCCTTTTTCATTATCGCAATAAATAAATACCTTTTCACGTACTTCAATATAAATCACACAATCTGGATTATGAACATCAACCTTCATGAGGCTTTCAATAGGACCCGCAACTTCGCACGAAAGCTCGTATGAGTTTAATGGAAATCCTTTATCTGAACGGCGAGAATCAATTTTAAAAGTTTTACAGCCTTTTTCTGCCTGTTTTTTTGCTACTTCAAATGCAGTTTTACTTATAGCTTCAAGCTCTTTTTCGCAAACTTCACATTTAGCCCAGCCAGTAATGCCGATTATATGATTAAGCATGAATTCGATTTTTGGAGAAAGCTCTGCAGCCTTATCATCATCACATTCAATATAAAGTCGGCCGGCACGTAAAATTGTTCTGCAGCCTGTGCCTTCAAGACATTTAGAAACGTTATGTCTTAAGAGATTTTCAAATTCCTGTATGTTAGAACCTTTAAGAGTAAGTTCACCAAGTTTTGCAAGATATGTCATACATAAAGTATAAACTAAAATCCTCCGATAATCTATATACATGAAAAAAGGATTTTTAGTCGTTCTGTTATCTGCATTAATCTTTCCGGTGTTTTCCCTTGATATACCCGAAAATTTAAAAGGAATTTGGGAAGGCAAGGACAGATTTGTTTTCTTTGAAAATGCCGCAGACGATGAAAATCCTCAATTCGTGATTGTCTTAAAGGAATATTACGACTGGTATTATGACAGAGCAGCAGAACCTTCAGCGTATTCTCAAACTGAACCACGCTCATTAAACTCTGCCACACATAAAACTCCAGAAATCATACCATTTGAATTAAAACAGATTGAAGATATAACAGACGCTTATCAACTTACCGTAACTTATTCAAAGCATTTTTCAAATACAACTACTTTTGTGATTATAGATGACAGAATCTATCTTAATTTGTATACAAAATATGACCAGATAGATGATGACCTTAATAAAGATATTTCATTATATCGTGGATATCAGCATTCCGAAGGTTTTGTATTAAACAGTCAGCCTGTAGATGAAAATATTGGTCTTTTGATTTTGCTAAAAGATAAATTTTACGATGTCCGCTACTGGCAGACAGATATGGATTACGAAACATCCTCTGTTACCTTCAAATATAAAGATGACGCTTTCCTTGTTCCAAAGCATCTGTTCGCAGAAGGAACAAATTATTCAAGTGTAAGCGGCCGCAGCAAAAAAATCCGCAACACCCAAAGAGCTTTCCCACTCGAAAATCAAAATATCCAATATAATAAAGATAAAACAGTCCTCTTATTAAACGACTCGCCATATCTCACAAAACTCACAGACAAATCAACTGTAGCCGACCTGTTCCAAATCATCAAAGAAGCAAACGCCCGCCGCAAACCGGATCCTGAACCTATATTTCCTGTAAAGCTTCCAAAATTCCCGGAAGATAACTAAAGAAATATCATTTAAAACTTTATATTTTCTTCACTTGGTACTATAATAGATATATCCATAAAGTAGGAGGAAATATATGGAAAAGTTTTTTAAGCTGCAGGAAAGGCAGACAACCATCAGCAAAGAAATTATTGGTGGTGTTACAACCTTCCTCGCAATGGCTTACATTCTTGCTGTAAACCCAGGCATCCTTTCTGGTTCAGGAATGGAATGGGGTCCAGTATTTACTGCCACAGCAATCGCCGCTGCTCTTGCAACATTAGTTATGGCATTTGTAGCAAATCTTCCAGTTGCTTTGGCTCCTGGACTTGGTCTTAATGCTTTCTTTACTTATACAGTAGTTCTTGGAATGGGCTGTTCATGGCAGCTTGCTCTTACTGCAGTATTTATTGAAGGTCTTTTGTTTGTTATTCTTTCACTTTGCGGTGTACGAGAAGCAATTATCCGCTCTATACCGGAAGGACTTAAGAAAGCTGTTGCCGTAGGTATTGGTTTATTTATTGCAATTATTGGTCTTGTAAACGCAGGAATCTGTTCAACAGATACAGGTACAACAATTGGCTTTGTAAACTTCAATATGCAGCACGCAACAGCAATTGTAGCAATTCTTGGCCTTATCATTACAATTGTTTTATATACACTTAATATTCCTGGTGCAATTCTTCTTGGTATTGTTATTACAACTATCATTGGTATTCCATTCGGAGTAACCACAATTCCAGAAAACTTCAAACCATTCTCTTTACCATCAAAACCATATCTTTTTGCTTTTGATTTTAAGGGAATAGTAATTGATTCTGTTTCAGGTAAATTCTCATTTGCTGTTCTTGGACAGTTCTTTGTAATCTTCTTTACATTCTTGTTTACAGATTTGTTTGATACAATCGGAACTCTTCTTGGTGTAGCAGAGCAGGGTAACCTCAAAGATGAAAACGGTGAAGTTTTGAACGTAAAGGGTGCTCTTCTTTCAGACGCTATTGGTACAGTAGCAGGTGCTGCTCTTGGTACTTCAACAGTAACATCATTCGTTGAATCTTCATCAGGTGTTGCTGCAGGTGCACGCACAGGTCTTGCTTCAGCTGTAACTGGTATATTGTTCCTTCTTTCTCTCTTCTTGAGCCCACTCTTCTTCCTCATTCCTTCAGCTGCAACAGCTCCAGCCTTGATTTTCGTAGGCTATCTTATGATGAAGTCAGTTGTAGACATCAAGTTCGATGATCCAACAGAAGGTATTCCAGCATTCATCACAATCATGACAATGCCATTTGCATACTCAATTTCTAAGGGTATCATGTTCGGTATTATTGCTTATGTAATTGCTAAGTGTGCTGGTAAGAAGGTAAAAGATATCCCTGTTGTTACATGGGTACTCGCAGTTATCTTCTTTGCTGATATTATTTTTGAAGCAGTGAAATAACGTGCCTTAAGCCCAAAAAAAAGTCCGTGGTAAACCACGGACTCTTTTTATCTATTCAAGATTTGCTAATAACCAATCTTTAAACTTCTCGTAATCATTTTCCATAGGAATTGCATTGTCAGGAAGTCTAAGAACTTCTTCAAGACGATCCGGCATTGGAGGTTCGCGGCCAATTGCCTGTGTAACAATTGAACCAAACTTTGCAGGACTTGCAGTTTCAAGAATAACACCAACAGCCTTTTTGTCTGTAACTTTATTTGCCCAGTCAGGAATATTTGGTGTAAGACCTGGAAGGTTGAAGTCTGGCTTTTCTCCTGCAATAAGCTTTTCCATACCGCCGTTATAAATATCCTTCCATGCTTTATAACCGATTGCTCCGTGTGGATCAATAATATAACCAGTCATGCGGTGACAGTCTTCAATAGCCTTCATAATTCCATCGTTATCAAGCCAGTAAGAACCAAAAAGCTTACGAACTTCATCAAGAGAATACATTGCCTTAATACGTTCATAGTTACTTGGAGCACCAACATCCATAGCGTTTGCGTATGTTTCTACAGATGGACGAGCGTTGTAATCACCAGTTGCAATCCAGTCTGGAATTGTTTTGTTAGTGTTAGTTGCAGCAACAAAGCCTTCAATAGGACCACCCATTTCGCGGGCAATAAGACCAGAAGTAAGGTTACCAAAGTTTCCGCTTGGAACAACCATGATAATTGCTGGATCTGTAATTTTATTTTGAAGAGCAGCACGGTTTCGAACAATAAGAGCCGCATACATGTAGTAGAAGCTCTGTGGCAAAAGTCGTGCAATATTGATTGAGTTTGCAGAAGAAAGGCGGAGCTTACCGCGAAGCTCTGTATCTGTAAATGCAGTTTTTACAAGCTTCTGACAATCATCAAAAGTTCCCTTTACTTTAAGGGCACGAACGTTTCCTGTGAATGTAGAAAGCTGTTTTTCCTGGAGAGGACTTATTTTTCCATCAGGGTAGAGGATTGTTACATCAAGACCTGGAACTCCGTGGAAGGCACTTCCTACAGCAGAACCTGTGTCTCCAGATGTTGCAACAAGAATGTGCAAAAGTGAATCTTCATTTCTGTTGAAATATGACATTGTGCGGGCCATAAAGCGTGCACCAAAATCCTTGAATGCACAAGTTGGCCCGTGGAAAAGCTCAAGAATGTAAGAAGTGTGATCAAGTGGAGCAACCTTTGGCGAGAATGGATATGCATCCTGAATAATTGCTGCAAGGTCAACATCAGGAATTTCACCTTCTACATAAGGCTTAGCCATATTAAAAGCAATATCTCTAAATGAAGGTGCTGGATCTTTATAAAGCAAAGAAGAATCTATTTTTGGAAAACTTGTTGGAATGTATAAACCGCCAGTTTTCTGGTTCATTCCGTTCATTACAGCAGTTTTAAAATCAACCTGTGCGCTGCTGTCTCTTGTATCTGTGTAAATCATTTATTACACCTCCTGTATTCCATAAAAATTATAGTCCAAACATGATTGCATCTGTTACGATTTTTGTCAGGTTAGCCTTACAGTTAGTAACTGCTGAATTCCAGTTGGCTCCTGTTGCAGATGTCTCATGCTTATTTTCATAAATTACTTCACCAGTTTTCATATCGATTCCGTAAATATCGGCGCAGAGACTTGCTTTGTATTCATCTTCAATTTTCTCTACAGGGCAAACAAACTTAATTGTTCCGCCAATCAAATAACCGATTTCAGAACCAACATATTCATAATTTTCTTTATAGATTTTTGCTTTAGAAGCATTGATATAATCTGTATCGCTTATAGGAGCATTACCAATCTGATAAACTCCTTTTTTTCTAAGTGCAGAAAGAATGTCATAAGAGTTTTTAGAAGGCTTTCCGCTTTCTGTAAATTCAAAAACAAACATAATTGCACCGCGAGTAGTGATATCTGATTCAATTAAAAAATCAGCCTGTGTTGTATAAGGAGCAAGATCTTCTTCTGTGATATTCAATTCAGAATCATAAGCAGGTAATGCTGTGATTTTTGTATTTGCAGCAAATGATGTTTGAGAAGGAATAAAGCTTGCAATTCCATCTGAATTACTTGTGATTGTAGTAGTTTCAAATTCAAGTTGTGAGCCTGATTTTTTTGAAGGATAAGTAAAGCATACATCAAAATCAGCTACAGGTTCGCCGGCTTCGTTTGTTACAAGAACATCAAAAGCAGATTTAAACTCTTTTCCTTTTTTGATTTTTGCCGGAACAGCATTAAATTTAAGCGAAATACCAGAAAGTTTTTCTAAGAATAATTCTTCTGCAGTAGGTTCAACAATGATTTGTTCTGGTTCTGCGGAAATTTCTTCTTCAACATTTGTAATGTCGTTTGATTTTGTCTGTTCCTGATTAGTTGTAGCACAAGAAATTAGAGCAACACAAAAAATACTTGTAAATAGCAATGATTTTATAAACAATTTCCTTTTTTTCATAATATACTATAATACCATAAAATAATAGGTTTTTACAATGGGATTTTGATAAAATTATACCTATATAAAACTCCTTCGGATGATATTATTTGTTCAAAAAAAATCCCAAAGAAAAAGAAAATTAATATAATGGCCATTAAATTAATCGTCATTAAAAAATGTATAGATGGTATAGGAAAAAAAACATTCAAGACACTGAAATCGGTAGTTTTTTCAACTTGTTTGTTCCAACAAATTGCTTTTTGTGGGAGCAAACAATTTGTATAGTTTAAATAAAAAATTCTTATTTTTTATTATATCATTTTATGATTCCCAATATTTTTGAATGTACTGTTGGTGATTTTATGAGAACATTCTCACCTGTAATTCTATCATATCGATACCAACATACTGGTTCATAACCTGACATAAAAAAAGTGAAATAGAATTCTTCTGGATACCATTTAGAAAAAACTGAATAATATATATATTCATAATTGACATAGTACAAACTTCCTGATGGATAATAAAATTTTGTAGGAAATATTTGCCTTTTCTTTATTGGAAGTATCTCATAATTTTTGGAATCACAATCAATCAATACTGTATTTCCCATATTATCTATACCTACGACTTTATCAATTTCAGCCATATAAGATGGATATTGTATGTTGATTGGATAATACTCCATTTTTTGTTTTTCAATATTATAGTATCCATCTTTCCAAAAAATATATTTTCCAGAAAAGCCCATTTTTTCTTTATATAGATACTCCTTCTGTTTTAGACATATAACAAAATAGGTTTTATCAATAAGATTAATACAAATATATTCATTATTTTCAGCAGTGGAAATTAAAGCGATATTATTTGTTATATACGGTTTTCCACCTAAAGTGGGAGTTTCGTTTTCATAATTTATAATCGTTTTTTCAACTATAGTTCCATTTTTATCAAATAATTCAAAAATAGACTTTTTATTTTCAATCGAATGGAGCCAGAGTTTGTGTTCATTTTGATCAAATAATAAATCAAAGTCATAATTAATGTGGTTATTTATATTAATATTATTATTTCCAAACAATAAAACATTATCAGGTGTCAAAAAAAGCAGAGTTTGGTCGTCTAATTCATTATTAATATTGCATCCAATGAAGAAAAGAATTGAAAAAAGAAAAAGAACAAAGATTTTTCTCATATTTATATCCAAATTTATTATACAGGTTCTTTATCATTTTTTCATCTTAAAAAAAATCGAAACGGAAATTCCACTGCAAACGATTTAATTTCTTTTCAAATAAAGATTTGTGTGATAAGTTTATTACTATACGCGAAGTTAATATTTAGGTCATATAGTTTTTTTTAAAGGGGATTCTTCAATGATTCTTGTAGATGGGAAAAAAATAATTATAAATGATGTGGTTATATCTTTGCCATATAAAATTGAACAAAACAGAGAGTATGTTATACTAAATGACAGAATAATTATTGTATATGATACCGATGAATTTCAGAGAAAAAATAATGTAGCTTGTTATTCATTAAATGGTGAGTTGATTTGGAATATAAAGAAACCAAGTAAAAAGGATGCTGGAATTATGCAGGATTCAATATATGTAGGAGTTAGTCTTATTAATAATGAATGTAGAGTGATTGATTTTTATGGACGTAACTTCTTACTCAATACAGAAGATGGTACGTTATCAAATATGATCTGTGTAAAATAATAAAAAATAAAATAAAAAAGTTTTATTAGTAAATATAATATATCCCACAAATAGCAATAGGCGTTAGCGCAGGTGCCCAATTTGGTGGGGCCTTTCAATTAGATATCGATAAAGGTGTTTTTGTTTTTGATATTGCTATTATTTTTGGCGGTCGAATTGAAATTAATTGGGGGAAAAGAGATGAAAAATAAAATTTTAATAAACTTTAGCATCGTTTTTGTAATAAATATCATTCTTGATATTCTTCTCTATAAATATACTGGAACAGATTTAGGTCTTAAAAACACTATTATTCTTTTGGGAGGATCTTATCTTGTTTATTGGATATTAAATCTCTATATCATTTTTTTAAAAAACAACAATAAATTGGTTAATTATAGAGTTCTTTGCAAAACAGGACTAATAGTATGTTTTATTACATTATGTGTTTTAATTATTAATTTAAAGGATGATCAAATTATATTTTTCCCAATAATGTATATTATTTCTTTGTTATTTACATTCTTAAACTGGACCCTTTATGATAGAAAATGAAATTGGTAATTCCATTCTTGAAACATTGTATATTTAGTATTTTCATGATTTTAAAAACTGGAGACAATTGCTCCCACAAATAGCAATTTGTTGGGGAAACGCTAAAAATGGTATAAAAACAGCAGAATTCCGCCTGTTATACAGCTAAATTTCTGCTTATTGCAACTTTTTAAAATGAAAAAAAGGCAAAGTACATGTATAATAATTTAAATAAAATTACACAAGGTATAGTTTGTCTGGACAAACCTCTTCAGATGTTTTTTATTGGCGAAGCAAAGGATGGTGGTTGGAATATATCTAGTCGTGCATCAAATTTTTCAATAAATATGAAATTTTCAAAATCAATTTTTGATGGTGCAGAATTAGATGAAGGAAGTAGCAAAGGTGCTTTCAGACACGCATTATGGCAAGCAATGATTACGATTACGTTTGGTCAAACGACAGCAAAAGAAGCTGGTTGGGCACATGATCCCAATTTATTTACTACTCGTAATTCAGGTCCGTTTAATAATCTTGAAAGCGCAGATAAATACGCAGATTTAATGAATAATAAAATTGGGAGAAGGGTTGGTCTCTCACATCCTTTTTCATCCTATAAAAAATTGGCTGGTTATGTTTTAGATGAATATAAAAAATAACGGTTTATATACAGTATCCCTTGGAAATGATGGATATTATTACACTAAGCAGATAAGATTGTCTGATAAGGAGTATATAAAATCGAAAGAAATATTGGAAAAATTAAATAACAGAGGTCTGTATAAATGAAAAAGTTATTAATCTATATTTTTACTATGTTTTTATTTGTTGCTTGTAAAGCAGGCTTCGTCTTATCT
>JAEEGH010020830.1_pt1 | contig 13598 bp, 9 predicted proteins | sample 9134181 | NCBI WGS metagenome assembly JAEEGH01 (sample SAMN16246544, study PRJNA631951) | gut metagenome | biome: gut microbiome; feature: rumen; material: DP-attached | host: Bos | place: Iran: Karaj | collected 2018-10
GGTGAAAAATGACAGAAAAGCTTATCAGTATAATAGTTCCTGTTTTCAACACAAAAGAATTTATTCAGCGATGTGTGGAGAGCATTATCAATCAAACATACGATAATTTGGAGATTATTCTGATAGATGATGGTTCTACTGATGGAACAGGAGCTATATGTGATTCGTTGAGCAAGAGGGATAAACGCATTTTTGTCATTCATAAAGAAAATGGTGGCAGTACATCTGCAAGAAATGCTGGATTAGATGTTGCAAAGGGAGAATACATAGGATTTGTTGATAGTGATGACTGGATAGAACCTGATATGTATGAGTTGCTGCTAAAAGGTTGCGTTGATGATAATGCAGATATATGTGTGGGTAGACAGTTTTTGGATAGAGGAGAGACAACTCATATTGAGGCAAATAGAAGTATTGTCTCAGGTGTTCTGCAAAAGAAAAATAATGAAATTATACATCATATAATTTATTCAGATGATTACAAAACTCGCGGAATATCCCCCAATATTTGGGATAAACTTTTCAAAGTGGAACTTATAAAGAAACATCAAAGTTTGGTTGATGAAAAAACAAAATTTGCAGAAGATGATCTCTGCGTCTATAGTGCACTTCTAGAGGCTAATAGAGTTTGTTTTATTGATAAACCTGTTTATCACTATTGCAGACGAGATGATTCGGTTACATCAAAACCGGATGAAGAGTATTTTGAGAAGATTACGCTTTTTTACAAACAAATGAAATCTGTATTTGAAGAACATCCCGAATCAGAACTTCTGATGAATAAACTCAACCGCTATATGATCGAATTCATCCTCCGTGGCGTTAATAAGAGTTTTGGATTTGGATTTGGTAATGTGATTCCATTTTACCTACCTCCATTTAAAAAGCTACAGGAGATGAGTGCTCACGACATCGTATTATATGGAGCCGGAGATGTAGGTAAAGATTACTACAACAGCTTGAAGCAAAGTGGCTACAATATAGTTGCTTGGGCTGATAAGCGTGGTGAATATCTTGCTGCGAAAGGACTCGATACAGTTAGCCCGGAGAAGATAAAGGGGCTGAAATATGATGCGGTTGTAATTGCTTCAGATAGTGAAGACCTTATGAACCAGATGAGATCAACGCTTGTTGAAGATGTTGAGGTGGATTGGGATAAAGTTATTGCAGAGTATCCGGTGAAGTTTATCGAGAATCTTTCTAAGAGTTAAAATTATTCCTGGTATCGAGTCACTCGATGACTTCTTGTCGAGTGACTCGATGAATTTTGGCCATTTTTGTCGAGTGACTCGACAAAACTATATCGAGTCTGTCGAGTCCATCGAGTACCTTGCCCATGGAATATTTACTATATGTATTTAATTAATTCTATAAATAATCAATAAAATATTGGCTTCAGAGTATGCACAGTTTTTGACTATAACGAAAATGTGATAAAATATAAATGTCACAGTCTAATACATGCGAGGGGACTTCACTATGCCAGCAACTGACAAAAAGTTTATCATCTTCGGTGCCGGAATGCATGGGCAGCAGGCTCTTAAGATGATGGGAGATGAGAAGGTTGCATATTTTCTGGATAATAATGCCGCCAAGCACGGCACTTTTTGTAATGGCAAAGAGATAGTGGGGTTCGACAAGATTGAGGCGGACAAGGATAAGTATCACTTTGTTATAGCAAGTCAGTATATTTCCAGTATGAAGCAGGATCTTGCGGCGCATGGTATTAGTGACTTCGAGGTTTTCAGGAACTACTTGTTTAGTTATTATGAGACGCCGGAACTTGTCTTTAATCCTTATGAGAGCGTGCACGAAGTATCTTCCGAAAAGGAATGGAACGAGTCTGAGAAGCTCCGCTACTCAAGAAAAGAAGTATTTGAAGAAGTTGAAGAGCTCTATGGTAAGGACCAGCTCTTTAATCATATAGAAATTGAAACTATAAACAGGTGCAATGGAACTTGTGCGTTCTGCCCTGTTAATCGAAATGTTGATCCAAGAGAAGAAACTAAGATGAGTGAAGAGCTCTTTTATTCTATTGTTGATCAGCTTTCTGCAATGGATTATTCAGGTAAATTCACCACTTTTTCTAACAACGAACCTCTCCTTGATGAGAGGATAATTGAATTTAATAGATATGCGAGAGCTAAGCTTCCAAAGGCGAGAATGCATCTTTTTTCCAATGGAACGCTCATGACTATCGACAAGTTTATAGCGCTTACAGATATTCTGGACGAACTGGTAATAGATAACTATCAGCAGGATCTAAAGCTCATAAAGCCTTGTCAGGAAATCAAAGAGTATGTGGACTTGAATCCAGAGCTTGAGCTTAATAAGAAGGTTACGATAGTTCTAAGAAAACCTAATGAAATACTCACATCCCGCGGCGGCGATGCGCCTAACAGAGAGTCTATCGGAGATTATTCTGATGACAGGTGCGTTCTTCCATATAAGCAGATGATCGTAAGGCCTGATGGCAAGGTATCGCTTTGTTGTAATGATGCGACAGGTAAGTTTACCCTAGGGGATCTTACGACCGAGAGCATAAAAGATGTATGGTTTGGAACAAGGTTTAAGAAGGTTCGTGAAGCTCTTTATAAAGGGAGAAAATACTGCGGAAATTGTAAGATGTGTGATACCTTCACTGGGGGCTGATGGGATATAAAAACTTCGGCGGCGAGAATAAATATATGCCTAAACTATCAGTAATAGTGCCAATCTATAATGTCGCTACATATCTAAGGGAGTGTCTTGATAGTATACTGAGTCAGTCCTTTACTGACTATGAGCTTATACTCGTGGATGATGGTTCGACGGATGATTCCGGAGCTATCTGCGATGAATATGCTTCTAATGAAAAAAGAGTATCGGTGATCCACAAAGATAACGAAGGCCTTGTACGAGCAAGAAAAACAGGGCTGTTAATGGCGTCCGGCGATTATGTAATATGCATTGATGGTGATGACTGGATAGAAGCAGGTGCATTTGAGTATCTCGCAGGACTGATGGATTTTGAAAATGTAGACCTTGTACTTACTGCCAGGTTCAAGGATACCGGTGCTTCTAGTCGAAAGATTGAGCAGGCATTTTCTGAAGGAAGATATGACAGAAAACGCATTGAAAAGGAAATTCTTCCACATATGATCGTAAATGATGCTTTCTTTCGCTGGGGGATTTCGCCCAACATGTGGGACAGGATCTTTAAACGCAAAAAGCTTTTAAAGTGTCAGATGGATGTTGATGATCTTCTAACTATGGGAGAAGATGCAGCCTGCACTTATCCGTATATTTTAGACTGCGATAGCCTCTATATCACTCACAAAGCTTTTTATCATTACAGGCAGACTACAACTTCTATGACTAGTACCAGTTCTGACGCGGAAACTGAGAGGAAGAGATTTAGGACGCTGTATAGTTCTGTGCTGGGATTGATCAGAAAGCGCGGGAGTTTTGATGATCTTTGCAGGCAGTGGCGAGATTATATATTGTTCTTGTCAGTACCTAGAGCAGATTTGCTATTAGATGGATTCAATGATCTTGATTATCTTTTTCCATTTCCTGATGTACATAAAGGAGATCGCATAGTAATATACGGCGCCGGAGAATATGGTCAGAGGTTATATCGATATTGTGAGAGATCGGGATTTTGCAAGGTGGTTGCACTTGTAGATAGAAACTATGAGGAACTTAAAAAGCAGGGAATTCCGGCCAGTTCTCCTAGTGTAATCTCGGAACTTGAATTTGATGAGATTGTGCTTGCAATATCTTTTGCGGATAACAGATCTAGCATTATGAAAGATCTAAGAATGAAATATCCTGATAAATGTATATATGAAATAGATGAAAATCTAATAAAAAGTGAAAATTCGTTAGAAGCTTTTGGGATGAAATCCTTTTAAAAATAGCAGAACTACTCTTTAAAACCCTTTGAAATGTCAGAGCAATACTGTTTGCTGAATATCTCATCACACAGGAGGACCCTATGCGTTCACCACAAGATATGCAGATAGTTCTTATAGACATCACCAACGCCTGCACAGAGCGGTGCTCTAATTGCACGCGTTTTTGTGGCAATCACAAGAAGCCTTTTTTCATGGATTTTGAGACTTTCAAAAGGGCCGTTGATTCCATGGAAGGTTTTCCTGGACTTGTTGCGCTTATAGGCGGCGAACCTACGCTTCATCCTGAGTTTGAGCGCTTTATGGAATATCTTCAGACAAGGTATCCAAGACAGGATAGGCAAAAGAGGCTCTTTTATCCCCAAAAACAGTTCATTAAAGAGCTTCTGCATCAGGAATTTGAAAGTCACAGAATAGCTACAAAGCCGGATGGTACAAGGACTTTTGAAAGGGCGGGCATAGGTATCTATTCTAATACGAGTGGTAACTATCACAAATACCACGAGATGATCCAGGATACTTTTCAGGTTCAATTTCTTAATGATCATATAAATCCGTCCTTCCATCAGCCGGGGCTTTTTGCAAGGAAAGATCTTGGGATTTCTGATGAAGAGTGGATTCCTATGCGTGATAACTGCTGGCTTCAAAGTGCCTGGTCGGCTACGATAACTCCTAAGGGAGCATTCTTCTGCGAAGTGGCAGCAGCTATGGATATGTTGTTTGATGGTCCAGGAGGTTGGCCGATTGAGCCTGGATGGTGGAAGAGAAAGCCTGAAGACTTTGGGGATCAGAAGCGGTGGTGCGAGTACTGCGGCTTCCCGCTTCAGACCTTTATGAGAAAGTCCAGTGATGAGATAGATGATGTATCTCCAAGCATGTATAAAAAGCTAGAGGAAATAGGAAGCCCAAGGCTTAAATCTGGTCGTACGCACCTTGTGGACATCAAAGATGGCAAGATTGACGATAGAGACAAGGCAACTGGCAAAAGATTTTTTGCAACACAGAAGTACGTTGAGCATTACGAAGACAGGTTTAATGCCGAGAAATCTCTTTTATATACTGATGAATTTGATACTGTCTATATAGAAGATGGTGATGGATTTGGAGATAAGTTAAATAGTGTTATGAAGAGCGCCGCCGGCTGGATCTTGTTTACCAAGGATAAGTCCAAAGAAACGGGGGTTAAGGACATGATGCGCGGGTGTGTCATGAACCCTGGTACCATGCATGTAGGCGATGGCTACTATCTATTTAATAAAAATGCCATTTCCATCAAGAAGCTTGGTTTTGACAGGATATCGGTTCTTAGTAGCTTTAAGGAGCTTGTGGATCTGTGGATTCCTGAGAAGGTGATCGATATTGCTGATACGGACAAGGTTCTTGAGTGGCATAGAGATTCTATTGAAAAGGGCAAGAGGTATGCCATCTGGGGGATGGGCCTATCCGGAAGCTTTCTTGCTGATACAGTTAAGAGTTCTGGCGGAATACTGGAACTTGCAGTAGATAAGGACGAAGAAAAGCAAAATACTGATTTCTACGGAGCAAGGGTTCATGCGCCGGAGTATCTTAAGGACCACGGTGATGAGTTTGACTATCTGATGATCGCTCATTATTCGAGGTTTGATGAGATTTGTGATGAGGCGCTTAAGATGGGTATACCAAAAGAAAAGATCATTATGCCGTATGAGATTTAACTAATAATATGAACAGGATGCGATATGGTACTTGATGAAATTCAAAAACAAGACAGTTTTGCCATATACGGAGCTCAGGTTATAGCCTTTGGCGCATATACAGCCATTAAAGGTCTCACCGGCAGAAAACCTGATTTTTTTGTTGTGGGAAGTAGAGATGCCAAGCCCCAAGAAGGCCTTAATGGAAATCTTGAGGTGATAGATGGTATAGAAGTTTGCCATATTGATGCATGTCCTAAGGATATGTTCATCCTTGTAGCAGTTACCGAGCTTGTCCAAAAAGAAGTAATCCCATTTCTTAAAGATAATGGATATACAAACTTTCTGGCTCTGACCCAGTATGAAGAACATGTATTAATGTCAAAGTATTATGAAAATATAGGAAGATTTCCTACACTTGAAGCGCTTCGGGGATTATCTCCTGATTACATCGACTGGACGAAAGCTAGGGCCTCAGCAAGAGAACTTGATCTTCGAATGTACGAAGTGTGTAACCATAGGGACAGCGTATTATCGTCAAAGCCTTCTTTGAAAGAATACGAATATCCTATTCAGGCAGGAGCTGCACTTTCGGATAAAGAGATAACAGAATTAAAAGACAATACCGGAGATAACATTTCTTTAAAGAACAGGCAGTACTGCGAGATGACAGCAAGTTACTGGGTTTGGAAGAATATAAAGTGTGGCTGGAAGGGGATAGAGCATTACAGAAGGCACCTGTTGGTAAGGCCTGAGCTTTTGAGAAATGACGTGGACGTGGTATTGCCGCTTCCGTACATTTGCTATCCAAGTGAATTATATCAGTTCGGAAGGTTTGTCCGCGAAGATGTGCGCAAAGCTCTTTTTACAGCACTTAAACACGTACATCCTGAAGAATATGATGATTATCTCAAGGTCTTAAATGGTCCGTATCAGTACACCTACAACATGGTTTGTGCAAGAAATGATGTATTTGACGAGTATTGCAGGTGGTTTTTCGAGATCACAGGGTATATGGAGACTATGCAGGGAGATGTTCCTGACATCAGGGACACAAGGGCCTTGTCTTATGTTGCTGAGGTTCTGACTAACATTTATTTTATGACGAATCCTGCAGGTCTTAAGATTTACCATGTGCAAAAAGAGATTTATGTTTAATGCAAGGTATTTTTAATAGAAATAGGCTATACAAAAATATCTAATAATAGATAAGTTTTTTGCTTTTGACCTAAGTTTTTAATATGTTTTGTACGATATACATATTGAAGTTATACGTTTGGGCTTGTGCATTCTAAGAAGAACATGGACGTACTTTTATGTACACAGCCTTGAGTCTCCTTATCAAGGATGAAGGGAGATGGCTATGGTTATACAGCATAATTTATCGGCTATAAATGCCAACCGAATGGATGGCATTGTCGAGATCAATTTAAGTAAATCTGCAGAGAAGTTATCTTCAGGATATCGAATCAACAGGGCAGCAGATGATGCTGCCGGTCTTTCTATGTCTGAAAAAATGCGACGTCAGATAAGAGGTCTGTCGCAAGCTTCCGATAATGCTCAGGATGGAATATCGATGGTGCAGACTGCTGAGGGCGCACTTCATGAAGTCAATGAGATGCTCCACAGGATGAATGAACTGTGCGTAAAGGCGGCTAACGGCACTCTTAAGTCTGAAGACAGAGGCTACATTCAGGACGAAATCGCTCAGATAACTAAAGAAATAGACAGGGTCGGAGTTTCAACCTCTTTTAACAACATAAATATGTTGGATGGACTTCCGCAGACTAAGGCCAATGCTGTAGCTGCAACTGCAACAGTGAATGGATCGACAGGTCAGGTCACTCAGGCAACTGAGAATGAAGATGCCAAATATACGATCAACAATCTTCAAAGGGGCGATGTTGTATATATTCCTGCACATGGATCTGCTTCTGCAATGTATTTGAAATATGCCAGTGATCAGGATGTTGCCGATTACAATCAGCAGTGGGCTAACTACGAGTCATCCGGAGGAACTGCGCCCACAGAAAGAGACGGCTCTACTTCTGATAAAGCAAAGCTTGTAACAAGTGAAGATGAACTTCTTAATGAGATAGCCTGGAATCTTTCCAGAGTCAATCTTGAAGCGAACTCAGATGTTGCTGATGGCGCAAGTGTAAGATATACCAAAGGTGCCAGTCAGACTGTTTTTGATATACATTTCTCAGGCCCGCTTCCAATAACTCTTCAGGTTGGATCTGAAAAGGGGCATACCTTTAGTTTTGAAATAAATGCGGTAAGTGCGTCAACTTTGGGCGTTGCAGATATTAACGTAAGAGGAAACGACGGCGCAGGTGGTATGGATGGAATTGAGAAAGTAAAAAATGCCATCAATACCAATTCCATGGAGCGTGCAAAGCTTGGTGCGGTACAAAACCGCCTTGAACATATAATCAAGAATCTTGATAATGTTGTTGAGAATACTACAGCTTCTGAATCCAGAATCCGTGATACGGATATGGCGTCAGAGATGCAGTATTATGCCAATACCAAGATAATAGCTCAGGCCGGACAGACGGTCCTTGCGCAGGCTAACCAGTCCAAGCAGGGAGTGTTGAATTTGCTTCAATAATACGTGATTATAAATAGTTACTTCCACAATCTTCCACAATTCAGAATATGCTATATCTGAGGTAGATGATCTATTTGGTTGAAATAATAGAGAAAAAATGCAATTATTATTATATATTTGAAAATATATATCCGAATAAAAGTCTATCAGTACCCCTAAAAGATATTTTTTTATAGATTATGTTTCTTGCAATCCAGCCAAAAAGAAACTTACGCTGCAGTTTTTTCATATTGGAGGGAATATGAAAGCTCAGGTCTTATACGAAATTGGTAATTTGCAATACTCAGATATAAAGGTACCTGATATAAAGGAAGACGAAGCGCTGGTGAAGGTTAGTGCCTGCGGAATCTGCGGCTCTGATATACCAAGGGTGTTCAAGACTGGTGCTCACAACATGCCTTTGGTACCAGGACATGAGATGGCCGGAGTTGTGGAGAGGTGCGATAGTAGGCCGGATCTTGTAGGCAAAAGAGTTGGTATCTTTCCTCTTATTCCCTGTAAGAAATGTCCACAGTGTCTTGCACATAATTATGAGATGTGTGAGAACTATGATTATCTGGGATCTCGCAGTGATGGCGGTTATGCCGAGTATGTGAAGGTACCGGTCTGGAATCTTTTACCAATCCCTAATGAAGTAGAAAATGACGATGCTGCAATGCTGGAGCCTATGTGCGTGGCAGTTCATGCACTGCGACTTATGAACCTGATCCGAGCAAATGGCAAGACAGAATGTGATGGTGATGGAGATGCTGCGATTGGTAGCTGTGATGATATTAAGTACAAGAACATAGCTATTTGCGGATTGGGAACGATAGGGCTGCTTGTGGCTTTGTTCTTAAAAGATGCGGGATACCAACATGTCTTTTGCATAGGCAATAAAGATATACAACGTAAGAACCTGCTGAATATGGGTTATGAGCCGGGGCAGATTATTGATATTAGAGAAGCTGATGCTGTGGCGGAACTTCAAAAGAGAACCGGTGGCCAGGGAGTTGACGTTTACTTTGAGTGCATTGGGCGCTCAGAGAATTATGAGCAGGCAGTTAGCTGCGCTGCACCGTTTGGACAGATCATGCTGGTTGGAAATCCAGCCTCTGACATGAGCCTGCCACGGAATATATATTGGAAGATTCTGCGTAATCAGCTGACTCTTAGAGGAACCTGGAATTCCTCGTTCTATGGAATTGATGGCGAGGGGGACGATTGGAGATATGCGCTTGATCGTCTGGTTATTTGGTCTAAGTTAAGGGCTGAAGGTAAATCTATTATGCTTCCACATGATCTTATAACTCATCGATTTAGCCTGAAAGACATGAATTTGGGTCTTGATATCATGCGAAACAAGTCTGAGGAATATGTGAAAGTGATGGTGGAATCTTAGAGAACTTAGTATGTAAGAAGATCATAATCGTATAAAAGCGCCAAATGGCAATTTTGATATTGATGAAGATTGCCATTGGGCAATTTGAATATTGATAGAGATTGCCATTGGGCAATTTAAATATTGATAAAGATTGCCATTTGGCAATTTTTTGGCTGAAGAAAATCTTATGGAGGTGTCACTTGAATAACAGGAAAAAGCTTTTCTCACTTGTTCTAACACTTATCATGTTCACGGGAGTCTTCAATATGAATTCTAATGTAACCATTGCAAACGCATCCGGCACTATTCAGTCCATCATCGATTCAATGACAACGCAGCAGAAAGTCGCCCAGATGATAATCCCCGCATTCAGAGGCTGGGATAATGGAAACGGTTGGAAAGACGCTACGACCCTTAATTCTGAGCAAAAGGCAGTTCTTAAAAATTACAGTTTTGGCGGCGTGATCCTCTTTGGTCAGAACACCAAAGAAGCAGGTCAGACTGTAGATCTTGTAAATTCCATGCAAAAAGCTAATAGTCAGGGCGCCTCCTGCAGTTCCTTGTTCATAGCAATAGACCAGGAGGGCGGACAGGTTACACGCCTTGGAACAGGAACATCAATGCCCGGCAATATGGCTCTTGCAGCTACCGGCAATCCTGATTATGCATACATGGCAGCAGATGTCATCGGTAATGAGCTTGCGGTTCAGGGCATTAACGTTAACTTTGCTCCTGTAATGGATGTTAATAATGATCCTGCCAATCCTATTATAGGCGTTCGCTCTTTTTCTGATGACCCTAATGTTGTGGCTACGTACGGCACAAGATTTGTTGACGGTCTTCACAATAACGCTGTAATGGCAGCTCTCAAGCACTTCCCCGGCCACGGCGATACAGATACCGACAGCCACACAGGCCTTCCTCTTATAGAAAAAACTTATGAGCAGATCAAGCAGACTGAGCTTGTTCCTTTTGCAAGCGCAGCAAAATCAGCTGATTTCATCATGACTGCTCATATTCAGTACCCTAATATAGAAAAAGGAACTTATACCTCTATTTCAACAGGCGAGCAGGTATACCTTCCTGCAACCCTTTCAAAGACGATCCTTACAGGAATACTTCGAAATGATATGGGATTTGAAGGTATTATAATCACAGATGCTATGGAGATGGATGCAATATCCAAGCACTTTGATTCTATGGATGCTGCAAGACTTGCAATAAACGCAGGTGCAGATATGCTTCTGATTCCCGCTGATATGTCTTCAACTGCAGATATCAAAGCTATGGATAATTATATAAATGGTATTGTAGCTCAGATAGATTCGGGGCTAATATCTATAGATAATGTAAATGCTTCTGTATACCGCATACTTAGCACTAAAGCAAAGTACGGCCTTATGAATGATGATTCTCTGAACGTTATGAAAAAAGCATCCCGTATTACTCCGTCTAAAGAGCTTGCGGTAGCAACAGTAGGTTCTAAAGCCCATCACGATATAGAATGGACCATTACATTGCAGGCGATTACATCAGTTAAGAACGATAATGCTTTCCCTGTAGCGGGAGATAAAAAAGTTGTAGTTCTATATCCATCAGAAGATCAAAAGAATTCTATTGATTATGCGGTAAAAAAGCTTAATGAAGATGGTATAGCTGTTAATGCGGGAAATGTAACAAGCATATGTACCAAGGATAAATCAATAGAGTCCCTTGAAGCTTCTATCAATGGCGCAGACGTTGTAATAGCGATAACAGCTACATCTTCTGCAACGGTAACAGGTGCAGATACGATCCTATATATGATAGCTAAGACCCATACAAATGGCGGCAAGTTCATACTCCTTAGCTCACAGCTTCCTTACGACACAGCTCTTTTTACAGATGCCGATGGAATTGTTGCCTGCTACAACACAAGAGGTATGGATCAAATCCCGACAGGACTTCCCGGCCAGACCAAGTATGGTCCCGGCATTCCGGCAGCTATATATGCGATCTTTGGTGGAAGCCCTATGACAGGGAAATTGCCGGTAACAGTAAAATAATTACAAGCTAATTTCTGGTAAAAATAAAATGGTTACTTACAAATAACTGATATCAATTACATAACGGTTTTCAAAATAGTGCCAACGCTACATGCCTGGCACTATTTTTTGTCTTGACGATTCCCTCTTAGTAATGCTATCCTAACTCTAGTTAAGCGGTAAACCAAAACCCAAATCTAAACCCGAAATTCAAGGAGCACACTATGAATCTTAAAGACATTGCCAAGCTTGCAGGGGTCAGCTCTGTTACTGTATCTAATGTTATAAACGGCAACCACAACAAGGTTTCCAAAGAAACCATAGATAAGGTTAACAAGATAATCAAAGAGCATAACTACGTCCCCAATGCAACAGCAAGGTCTCTTGCAAGTAAGAAGAGCAGGATCATAGGTGTGGTCCTTCCTTATGTAGGAATGGATGAGGATTTTTCCAGAAGCCCGTATTATACTAGAATACTGGCGTTTTTAGAAAACTATATAAGGCAGCAGGGATACTATATGATGATACGCTGCACAGGCGGATGCGGTGAAGTTATTCCCTTGTTCAACACCTGGAACGTTGACGGCATGATAATACTTGGAGCGGACAAGAGAGAAGTTAAGGAGATCATCGGAAGTATAAGAGTTCCTGTTGTCTTTATAGATACTTATGCTGAATCAAAGATCGCAAATATAGGAATTGACGACTATAAGGGCGGATATCTTGCAGCAAGATATCTTCTTAGTAAGGGGCATAAGCATATCGGATATGCAGGTCCCGGGATCGATAGTCCGGGCGTTATAGGTAATCGCATTAAGGGTATAAACGATGCCCTTGCAGAGAAAGACCTTCATTTAGACAAAGATCTTATATTCGAAGCTCCCACCAACTACGAAGATGGAATAGAACTTGGCAAGAAAATAGCCTTTGCATCCAAAAAGATCACAGCAGTAGTATCCATGTCTGATGTCCTTGCTTTTGGAATTATGGAGGGCCTGCATCTTAGCGGCCTTGTCGTGCCTGATGATATTTCTGTCATAGGTTTTGACGGCCTTCCTGAATGCAGATATACAACTCCCCACCTTACAAGCGTATCCCAGAATCTGAGCAGGAAAGCTTTGCTTGCAGGTGAGTATCTCTTCAAAATGATCAAAGATAAAAAGAAAATAGCGGTTAACGAGATCGTAGATGTTGAGATATCAGAAGGAGAATCTGTAAGGACCATAAGACCTAACTAAAAGAACTCGTAAGGGCATCAATATCTATTGAAACATACCTAAGGAGTTATATATTTTATGAATTATAAATATGATACAAGTATGGCTAGGGCAGATAAGTCATGCATTGTAAAAGGCGATAAATACAGATTTACCATCCTTACCTCCAGAATGATAAGGATGGAGTATTCGGAAGATGGTAAGTTTACTGATGATGCCACCTGGCTTGCCATAAACAGAAATTTTGACAGGCCTGTTTTTTCCGTAAAAGAGGCTGAAAACAGTCTTGAGATAGTAACGGACGACCTGCATCTATACTATGATAAAAGGCCTTTTTCCAGCGAAGGTCTTAGCGTGCACCTGTGCGGCGATTATACTCTTCATGGTTCAAGATGGTCATACGGCGATAAAGTATCGAACATAGGTGGAACGGCAAGGACGTTGGACGAAGCAGACGGCGCTATTCCTATCGAGGATGGACTTATGTCTTTCGAGGGCTTTAGTGTTATTGATGATTCAAAGTCTGAGATACTTCTTGATGATGGCTTCATGGCTCCGAGAAAAGAGGGCCTTACAGACCTTTATTTCTTTGGCTATGGTCATGACTTTCTTTACTGTCTTAGAGATTTTTTCCATCTAAGCGGAGAAGTTCCTATGCTTCCCAGGTACGCACTTGGCAACTGGTGGAGCAGATATTTCAAGTACTCAGAAAAGAGCTATTTGGAGCTTATGGACAGGTTTGAGCAGGAAAATATACCGATATCTGTTGCCGTGATAGATATGGACTGGCATATCACGGATGTCCCCAAAG
>JAEEGH010020831.1_pt1 | contig 13598 bp, 8 predicted proteins | sample 9134181 | NCBI WGS metagenome assembly JAEEGH01 (sample SAMN16246544, study PRJNA631951) | gut metagenome | biome: gut microbiome; feature: rumen; material: DP-attached | host: Bos | place: Iran: Karaj | collected 2018-10
ATCCGCAGGCCGTTATTCAGTTTGTTTTTCATTCTCATCGCTTCCTTTTCCTGTGCATCCTGCGTCCCGTTCCCGTGAACAGGGCTGTGATTATAAGGGCAGCAGTTCACCGCTGAAGGGCTGGATTCCGTTTTCCATAAGGATCTTATAGGCGACCTCCAGCGAGGCTCCCCGGACTTCATCCCAATTCTCTATATTGCAGAACGTTTTGTACTGCAGGACATACTGATCGCCGGCGAAGCCGCCGCTGACCTTATCCATACCCTGATAGACGACGGCATGAACCGGCATGTCGCCCATCCTGGCCCGGAAGCGCTCGATGTTTCCCTCGATCAGAGCCCTGACCCTGTCCACATCCGCGTCCTTGGGCACACCGATGCACCAGGCTGCCTGCGCGGTGTCGCGGCTGAGGTTATAGAAGCCGACCATGTTGGAGTTGCTGATGACCTTCGTGCGGTTGTCTTTCTCAGCGCGTGTCGTGCGCAGTCCGATATGCTCCACCTTCCCCAGGAAGCCGTCGATTTCGATGTACTCGCCGATGCGCACCTGATCCTCCATGATGAGAAAGATGCCGCTGACAAGGTCGCTGACGATGCTCTGTGATCCGTAGCCTATGATCAGCGAGACAACACCGGCGGATGTGAGGATCACGTTCGTGTTCACGCCCAGCTCATGCAGCGAATAGATTACGACGATAACCGTCAGAAGAAACTGAACGATGCTGATGATCAGGTCGCCGAAGGTCTCCGCGCGGGAATCCATTTTGGCCGACAGCGTCTTCATGATCGTCTTCAGGATCCTCATGCTGATGGCCAGGAACAGGACGCTCAGAAGAATGGTCGTCATCGAATAGATGCTGGGCTCCCGCTGCCACTGATGCGAGAACAGATAATCGGACATCGGATGAGGCGAGAAGAGCATATCCGCAAAGTAAAAGACGACCAGCAGCGTACACAGGAACCACACCAGGTCTGAGCTGTGTCTTCTTACCTCCTGGCGAAGCTCCAGCTCTGCGGGGGAGGGGAGCTCCTTCTCCCGGGAGAACACCCGGAACAGGCTGGGTTTTGAAGTCTCCTCTTCGGGCTTCATTTCCGCCGGCATGCTGTCGTAAGGATAGATGCAGGTGGCAAAGAAAATAAGCAGCGAACAGAAAAGGATTTCCGGGATGATGATGCGCAGGTCTTTCTTGATCGGCGCCGTAAAGACATCCGGCTGTTCCGCTCTGATGAGGATGTGGTTGTCATCCGTCATGGTGTTTAGGTAGTAAGTATAACCGCTGACGGTCTGCAGGCCGCAGTAGCGGTTCATCAGCACGGTTTCCGGCAGGGTGTTTGCGATGGACCGTGTGGCCGTGGACGCGGCGGTGGCCCAGAGAAGCGTCTCGGGCTTTGCGGTATAGGTATGCATCTTTGCATAGGTGCCGGTATTGATCCGCAGCAGCGCGGTGTTGATGTCCGTCTGCTCTTTCAATCCCACCAGGTTGTCGTCCGGTATGGTGACGTAGATCAGGCCGGTATGGTTAACCATGCGGCGCGAAGCCGCATAGAAGCCGCTCTTGTCAGGCAATTCCCTCATCAGGCTGGTGTCTGCGTTTTTGAGCAGATTCCAGAGGACATACTCGTCATCGTCGGGGTTTTCGCTGATCTTATAGCCGACATATAAGTCTGTTGACATGGTGGAGACGCCCTCTGCGTCATAGATTGTCACGCTGCTCAGACCCATGAGCTGTGCCAGGTCAATGAGAGTCTCCTGTGTAAAGTCCTCCCCCATGAAATCGGCAAACAGGTCGATCATGTACATGCGCCCCAACAGGACCTCTTTGCTGTACAGCGTCTCCATCTTTGCCCATTCCTCGTCATTGAGCTCAAGCTCTTTGACAAAGGCGTCGAGCTTTTTTTCCATCCTGACATTGTGGTTGATATAGTTCGTCAGCAGCGGCAGATACGAGGTGAACAGCAAGGCTGCCAGTATGCCCGACAGCAGCAGCACCGGGATCTGCCGCATCACGGGAAGGTTGAAGCAGTGTTTCTTTCCGAGCCGCAGGCAGGTTTTCTGTTCCAGCAGCGCCAGTCCCTTTTTCCGGATACTTCGGGAACGGATCCAGACAAAGACAAAGATGACAATAATCAGACTGTGTACCGCCAGCGTCTTATCCAGCGTGTCGTTGAAAACGGTACTGAACGGCGTATAAACGAAAACCGAGTAGCGGTCCAGCAGTCGGCTCTTCATAAAGAAGACGCCGGAGAACGGCCCGTCGCCCTTTAGAAAGCCCGCCTGGATGCCATCCGACGCGCTGCTGTTGCGCTCCTCGTCATAGATGACCCGGCTTTCATCCAGAAAATTGTATGCCGGCTCGTCGGACGAGATCAGGACTTCGCCCGTGGCGTTTTCGATGATGCACAGATTGCTCGGAACGGCATCCGCGATACGCTGAAAGTCCACGCTGTAGATGTTGGGGTACTGCAGCCACTTGATGAACAGCCAGCCATCCTGCAGACGGGTTGCATTATAGACCCAATCGCCCTGAAACAGCATCCCGACCGTTTTCAGCATGCGGGTCTCGCTTTTGTCCAGGGTAAACGGGTCGGCGTTTTCTGTTGTGATGACGCTGCCCTCATCGGGGAAATAGTAGAGGTGATCTGCTTCCCAGTTGTATTTGCAGATTTCGAGCGTCTCCTCAGACACGCCGAGATAATCGAAGAACGGCTTTGCCAGCTCTGCGTACATGACGGTTTCCGTGTCTCTGAGGCTTGAAAAAGCTTCTTCCATCCCGCCCTCGAAGGTGATAAGGCTGCGCAGCGAGTACATGGAGTTGCGCAGGGATGCATAGGCATCCTCCCGCTCAACCGCAAACTGCTTGACGGTGCAGTAGCCCATGATCAGAAGGGCCGTCAGGATCAGCAGGATGGCATAGAATGAGGAGAATGCCTTTTCTCGCCGGATCGCTTTTGCGGATTCTTCCGTTTCGGGGGTCATGGCCTTGTTCTTTCTTTTCATATCTGTCCCTGTCCTTGTCAGTCATGGAATGCTTCTTCCGCCTGAGTATAATGGAATCTGCCGGAGATTGCAAGCTGTAAATAGCCGCCCGATTCACAAAAGAATTGCCGTTTATCCGGCTTTGTGATAGGATGGTCAAAAAAGAAGGGGTAAAGAAATGTGCGATGGATGATTCTGAAATGCTGATCGAACTGCAGGATACCGAGTGGCCCTTTACCTATACGGACCATGACCGACAGATTGCCAGGGCCATTGTGTACGATGAAACAGGGTTTTTCTATTTTGTCCGGGCGCAGCGGGAGGACGATTTCGGCAAAGTGGTGACGATCGAGACCTCCGGCGGCGGCGTCGAGCCCGGCGAGGACCTGCGGTCGGCTGTCCGGCGCGAATTGAAGGAAGAGCTGGGGGCAGAGACCGAGGTCGTCTGCAAAATCGGGCTTGTCAGCGACTATTACAACCTGGTTCACAGGCACAATTGGAATCACTATTACCTGTGCCGGGTAAAGTCCTTCGGGGACAGGAATCTGACCCGGGATGAAAGGGAGGCGTTCCATCTGTCCACCCTGAGGCTGAGCTTTGACGGGGCTGTCAGAGAATACGAAAGGTGCAGAGTGTCCGCGCTTGGCAGGCTGATTGCTGCCCGAGAGCTTCCGATCCTCAGAAAGGCCATGGAAATCATAGAAAACGGGGGAGAGAAAAATGTTGATTGACATTACGCAGGAGCTGTTTCACTGCCGGGTGTATCCGGGAGATCCCCAGCCGGAAAGAATCCGGCTTCAGAGTCTGGAAAACGGCGATTCCTGCAACCTGACAGGGTTCAGGATGTGTGCCCACAACGGCACCCATGCGGATGCGCCCTGCCATTTTGTGCCGAACGGGAAGACCCTTGATCAGATGGGGCTGGAACCCTTCGTCGGCGACTGCTTTGTTGCCAGGCATGAGGGCGACGTTCTGGCGTCGGATGCCGGGCGCATCCTGAGACTTGCCGCCGATGCCGGCGCCGCACAGAGGATCCTGATCGCCGGGAAGGCGACGGTGACGGAAGAGGCGGCGGAGGTGTTTGCGGCAGCCGGGCTGCTTCTGCTCGGCAATGAAAGCCAGACCGTCGGACCGGAAGACGCTCCCCGACAGGTGCACCTGATTCTGCTCGGTGCGGAATGCGTCCTGCTGGAGGGAATTGTGCTGGACGGTGTCGGGGAAGGACGGTACTTCCTGAGCGCGGCACCGCTGAATCTCGGCGGCTGCGAGGGTGCGCCCTGCCGTGCTTATCTGATTCCGCTGTCCTGAGGGAGGCGTATTCTCACTGAAATGAACACACCCCGTGCCGCCAAAACGGTACGGGGTACTTTTTAAGGGAAACTGTTGCAGATGCGCTGAAATTATGGTATCTTATTAAGATAGCGAAAGTGGGTTTACAGGTTGCCTGCGGGAAAGAGAGGTTGTCATGAAAAACGGAAAAACGATTCGCTTTGTCTGGCGGGAGAGTCTTTGTCTCCTTCTGCTTGTTCTTGTTTTTTCCCTGCTGGGGGCAAACGCCTTTGCCGACAGCCAGTTTACGGTTGACCGTGCAGGGGTCCTGACGGGCTTCAAGGGGACCGACAGGGACATCGTCATTCCTGACAACGTCCGGGTGATCGGTCCGGGTGTCTTCGCCGGAAAGCAGGGCATTACCTCTGTGACGATTCCGGACGGCGTCACAAAGATTGACACCAAGGCCTTCTACGGCTGCACCGGTCTGCGCTGGGTGGATCTGCCCGAGTCGCTGACCGAGATCGGCTATCAGGCCTTCTATAACAACGACGCGCTGTACGAGATCTCCCTTCCGGGCTCGCTGCGCACGATCGGCGAGGGTGCTTTCTCGGACTGCGGCGCCCTGACCGAACTCGTGATCCCCGACAGCGTCCATACCATCGACAAGACGGCCTTCTCCTCCTGCAGCCGGCTCTGCGAGGTGACGCTTGGCCGCGGCGTGCGGAAGCTCGGAAACGGCGCCTTCACCCGCTGCATCAGCCTGACGGACATTTCGCTCAACGACGGCCTGGAGGAGATCGGTGCCAACGCCTTCTCCTACAGCCCCATCATCGAGCTGGATATTCCGGACAGCGTCCGGAAAATGGATGTCAGCGCCGTCAATTCCAACAACACCTCCGACGTTCTGCGAACCTCCCTGAAAAAGCTGCACTGGCCCGCTTCCATTCCGACGGTGCCCATCAGCCAGTTCAACGGCTTCCGGGCTCTGGAGACCGTCGTTCTGCCCGAGGGCGTGACCGAGATCAAGGGCAGCGCATTTCAGGGCTGTGAATCGCTTAGCTCGCTCTCGCTGCCGCAGAGTCTTTTTTCCATCGGCTACCAGGCCTTCCGTGACTGCAAAAGCCTTCGGGACATCTCTCTCCCCGGCCAGCTGAGGGAACTCGGTGAACTTGCGTTTTCCGACTGCGACGCCCTGACGACGGTCTATATCCCCGACCGCGTGCGGGAAATCGGCGACCGCGCCTTCATGTACTGCGACCGGCTGCAGAGCGTGACGGTGACCTCCGGCGTCCAGAAGATCGGCATCTCCGCCTTTTCCGGCTGTCCGGCACTGGACGATGTCGTCCTCAGCGAGGGCCTGAAGGCCATCGAGGCCAACGCCTTTACCTATACCGCCCTGCGGGAGCTCCGTATTCCCGACAGCGTGACCCGGATGGAGAGCTCTGCCATCAACTCCAACAAGGTAGATGACCCGCTGCGGAATACCCTGAAAAAGGTCTGGTGGCCCACCGGCCTGCCGAAGGTTACCGATAAGCAGTTTTACGGTATGATGGCGCTCGATAAGGTCGTCCTGCCCGAGGGTGTGACCGCCATCGGTGCGGGCGCCTTCGGCGAATGCCCCTCCCTGCGGGTGGTGGAGTTTCCCTCCACGCTGACCGAGATTCAGGCGCGTGCTTATTATCACTGTGAAAACCTGACGGCGGTGACCTTCCCGAACCGGCTCAGGACCATCGGCGACAATGCCTTCTATGACTGTGACCGGCTCATCGCCGTCGTGTTTCCCGACAGCGTGACCACGCTCGGCTCCGCCGTCTTCAGCTGCTGCGACCGGCTCGCGACCGTCAGCTTCGGCTCCGGCCTGAAGGCCATCGGGACCTCTGCCTTTGACAGCTGCACCAACCTGGAAACCGTCAACTTCCGGCATGGCCTGGAATCGGTTGCCAGCAACGCCTTTACCAACTGCCCGATTACGGAGCTGCTTTTCCCCGACAGCGTGACCACGCTTTCGGCGACGGCGTTCAGCACGAAAAGGAATAACGATATTATGCGTACCACCCTGCGAAAGGTCCATTGGCCTTCGGGGGTCAATACCATCCCCGACAGCCAGTTCCTGGACTTTGCCGCACTGGAGGAGATTGAGATCCCGCGGGGTGTTGTCACCGTCGGCCCCAATGCCTTTACCCGCTGCCGCTGCCTGACCGAGCTCGTGCTGCCGGACGGCCTGCGGAACATCGGGGCGAAGGCCTTTTCCCAGTGCACCGGTCTTCGGACCCTGAGCCTGCCTGCCACCGCGACCAACATCAATCTGAATGCCTTTGAGGGCTGCGACAGCCTGAATATCATCTATCGCTGAGGATGGCCGGACATGACTGAATCGAGCTCCGCACAGGCAATGCCGAAGCCCGGCCTGAGGGAACTGGCGGACCTGTGCGCCGAACGGAACTTTACGGTGCGCGCCTGCCGAGAGACGGGCGATATGACACTGGATGCCTTCCTCGCGCTGCAGGCTGAGAAAGTGCGCCGAAACCGCCGAATTCCTCCTCTCTGTGACCCTGCAGATCTGATTGCTGCGGCTTCCGGCCTTGCCGGCCGGCGCCTCGGTCCGGCATTCGCCGAGGGGGTGCGCGAGGCGCTTGGCTTCGGGGTCCTCTGTACGGCCGACCATCACGGCGGCATCTACTGTGCCCAGACCTTTCAGGGCGATCTGTTTTATGCCGCCCTGCTGCGAAAGCTGGGCTATACCGGGCGGACGGTTCCCATCTTGGGCGCTGCCCAGGTTGAACTCAGCAGTTCCACCTTCGCGAGGGGCATCTGTATTGCCACTGACCCGGAAGAAGTACAGCTTCTGCCGTTGTTCCGCCGGAAGTACCGCAACCGGATGACCTCCCAGGTGCCGCCCGTCGACAGGGACATGATCGCGGAATTCCGCAAAAGCCTTCGGACGGTCATGCGTCCGGAGATGCGCAGCGCGCTGGAAGAACTGATCGGCACCGTCTACGAATCGGATGCGGTGCTGGCGGCCGAATCCTTCTCGGCCCAGACCACGGTCATCGGGGCGGGTCTTTCCGAGCATCTGTTTTCCGATGCGGATACGCCGCTTCTGACCTATCTGGAGGCGGAGGAGCTTGCCCTGCCCCTGCTGATCCGGGAACTACGGGAGGGGACCTCGCTCTTTGCCCGTCTGCTCGGCAATGCGCAGCTGAGAAAGGCGCTCTGCACCGTGCGCACCGAGGAAGGCATCCCTCTGGCCGGGCATCTGTTTGGCTGCGCGGATGAGAAGGGGAGAAAGGTTTTCCTGCTCCTCGGGGAGGACGGAACCCTGACCGGAACCACCCTGGAAGGCGAGAGTCTGTGCTTCCCGGCCGACTGCGATTCGCTGATCGGGCTGCTGGAGAGCCGGACCCTGTTTCCGGGGCTCTATGCGCTGGCCCTGCTTCTTGCCTTCGAGCGCGGCTTTACCTGGATGGGCGGTGTCTTTCAGTCGCAGTATCTGCCGCAGTGGCAGCGGCTGACGGTTCGCCTGCTGGAGTCTCTCGGTCTCTCGGATGAGGCGGACCGGATTCGCCCCTATGACGGCAGCGGCTATCTCTGCGGGCCGATGTACGCGCTTTTCGCCGGCGACGGTTTTGCTGCCCCGGCCGGACCTGCCGAGCTGTGGATGACCCGACCTTCCTTCCGTTCACTCTGTGAGCAGATGGCGCGGACCGGTCTCTGGGATGCCCACCTTATCGGGCTCTCCTGGATGCTTCCCGATCTGACCTCCCGCGACGAGAGGCCGGACGGCTGGTACCGCAGCGTTGCGGAAGAACTATACTCTATGTTCCCGGAGAACTTTCTGAAATGAAGAATCTGCACAAATCTGCCTGGGCGGAGGTTCGAACCGATGCCCTGAGAAACAATCTCGCTGTCATCCGCAGTAAGCTTCCCGCCGGTACCGCTGTCTGCGCGGTGCTGAAGGCCGATGCTTACGGTCATGGCATGAAAGGACTGTACCGCTTTCTGTCGGCAAACCGTCTGGCTGACATGGCTGCCGTCGGGAAGATGAAGGAACTGATGACCCTGACGGCACTGTCCGAATCCGGTGGTCTGCCGCTGCTGCTCCTCGGCCCGACGGAGAGCGATGAGCTGGAGACCTGCCTGAGAGAGGGCACTGTCAAACCGGACAGGACAGTCTTCTCCGTCTACAGCATGCGTCAGTTTGACGAGCTCGAGGCGCTGGCGGAAAAGCTGTCGTTGTGGCTGACCGTCCATATCCGGGTGGACGGCTGGGATTCGGGGATGGGCCTCTCCTATGAGGAATTTCTCCGGAACGAAGACCGTCTGCTCTCTGCCCGCGGCCTGCATGTCCGGGGCTTATACAGCCATCTGTATACCTCGTATTCCGAGGACCTGGAGGGAATTCGTGGCGAACTCGAGCGTTTTGACGCCTTTCTTTGCCGGATCCGGCCGGAGCATCGTGCGCAGTTGACCGTGCATATTCTGAATTCCGCGCTTGTTTTCCTCTTTCCCCAATATGCCTATGACATGGTCCGGACAGGTACGGCCATGTACGGCCTGCCAAGCTTTGACGGCGGCCGGCTGCGTCCGATTCTGCGGATCTGCGCCCATGTCTTCGATGTGCGTGAGATCAGCGATGAGGCGCCGCTCTGCTATGAGTCCCATATGGACAAACCGCACGACGGCTGCCGGCGGATTGCCCGCATCATGCTGGGCTATTGGGACAGCCCGCTCCTGCTGACGCAGAAAGAAATCCGGATCCTGATCCGGGGCCGTCTCTTTCCCCTGGCGGACGATATCTGCATGGATAATCTTGCCGTGGACGTGACGGGCGCCGAGGACATCGCGATAGGGGACGAGGCGGTGCTTCTGGGCGAGGGGGGCGTCAGCCTCAGGGACACGATGGAGAGGACCGGTATTTCCGTCGCGCGCAGTGAGTGGCTCTGTATGACCGCCGGGAGATTGGAGAAGGTGATTCTATGACAGGACGAAGCCGGATGAAAAGTACGCTGGCCCTGCTGCTCTGCGTGCTGCTGATGGTCTCTTTCCTGATGCCGTCCGCGCTGGCCGACGGGCAGGAGGCTCTGTCCGCTGCGGAAGCGGAGATCGCCACCGCCCCGCATACCCGGCCGGACGGTGGACCATACCGCGCCGCCTATGTCGACTATGACGAATACCTGGTCGCCAGCCGCCAGTTCTACTATATTCTCAAGGGCCTGGAGGAACTCGGCTGGATCTATCCGGGACGCCTGCCCTTTTCCGCCGAGGACATCGACGCCCGGGGCCTGACCACCGAAAAAATGGTGGATATGCTGACCAAAACCGATCTCGGCCCCTACCTTGCTTTCGCGGATCAGGCCTTCTTCTATCTGGGCTATGACGACGCTGATCTTGTCGCAGATACGCTGACTACGCGCGCAGGGAAGGACATCGACCTGATTATCACCTTCGGGACCAGCGCCGGTGTTTTCGTCAGCCGGCTGAACCTGCCCGTACCCATGTTCGACTTTTCCGCCACCGACCCGGTGGCGTCCGGCATCATCGCCTCGGCCACCGAGGGCAGCGGCAATCCGATGGTCTGGGCTCAGGTGGAACCGCTGCCGGTCTTCCGTCAGCTGAAGTATTATTACTCCATGTGCCCCTTTCGCAAACTGGGTGTCATTGTCTACGGCGACGAGACCATCTCCGGTGTGCCGGACATTGTGTACGCCGCGGAAAACCTCGGTTTTACGCTCTGCAAGGACAACATCGAAGAACAGCCCCGTGAGACGGACGAACAGCTGGATGCCTACTATCGCCTGGTGGCAGAGCGGATATCCAAAATGGCCTCTCAGGGCATTAACGCCTTCTATCTGACCGTTGACCTCATTAACGACCTGACGCTTCTGAAAGGCCTGCTGAAGCCCTTCTACGACAGGAACATCCCCGTCTATCTGATGGATGATGTCGAGGCGGTCCGAAACGGCGGGCTGATGCTGATCTCTGCCAACGACGCGGAAAACGTCGGCCGTTTTATCGCCGAGGTCATCGCCAAGACGCTCAACGGCGCCGAGGCCGGGTCGCTTCCCTGCGTCTACAGCAGCGCCCCCGGCATCTATCTGAACTATGACGTGGCAAAAGAGATCTATTATCCGCTGGACTTTGAGTTTCTGACCATCTGTGACCAGATTTTCACCAAGGGAGCCTGACATGCCGGATACCAGAAAAGAAAACAGAATCTATCTGACAAGCCTGATCCTTCTGGCTGTTTTTGCCGTCTGCTTCGTCTCGGCCATGGGTTTTCTGAACTATCGCACCACGGCCATCGATCTGGAGGAACAGGTGATTGCCCGCGTCGAGATGGACGCAGTCTCCGGCGTAGAGACGGCCATCGAATTCGGCAAGAGCTTTGAAAATTACTACGGCATGGATGATGTCTTCCGCAGCTTCAGCGAACAGTACCCCGGTCCGCTTCCCTTTGTCGTCGACCGGGAAGGGAACCTGCTCTACTGCTCCGACCAGAAGGCGGCCGAAAGCGAAGAGTCCGTGCGCCGCTTCCTGGCCTCCGGCGAGTTCCGGCGCAGCCTTCCCGTACTGACCGCGATGGAAGGCCAGGTGCTTGAATCGGGCTCCCAGCGTGCCATTTTTGCCAATGTTGATCAGGGGGATGACATTGTCGGCTATTTCGGATGCCTGTATCAGGACAGCATCTTCCGGGAAAGCTTCTGGGACCTTGCCCTGCGCATCGGCAGGATGGTCGTTCTGACAGCTGTGCTCGAATGCCTGGCGCTCGTGATTGCCTTCAAGCTGCTGCGCGGTGAGAACTGGCTCCGCGGGCTGGAGGACCCGGTCTTCCGCAGCATCGAGCACACCCTGACCATCCTGATTATGACCACGGGCATTGTGCTGCTTTCCGCTTCCTCCATTGTCATCTATCAGCGCGATTATCGCGAGCGGACCGAGGACTCCGTCCGTGTTGCCCTGCAGAGTCTTGAAAAGCAGATCAGCAGAGTCAGCGACCAGGGGGTCAGTCTCCGCGAGGTATCCGGTCTGAAAGAGTATATTGACGAGCGCATCCAAAGCCTCGAGATGCTGCGTGCCGTGCGCGTTTCTTCCCATATTTCCGAGGTGCTTCGCACCGAGGAAGAGTCCAATCTGATCACCTTTACCTTCGGCGAGGGCAGGGAAGCGAAGGAACAGATGTTCCTGGAGGCCGAGATCTCGGACGCTGCCATCGCCGCTGAGATGCGCAGCATCGTTCTGGTGCTGATCTCCACCGGTATCATCCTTCTGATCTTCGTGTTCGAGATGAACCGTCTGGTCGACCTGCTTGCTCTGCGCGTGCAGGACCCCGGCGGGGGAGGGCACGTCCCCGAAAAGCAGGTCAGTATGGCCCTCCGCTTTACGGGCTTCCTGTGTTCGACGGCCGAATACATGTGCGTGCCCTACGCCGCCATGATGATCCGTGCCAGCGGGGAGACGCTCTTCGGCCTTTCCGTCGGCATGACGGCCGCGCTGCCGCTGACGTTGGAGGGGCTGGTCCAGATGGTCGGCATGCTCACGCTGCCCCGTTATGTGCGGAAGTTCAACACCCGTACGGTGCTGATCTTCTCGTCGCTGATGATGATCCTCTGCAATCTGGCCGCCTTTTCTCTGCGCGGTGCGCTGACCGTCGTGATCTGCCGCGGGCTGGCCGGCTTTGCCTATGCCGGCTTCAAGCAGGTCTCCAACTTCCTGATCACCCGCGGCTATGAGACCGAGCTCGGCCGCAGTGAGAACATCGCCCAGGACAACGCGGGCCTTCTTGCCGGTGCCACCTGCGGCGCCGGTCTCGGTGCGATTCTGTCTGCCAATGCCGGCTATGCGGTTACCTTCCTCTGCTCGGCGGTTCTCTTCGGGCTTTACCTTCTGCTCACGCTCTCCGTAACCCCGTGGAAAGCGCTCTCCCGGCGTGCGGAGGAAACCGCCGATGCCGCACCGGTTCGGCCCCGCGAACTGGCAAAGATGCTCTTCTCGCGAGAGATGATCTTTTTCATTCTCACTGTGGGCATCCCGCTCAACATCGGCGTCATGCTCTGTGTGACACTGATACCGGCCATCTGCCAGGTTACGGGCATTTCCTCCGTCATGCTGAGCTATTGTTATATCGCAAACGGCCTTGCAGGCATCTACATCGGCCCGATGCTGGTTGCCAGGGCGAAAAAGCGCTTCGGGATCATACCCTGCATCGCCTTTGCCTTTGCCCTGACGGGGGTCGGCATCTTCATCCTGCGCATTCCGCCCGTTGCGGTCATGATCGTGATTACCAGCATGATCCTGGGCTTCCTCGACGGCTTTGCGACGCCTCTGACGACGGACCGCTTCATGAGTCTGCGGGTGGTGCGCACGGCTGTGGACGAGTCTACCGCGCTGATCTTTTCGGTGGTGCTTTCCTATGTGCTGCTGACCTTTGCCCCCATGGTGGCCGAGCTGATGCTTCTGCCCGGCCGCGGCGATTTCTCTCCGATGCTTCTCGGCGCGGTGCTCTATGTGCTCGTCGCCGTTGTGCTGATTCTGTTTCGTGACCGGAAGGAGACAAACAATGGATAAGACAGAAAGGAAAATAAGCCTCGCCAGACAGTTTGGGGTTCTGTTTCTGCTCTTTGCGCTGGTGACTACCGCAATCAGCGGTTACGTGATTTACCGCGAGATGACGGAAACCTATCACCGGGAGTGTGTAAACGACCTGAAAAAGTTTACGACCCACGTGACCGGCCTGATGCAGAAGGACGGCAATGACGTGGCTCTCCTGAAAGCCTGGTTCGAGAGTCATCCGGACCAGCTGAAGGTTCCCGTTGACTTCCGTTCGGATATGGAGGTTTCCCGTACCGCCTTCCTGAACTACATGAGGCAGCATTACGGCAGCGATATGCCGGACGGCGGCGTCCCCTTTCCGCAGCTTGATGAGACCGCGCAGCGCCTTTACATGACCTGGCGCTTTGAATACTGGTTCTCTGTCCTGGTTGACGCCGCGGAGGAGTTTCATTTCAGTTATGTCTACTTCATTTACCCGACCGAGGGCAAAGAGTACACCATGACCTATATGTTTGACCCCTCCATGATGACGACGACGGATGCTGACGGCAGCGAAATCCTTGTGTTCGGCGATCAGGCCTATGAAGATCCTGCCGAGCATGCGGTCATGTGGCGTACCTGGGAGACCGGGGAGGACCAGAACACCGTCGACTCCGTTGACAACGAGTACGGCTACAACTATACCTACTGCCAGCCCCTCGTCATCAACGGTGAAAAGATCGGCCTGCTCTGTGCCGACGCCAGCGTCAACTATGTGACAAACGAGACCCGCGCTGCGATTGAGCATCTCTCCCTGCTCT
>JAEEGH010020835.1_pt1 | contig 13595 bp, 12 predicted proteins | sample 9134181 | NCBI WGS metagenome assembly JAEEGH01 (sample SAMN16246544, study PRJNA631951) | gut metagenome | biome: gut microbiome; feature: rumen; material: DP-attached | host: Bos | place: Iran: Karaj | collected 2018-10
GTTCCCGCCGACCACATGGCATGCCATGCAGAAGGCCAAATTCGATGTCATCGTCTGGGAACTGACCTGCGGCAATCTCGACGATTGGCGTCTCGGCGAACATTCCAATTTCAGCATGCTGAAAATTTGGAAGAACGCCTTCACGAACGACGGCGCCATCTCGCCGAATACGAAGATCTTCTGCTCTCACATGGCGCGCACGCTCTGTCCACCGCATGACCTCTATGCTCGCGAAATCGCGAACTTCGGCTTCACGCTCGCTTACGACGGACTCCTTTGGGAATCCAAATAACGATATCGATTGTTGATGAACCTACGGCTTCACAACATCTGCTGGTCACGACGATATGCCGTCTGGGCCAGATATGCAGGCGGCGGATGGTGGGGCCGTGGTTCCATCGTGTCGCCGGACATGCGCGGATTCTATGAGAAGTTTCTGCCGTTCAACGAGTTCAAGCATAGCCTGATCACCATTGGAGAACAGATTCTCGAATCGCCTGACTGGGTGCCTAACATCCTGCGTTCCAATGACATCCTGTCGCTTCCAGACTTCTGGGCCATGCTTCCGGACGCTTTTGCAGAGCGAGTGACATTTGAAGAGGATGAACTCTTTCCATTGTTCTGCGCCATCGCCGATCCGTCACGTTTCGGCACGGCGGATAACCGCTATCCAGAACAATTGCAACAAATTAACGATTTCATCAAAAGAATAGGGCAGGGCAGGACGGTTCGCATTCTCGATCTCGGATGTGGTGTCGGTTTAGGAACTTGCGAGCTTGCACAAATCGTTGCCGATGTTCATGGAAGCGCCATCGGTGTCACGTCCGAACATCTGGAAGTCTGGATGGCGCGTCATCGGCGGCTGCCGCATGACGCCACCCGCGAACGGCTTTTCCGCCGCTATCCGTCAACGCTTCCCGTCACGTTCGCCTATGGTTTCGCGGAATCCTACCGTGATAATTCGCAATATGATGTCATTGTCTGTAATGGACTTGCAGGCGGTCGTTTCCTCAACACAGCCCCGAAAATGACGGCATTTCTGAAGACCTGCGATGCGCTTCTCGCTCCGCATGGGCGACTGTTTATCGCTAACCGTTTCCACGAAGGGGAACGGTCTGGCGTGGAACGGCTTCGAACCATCGCCTACCACTCCGGCTGGTCCGTCGAAGGCCATTGGCAGTCATTGATTTTAACAAAAAAATATAATAAAGAAAAGGCACTGCTATGTCACTGAAAAAAGTCTCTTTGGAAGTCTCCCTGAAACCATTCTGCTTTGACATGACCGACAGCGGCTTCGCCGCCACCGCCCGCAAAATCTTCCATCAATGGGAGAACCTCTTCAGCGGCAAGCAGTTGCAATTGATGTTCTGGACGGCGGATGGTTCGGAACTTCTTGATTATTCGGGAAACATGGACGATGCCTTTGAATACGCACGCTACGTTGGCTGTGCGAATTTCTGGGCACATCAAGACCCCAACACGCCGATTGAACTTCAGAACCTCCATCAACGCAACTACTTGTTCATGCCGAACCCGCCTGTTTGGACATATCGTGACCTCCATCGGCTCATCACCATTCTGAAATCTGTTTATAAAGAAATGTATGGTGGTGTTTTGGAAGTGGGCACGACCTTCGATCCAGGCCCCGAATTCGCCGTCTCGCATTTTAAATACGAACGCCACCGCGAAACGCTCAGCAACATGTTGGGCGCCAAGATCTTCATCTATTGCTACAGCACGCTGAACGCCGATGATTTCCATTATGCCGCCTATCCAAACGGCGTGCCACAAGGAACAAGTTTCGGCACGTTCATCGGCAAACAGACGCAATGTTTCCTGTCGGACATCGGCTTTGATTTCATCTGGTTCTCCAACGGTTTTGGCTTTGGCACGGAGACGTGGGGCATGACAGGAGCCGTTTTCGACGGAAGTCGTTTCTATCCAGAGAATTCCCACAAGACCAGCGATCTTGTCTTCCAATTCTGGAATGACTTCCGCCGTGAATGTCCGAAATACCGTATCGAAACGCGCGGCACCAATCTCACGACGGGCATTGATCTCGCGTCGGACGCCGTCCCGCTCCGCGAAATCTACAAAAACGTCACGAATCTGGAAATTCCGCCGAATTCACCGTGGGCCGCATTGGACCATAACTTCGGACTGGAGCTGGTCGGCTGGATGTCCCATATTGCGGAACTCCCTGAAGGAAAAGGTTTTCCGTTCCGCTACTACACTCATGACCCATGGTGGCTCAACTCCCCGTGGCTCGATCGCTATGACCGCATGCCGCACGATATCTATCTCCCCATGGCCATCTGCCGCCTCAACAAAAATGGCGAGGCCGAAACGCCCACGCAGTTCGATTTCCTCTCCATCGACGATTCCTACGGCCACATGCCTGATCAAGTTCCACAGGAATGCATCCCGCATCTCCTTGATGCTGAACGTACAAGACCAGATCAGGCCGGCCCACTCGTATGGGTCTATCCCTTCGATGAATACCATGACGCCGTCTATCATGGGACGAAACTGGACGAAGTCTTCTTCGGCGACCATCAAATCATCACCGCCGTCAATCTAGGCTTCCCACTCAACACGATCATTTCTACGGCCAATTTCCTCTCCGCTCCCGCTGAAACGTTCGCAGGCCGCATTCTTGTCGTGCCCACGATGGTGCAGTCGGCTGTCATCGAGCGGATTTATCATCTGGTTACCGAAAATGGCACAAAAGTCATATTCTACGGCCCTGTTGATGAAATGCTCGCCGCTCCGCTGTTGCTGGAACTGACGGAAGGTGTTGAAGGAGAGGGCGTTCTGGAAGGCTACGGCAAAATCCGCCATCAAGCCATTTATTCCGCTGGAAAATTGGACTGTGTTTTGACGGACGATTCCTGCGGCGCAACGGTTCTCGTCAATTACGACATCAACGGCGTGAAACGTCCCGCCGCCGTCCTCTATGGCGATTCCATCGTGTGGATCCGTGGCACGAATTCTTTCGACAAAGTCGGCCGCATGGCGCAGTTCCTCCCGCCGGACTACGCCAAGCCCGAACAGCTGTTCATCGATGTTTTGAAACACCTTGGCCTCCATCTGGAATATGAGAAGCCCATGCCGCAGGTTGCACCGCCACGCATCGGTATTCGTTTGCACGACAACGCCTTCTATTTCAGCGTCTTCGGCACGAACAGCACCGTTCGTCAGCACATCCGCATGGCCGACGGCGCACCACTTTTCCGTGGCCGCGACATGATTCTGAAGGACAATATCGGCATCTACCAAACAGAAAAATGGGCCAATCTAGAGGCACGGCTCTTCGTGCAGGGCGACGATTCCGTCATCGAATGCACGGAATGGACGCATGAAAATCGCGGCATGAACCGCCGTATGGTCATTGATGGCCTCAAAAACGCCACATTGGTCTTCCGCCCGACGGTCGATGATTCCGAAACGGTTCTCTTCAAGCGGACAACCGCTAACCATACACTATTCGCCGCCAGCGACTGCGAATTGGAAAAGACGCGCGACGCCTTTGGCGTCAAATACATTGCCCGCAACATCACCGGCCGCATGACCGTCCTTTGGGGCACCAAGCCGGATTTGAATAAGTGGTGATATATTATTATATGATAAAACAATAACAACAGCGCCCGCAAGGGCACCATAAGTCATTGCTCATTAATCATTAATCATTAATCATTAAAAAAAATGCCCAAATCTTGGAACGAAATCCGCGCAGGAGCCGTGTATCTTTCAAAGCGTTGGAAAGATGCCTACGATGAAAAGAGCCAGGCTCAGTCCTTCCTTAAGGAATTCTTTGAAGTCTTTGGTGTGGACACGGTTATGCAGGCCACGTTTGAACACCGCGTCAAAAAATCCGACGGGACGCAAGGCTTTATCGACTGCTTCTGGCAAGGCCATATCCTTATCGAGATGAAATCAAAAGGAAAGGATTTGGAAAAAGCGTATGAACAAGCCATGGACTATGTGCGGGCACTACCAGATTCGTCATTGTTGCCACAGGCCGTCGTCGTTTCGGATTTCCAGACATGGCATTTCCATGATCTGACAAAGGACGGCGCATTGACTGTCTTCCAACTGAAAGACTTGCGCAAATATGTCACGCTGTTCAGATTCATGGTAGATGGGCAGGATTCCGCTCCTATTCACGAGCAGGATCCTGTGAACCGCAAAGCGGCGGAGAAGATGGCACGGCTACATGATGCCATGAAGGCCGTCGGATATGATGGCCATCCGCTAGAAGTGTATCTGGTTCGTCTGCTCTTCTGTCTTTTTGCGGAAGATACAGGCATCTTCGAACCTGGGCAGTTTTCTGGCTTCGTCCGCGGCCGGACGGCGGCGGACGGAAGTGATTTGGCCGCCAGATTGGCCGAACTCTTCCAAGCCCTTAACACGCCGCCAGAAAAACGCCTCAACGGCCTCGACGAAACAATCGCCGCATTCAACTACATCAACGGCAATCTCTTCGGTGAGACGCTGCCAATCGCCGCTTTCTCTCCGGAAATGCGGGGGGCCCTTCTGCAATGCAGTGAACTAGACTGGGCGCGGATATCGCCCGCCATCTTCGGAGCCATGTTCCAAGGTGTCATGGACGAACAGGCCAGACGCGACATCGGAGCCCATTACACATCTGAAGAAAATATCCTGAAAGTTATTAACCCACTATTCATGAATGACTTGCGCGCCGAGTTCGAGAAAATCCGCCATCTCGCCGGCCCGTTGCGCAGGACGCGCCTCGCGCAATTTCACAACAAGATCGCCTCACTGACATTCCTCGATCCCGCCTGCGGCTGCGGAAACTTCCTGCTGATCGCCTACCGTGAATTGCGACGCCTCGAACTCGACATCTTAGAGGAAATGCAGAAGGATGGGCAGCTTGTCTTGGACATATCACAGCTCTGCAAGGTGAACGTCTCCCAATTTCATGGCATTGAAATCGAGGCATTTCCGGCGGAAATCGCAAAAGTCGCCCTATGGCTCATGGACCACCTGTGCAATTTGGAAGTCGCCGACCGCTTTGGCCAGTATTTCACCCGCATTCCAATCAAAGACTCACCGCATATCGTCTGCGCAAACGCCCTCTCAACTGATTGGCCGAAAACGGATTTCATCATGGGCAATCCACCGTTCATCGGATTCACTTACATGAGTTCGGAGCAGAAAGCGGACATGCTATCGCTTTTCCCCAAAAACAAGAATCTGGATTTCGTCTGCGCATGGTACAAGAAAGCAAGTGACTTGATTCAAGGAAGTTCCATACGTTGCGCATTCGTCTCCACCAATTCTATTACACAGGGTGAACAGGTCGCGCCGCTACATCAGAATATCAACATTGATATAGACTTCGCGTATCGCACATTCAAATGGCATAACGAAGCACAGGGCAACGCCACCGTCCATTGCGTCATCATCGGCTTCCACGCAAAAGGGCAACCCAGTGCATCGAAAAAGATCATCTACGACGGTGACAACGCCATACCAGCCCAGAATATCAACGGCTATCTCGTTGACGCTAAGGATATTATCGTCACAAGCCGCAATACCGCCTTGTGTGATGTACCGCAAATGGTCTATGGTAACAAGCTAATTGATGGTGGCAATCTTATCATTGAAGAAGCAGATTATGCGGACTTCATCTCCCGTGAACCGAAGGCTCTTTCCGTCATAAAACGCCTTGTCGGCTCAAAGGAATTCATCAATGGACTCACACGCTATTGCCTTTGGCTGAAAGATGTAGAACCTACCATTCTGCGCACGATGCCGCTCGTCATGGAGCGTGTGGAGAAATGCCGTCAATTCCGGCTGGCAAGCATAGATAAAGGAACACGGCAGCATGCACAAACACCATCTCTTTTCCGCGAGATGAATAATCCAAAGACTGCTATCATCATACCAGAAGTCTCGTCCGAAAACCGTGAATACATACCCATGGGGTTCATTGACGACACGGTCGTTGTCTCAAATCTTGTTAAAATCATCCCGAACGCAACATTGTATCACTTTGGTATTCTGACATCTAGAATGCACAATGCGTGGATGCGGGCCGTCGCAGGACGGCTGGAAATGCGCTATCGTTATTCGAAGGACATCGTTTACAACAATTTTATCTGGCCAAAAGTGGAAGAATCATCGCCGTTACACGAACAGATTTCAAAGGCGGCACAGGGCATTCTAGATGCTCGCGCCGCCCATCCAGGCGAATCGCTCGCCGCACTGTACGACCCGCTTGTCATGCCGATGGATCTTCTGAAGGCCCACGCAACTCTCGACAGTTTAGTCGATAAGGCCTATGGCCGCTCCTTCGCCAGCGACGCGGAACGCGTCGCATTGCTATTTGAACTGTACGCGAAAAAGTGTTCCGCGACAAAAGAATAAAGCCAAAATGACTGGAAAACAAGTAAAAAATGTATTTTTTTAGGAATAATTTTTAAGTGTAATTGTATTTTTATCCGAAAAAAGTGATTCCATCGCGTTTGCAAAGTAGAAATTCAGCACTATAGTATTTAATCAGAAAGGGAAAACCATACCTTATTATTTATAATATATGGAAAATACGTTCAATTCAATTTTGTTAAAGCTTGTCCGCCAATCCATGGGCTTGTCCCAGAAGGATTTTGCGGAACAAGTGCTTGATGTTAAACAAGCTGTATTGAGCAAATATGAGAACGGTGTCATTGTGCCACCAGAAGAGGCTTTGCAAAAACTTGAGCAGAAAACGGAGTACCCGCAGGCTTTCTTTTTCCAAGCAGCTTCCGAATTGCCGTCTGGATTGGTTTTCCACCGTAAACGTAATTCTCTGTCTTCAAAGTTGCGTGAACGCATTGAGTCTGAAGTCAGATTGCGTGCATTGGATGTCCTGACCGTATGCAAAGAAAACGGTGTAAAATCTGATGTTATTGAACGAGAAAACCGTACTCCTGAACAAATGGCACAGGCTCTGCGGAAGGCCTGGGAGCTTGGCGACAAGCCGATTGGCAATTTGATTGACATGTTGGAAAAACATAACATTGTCGTTTTGAAGTTCGATTTTGAAACGGACAAACTGGATGCATTTTTCATGCCATTGCCTAATGGAGTGGTCTGCATCGCCTTGAACGCCAATGAAGCGTTTTCCGCAGATCGGCATCATTTCAGTTTAGCGCATGAACTTGGACATGCCCTCATGCATAAGGAGCAAGTCCAAGATGACAGCTTGGAAAAAGAGGCGAATGCTTTCGCGGCAGAGTTCCTTTTTCCAAAAGAGGCAGCTTCAGAAAATTTTGATAATGAAATGACGTTTGCCCGTCTGAAGGAGTTGAAGCAAAAATGGAAGATTTCCATGCAGGTCATTCTTTTCAGATGGCATAAGCTTGGTTTAATGGGAGATACAGCATATAGAAGATATTGCATTTACTTTTCATCTCAAGGATATCGCAAACATGAACCGCCATGTGGGGTGGAATATGAAACGCCTGACCTGATGAATCGGTTGATGCAAGACTATACGCGAAGCCATCCTGATGTGTTGAAGTGCCTCTGCTTATCTGAGCCATGTTTCAACAGGCGTTATCCAGAATGTCAACTACAAGGAGGACTGTAACAAATATAAGGCATATAACTAAAAAATACATATAAAGAAGGCCTGTCAACTGTTCCAGCAGTTGACAGGCCACACCGCAACGGAACGCGAAGCGTACCATTACAGCCCTTGGACGGGATAATTAATGTACTGCTCGTGACCGTTATTTCCAACCTTTATGATGGAAAAAATGACCTTTTATGTCGAAAGGAGCATACATTAATGTACATTGAAAGTCAATGGATTACTCGAATTATTGACGAACAGCATGGCTTTCTCATGGAAAACGTGACGTTGTCACCTAAACATGGGATGCCCGTTCTTCATTCCACGCCACATGATTTGCCCAAGAGGATTATCACCTTTACGCAGGCAATGTCCCCATCATGGACAGATTATGACTGTTGGGTGTGTTTCTATGAAGCAGACAAGAAATTCATGCGTTTTTGGAACAATCCCCTAAAATATCTGGAACGGTTACAAAAGTTCAAAGGGGTCATCTCACCAGATTTTTCACTGTCGATTAATGCTGATGAGGAGGATCAGTTCAGACAGTTCTTTTGTGGACGTTTATTGGCAGCATGGCTGGAACAGAATGGAATCCCTGTCGTTACGAATATCCGCTATGCTAACCGATTTTCCCAACCGTTTTGCTGTGAAGGCGTTCCAAAGCATGCAACAATTGCAGTTGGAACAAATGGTTTTCTTCGTGATCGAGAGTTCCGCCAGATCATAGCCGAGGGAGTGGATTTCGCAGTAGCTATGGTAGAACCGAAGGCTGTACTCGTCTATGGTGGATGTCCCAATAACATCTTTGGAAAACACAGATTGCACGGGATTGATATCATTCCTTACAAGGCGCAGATCAAGATAGCACATGAAATGAGTGTGTTTCGTAAAAGACAGGAGAAAATTCAGGCTTTGGATATAAAGCAGGGGAGGTTATTCTAATGGGATTGACAAAAGAACCATATCCAGATAGCAAAGCAACGAAGGAGAGAGAGGCAAAAGCCAATCCTTTGGGGATTGTTTTGGAAAAGCCATCTGTCGATGCTTCCTCAAACAAACATGAAACCAACAGAATTCATACTTCTGTTGGTTCCCAACAAGAACAAAATCAATCTGTTCAAACACAAGAAACGGCATCCATGCCACAGTCTATTGGTGTTGCAAACAACAATGAACAACAGTCTGATGACGTTAACCAGACATCAAATCTTTATCCCAAAGACACCATCCGCACAGTCCATGGTCATACAACAAAGCTTAACAAGGAGAAACAAGAAAAACACATTCCTAAAAGTCCTTATTATCAAAACGGAAGAGGTATCTTGACTGTCTCTTTGAAAGAAGCTCAAGAGCTGATTAACCAGTTTGCCGGAACTGGACGATTTCTTAATCAAGATTTTACTAAGGAACGTATTGATTTTGGAAAATTCATTGGTATATATAGAGAACCTTATTCTGAAAAAACTGAATTAACATCTGTTGGTATTATTCATTATTCAAAAAATGGTACACACATTGTACCGGCTAAACCACAAGTAGGAGAATAAAATGTTGATTACTCAAAAAGAAGAAAATACTATTGGTGTATTGTATCGCTTTCTCCATAAGTATCCTAATGAAGTGATAGAAGTAGAATTTGAAAATGAACCTAAATACCAAGCCATTATGGACACTGCATATGATACTGATAATGGGCTTGAAATGGACGAAGAAGGTTATGAGGAATTTTCGGCTATTCTATTAGAAAGACTAGACAATAAAGAACTTGTTGAGCTGACCTATCATCATTTTCCCAAACGTATCACTTGCAAAGGCAAGTTTGTGGCGGGAACGGATGAACATGAAGCGTAATATTGCTGACACATGAAAAAAGCCAGACACTAATTCCGGGCCGATATGCCTTTCGGCTTTGATCGCTTCCTGGGGCCGGTCTGGCTTCGATTGTTTGTCAAGGCATCCCAAGTCGTGATTCAAGAAGCTGCTACGGGAGAGAGCCCGCGTATGGTCATTTCGGTATTATGGAATGCCATTCATTACTATACAGGCAAAAGCTTTGATTTCAAGATAAATAGATAGGCAAGTAAAAAATCCATGGATAACAACACGTTTTTTTGTTTAATCGAGCATGTCCGATAGATTTGATTACTTAAAAAACATGAATATCTTGCATTTATAAACTACAGTTATAATTTATGTGATAAATCAAAAGGCTTATCTGGCATTGGCGGTTTCTTTTATATTATTATTTTTATTCTTTAATAGATATCGATATTTTTATGGTAAATCCTACTAATATAATGAATGAATATTCAAGTGGTAATCTACTTGTTGAAGCAGTTTTCGAATATAAAGATTATTATGTTCCGATATTTGTTTTTACAGATGATATAGACATACCTATCCTTGGGCTTCCTTTGCTCATTGATAAACAAACAGGAGAAACAATCAACAGTTTTCCAAAAGGAAAATATAAAATAATTGTAAATCCTAAAAGAGAGAAATATAGGACAAAATTAAATCAAATCTCCTTTGAAAAAAATAATGAACCATATTTGTTTCCTAGTGAAGAAGAAGAAAAAATAGTCTCCTCCCAATATATCCAATACAAATGACAGACGAAGAACAACAAGAAAAAGAACGGCTTGAAAAGATCATGCGTTGCCGCGATTGCGCGTCTCGTTTTAGCGTAAAACGTGACAGAGACACTGGCGAACTGATAACGGAAGAAGTCGTAGAGATAACTTCATGGTATTGTGGTGCTTATGATGGCCACGATCCGACTGGGAAGACTAAAAACATGAAACCCGCTCTTGTCTTCGATGTAGAAGACTACGATTGCCCTTGCTATATAAATAAGGATAAATTACTGGAACAGTGGAAAAAGCATGTTCCAAATTGGTACGGTTTATACTAAAATCCTGTATCTTGTTCTTTACGCTAATTTATTATCGTCAATTAATTTAATCACTTCTATCTGACAGTCTATCACACGTTCACTTCGATAATGGTTTTGCCATGGACTTGCGTCGTGTGGATACCAGACTGCTTCTTCTCGTTGAAATTGAACGTCAAAAGATAGCCTTTTTGCTCGTGCATACTATCCAAATAGTCGCATAGTTGGTCAACGCCACGGTCGTTATAGACCTGCCCACGCCAGATTTTCAATTCAATAATGAACTGCTCGCCAGCGTAATTGACCACCACGTCCATGCGGCGTTCGTCCCGCGTCTGCGCTTCTACATAATAATGGCCTGTGCCATTGATAACAGGCATGAGGAAAATTAGAAAGCATTGGCGTGCATCCGCTTCGGCAAAGGCTTTATGGCGGTGACCGAACAAATCCGTGTAATGGACTACAAACCGTTCCATCACAGTGTCCATATCCAGCCGTCCGTTGCGGATATAAGCGCTTTTCTCCAATGAACCTGCGTCGTATAGATCCTGTTCATGCTGTGAGTCTTCATAGATGAACAGATTGTACAGACGGGTTTCAAAGATTCGGTTGAAGACGGCGACTTTGCCATTGTCGTTTTTGATGAAATTGAACATAAGCGCAAGCGACTGCGCCTTGTCATCCCGCTGGAAAGGAACTTTTCTGCCAGCGCAGAGGATGCCATGCAGCAATTTGCGCAATTCATGGAATTCGTCGATCTTTTTAATCATGTCGTCAAATAGCGTGTTGCCTTCAATCAGAAGGGCTTTGACGGCTGCAAGAAAGCCCTCGGCCGTCCAGCAGTCCGAAAGCGATTTGAATTCCGGCTGGCGTGGCAACTCCTCATCCATGATCTGGCAGAGACGCGACACAAGAAAAGGATATCCGCCTGTATAGTCGGACAGCCGTTTGGCCATGGCGGTGATATCCATACCCGTATGATGGTCGTTTTCATAGTCTTGCAACATGCCTACAATGCCGTTTTCCGTCAATTCCATGACAACGTCGAATTTTGCAGCGATGTTCCATGGGCTATTGTATTGGTGTTCCGAGTCACTGCGAATTTTCAATTTTAGATTTTTGATGTCATAGACGCCAGCTAGAATGACGGAATGGAATGTCGGTAATATCTTACGATTGAGATACATATCTCTCAACATACTCAAAAACTTCAAAAACGAGATATGATTGCTCGCTTGATCCACCTCATCAATGATAATGACAATAGGCTTTTCGTTGGCCATGCATAACTCAGAAATACGTTCTGATAATATATTCAATGAAATATTTTCTCCAGACTCTTGTTCATATGATGTCAATAAATATTTAAAATCTGGAGATAATTGTTTATCTAGCTTATATTTAATTGTCAAGAAAAGTAGATGGATAAAAGATCTAGACAATGTTTCTGTATTTTCAAATGCCTTGTCTTCTATTCTTTCAAAGCTGATGGAGAACACGGTATAATCGTTTTGCAGAGCGTCTTTCAACGTATTCAGCGTTGTAGTCTTGCCAAACTGCCGTCCGCGGTTGATGCAGAAATAATCCCCCTGATCAACCATCTTGCGGATTTCACGGATACGTTCCGTCAAATCAACCATGTAATGGTCTTCTGGGAAACAAGTTCCTGTTGTATTGAATCGCTTCATATCGTCATTCTCACTGTATGCTCCGTCAACCGACATCCCGTGCCTGATGCTTTTCCCAACAAAATATCATTTAAGACATGATATATACTATAGACATCAGATAATAGTCTGTCAAATGAAAAAACAACAGCAACTCATTTATTTTATCATGAGAGTATGAACCATCAATGGAACAGCCAGCGCATGACCCAGTATGATTCGTTGCCGTGGCGCTGTTCCACCAATTCGCGGCGCAGCGTCGTCGTCTCTTCAATATGGACGTTCACGACCGTTGCATTGGACAAGCGGCAGGCGTCCACCGTCTCACGCGGCGGGACAGGAAACCGCCTCATGCCAGGCGTGATAAAATCCACTGGACGGTTACGGAAACACGCCAATATCTCCAGACGGCCTTCCGGCAGGAAGCTAAACGTCAACCAGCGGAATGGCGTGTTGGCGGCGCGACGTGCATCGACTTCCGCAAAACCACGCTGCGAAAGGCCACGAACAATCACATCGTAATCCATATCCAACATGCCGCTGCGCCGCAGGGCAGGGCCGACACCTGCCGTGTTCAATGCCCAAATCAGACGGTCTTTCGTACAATGCTGCGGCGTCAAACCATTCGTGCTCTGAACCGTCCGCACCGTCGGAAACATATATGCGACAGGACGTTGCGGCGGCGTCTGAACCGATTCACAACCAACCAGAAGCAAAATGCCTAACGTTAATGCAAGATTCTTCATAAGATAGACTTATGCTAAAGTTTTACCATCGATCGTGCCGACGGAGATGTCGAATTCGCCGCGATGGGCGATGCGGTCTGCCTGACCATCTTTGATCCAAACGACGGTGTCGGACGCGGAAAGCATCTTCATGTCATGCGTCGCCGTGATGATCGTGATGCCGAATTTCGTCTTCAAATCGCCGAGGAGGGCGATGATCTCTTCGCCTGTATGCAAGTCCAGATTGCCCGTCGGCTCGTCCGCCAAGACGATGGACGGCTTGTTCACGAGGGCTCGCGCGATGGCGATACGCTGCTGCTGGCCACCGGAAACCTGTGACGGCAGATGCGTCAGACGATGCCCAAGTCCCACGACATTAAGGATTTCCGCCGCCGCTTCACGCGCTTTCGCAGGTGATTCGCCCGCGAAGATGCGCGGCAACGCCACGTTTTCCAAAGCCGTCATCGTCATAATCAGATTGAACGACTGGAAGATGTATCCCATCTTGTGGCAACGAACCCACGCCAACTGCTTCTGGTTGAGATCAGACAGTGAATAGCCGTCGATTTCCACATGGCCTTCCGTTGGCTTGTCGAGTCCGCCGACCATGTTGAAAAATGTAGATTTACCGGATCCAGACGGTCCGAGAATGGAAAGGTACTCCCCACGGCGTACATCCAGATCAATTCCGCGCAACGCATGGACTTTTTCCGCGCCCATCGTAT
>JAEEGH010020841.1_pt1 | contig 13591 bp, 9 predicted proteins | sample 9134181 | NCBI WGS metagenome assembly JAEEGH01 (sample SAMN16246544, study PRJNA631951) | gut metagenome | biome: gut microbiome; feature: rumen; material: DP-attached | host: Bos | place: Iran: Karaj | collected 2018-10
CAGAATCAGCAAACGAAAGACTCTTCCGTACCAAGGTGCGGCCTATCATGGATAAGGTGATGGCAGACCTTCGAAATAAGCAGCTGGAGGAGATTGGCAGACATACCAGCAGTCTGCCTTATATCTTCGCAGGAGCAGCTGGTCCAGACGGAGGTATGTCAGCCCAGGCTGCAAGCATTGCTTCCCTTCGCTATACGGGAGAATGGAACTCCAAGCATACGGAGGACTACATCAATATGGTGAAGGCCGAGCTTAAAAGGCAGAAGATTACCGTCACCCCAGAGATAGAGAAAATGATGATCGACAAGATGATTAAGGACGAAGTTCCGAAGTCATCCATCGATTATATCATCAGAAAGGCGGCCACCAACACCATCTTCTACTTGCCACAGGCATTGAACAAATCGCCTTTGGAGAATCATATCTCCGAACAGGCCGAAAAGCGATACAATCCCAACCATGTGGAAAAAGCAGCCGGTCTTATGTTGGGAGCCACAGCCGATTACCTGTCCTTCGGAGGTATAGGTGGCACACTGACTGGTGGAGCCAAATTCGTAGGTGTTGACCTTGCCCTGAATGCGGCAATGGACAAGATGACGGCGAACATCGATACTTCTTATACGCCAGCCAGTCCTGGAGCCAAACCCTCGAAGCCGACCGCAAAGACCAATCCCACAACAGGCGATGATGACGTTCCCATGATTATCGCTCCTGAATACAGGGAGCAATATAAAGCCGAGCAAGCCAAGAGAAAAGCTGAGGAGGTACAGAAACGGGAAGCCAAAGCAACTCCCAAGGCGACCACTCAGCAAACAAAGGAGGATGAAGTCCGACAGGAACCGCACAATGAAGTCTCTACCCAAACTCCAGACATACAATCCTCACAAGCCTCAGTTCAAGAATTGCCACAACAGACGAACCAGAATGGTTGGAGTGGACTGCTCAGTTCCTTTGGCCTGAATGGTATCTCTGATATAGGAAATAACCTCGGCTATGTCCTTGCCATGCTGCCAGACATGCTTGTCGGCGCATTCACAGGCAAGACCAAATCACTGGGGCTGAAGGAAAACCTGATGCCCCTTGCCAGCATTGTAGCCGGAATGTTTGTCAGGAACCCTATCCTGAAGATGGTGCTTGTTGGTATGGGAGGACTCAATCTTCTGAACAAGGCAGGTCACGAGGCCATCGGGAACCATGCAGGTCAGAACCAGGCACAAGGCGCAAGTACCATTGTCCGCTCTAACTACAAGGTTTATGCTGATGAATCGCTGAACCAACGCATCAGTCAGCCGCAGATACGCGGCAATTGCCTGATTGCCACCATCGACAAGGTGCCATGCACCATAGCCCTTCCCGATAAAGTCGTTGATGCCTACAATCAGGGTGCATTGCCCTTGAACACCCTTGCCAATGCAGTGCTTGCCAAGAACGACCAGATGCGTCAGCTGGCTTCAGAGAACTATGAGGCACAGCAGAGAACCGAGACCCGCACACTTGCTCAAAGATAAATGTGTAATGATTTAATCTATTGTAAATTATGAAAAGAAACTGGTATAAGTTCCGCGTCAAATACTCCAAAGAGATGGACGACGGAAAGAAGAAAAAGGTCAGTGAGGAATACCTGGTTGATGCAGAGAGTTTCACCGAGACCGAGAAACGTGCCAACAAGGCTGCTACAGACCTTATCGGCACACGTGATTTCGACATTACCGCCATTTCCCGTGAACCTGTGTCAGACATCATCAAGGGCACGGAGCAGGACGATAACCATTGGTATAAGGCCGTCGTGGCACTTGTCACCGTGGATGAAGAGACGGGGCAGAAGAAGTTCTCGCCCCAGGTCATGTACGTCAATGCAGAAGACACCAAGGAGGCCGATGAGCTGCTTCGTGAGCACATGGATGACTGTCAGGTGGATTGGGAAATCAAGTCTATCGCAGAGACCAAAGTGCTGGGGGTGCTGGAATACAAGTAAGCCCTAACTATTAACCCATCTAAATCGCAGAAAATATGACAGAAAAGAATCAGCAAGAGAAGAATGCTGCCGAAAGACAGGTGGCTCTTCTCGTGAATGCTTTCGACAAAGCACAGGAAAACGGTGGTGTCTGGTTGAACAAGGACGGCAAGAAAGCCCCAAGTTTCTATCAGAAAGGCGTGTCTATCTCGCCGTTCAATGCCATCATCCTCGGACTGCACAGTGACCAGGACAACTACAAGACCAACGAATACACCCTGTTCAGTGAGGCCAAGAAACGTGGTGAAAGCGTACAGTCAGGTCAGAAAGGTGTTCCTTTCTATTGGTACAACTGGAACGAGTACCAGAGCCAGAAAGATCCTGACGTGAAGATTAGCCGTGAAGACTACAAGGAACTTTCGCCTGAACAGCAGTCGGATTACAAGGTCATCCGCAACCGTGAGGTACGCATCCTGTTCAACATCGAGCAGACAACTCTTCCGATGGTCGATAAGGAAGCCTTTGACAAGGAAGTCAAGGCCAATGGCCGGTTGGCAGACCGTGGGGAAATCAAGGCGACCTCCACCCAGATACCCGTCAATGACCTCATCCTGAAGATGCGTGACAACCTCGTGGATATTCGTATGGACACTACCGGCGTTGCACATTATGACCCCAAGCGGGACACTGTCTATGTGCCTAAGCAGGACAACTACGAGCATTATAACGATTACGTCCATGCTTTGGTGGCACAGGTCGTGGCTGCCACAGGCCATCAGCAGCGTCTCAACCGTGAGGGCATGAACAACCGTGGTGGCAAAGCTCCCACAGAGGATGCCCAGAAGCACGAGCTCCTTGTCCGTGAGATAGCCACTGCAGCCAAGATGCAGGAGCTGGGACTTCCTGCCAAGCTCTCCGAGGAAGGCATGAAGAACATCGAATACTGGAAACGTGAGTTCAAGGAAGACCCTTGTCTCATTGATGCCATCGAGCGTGACGTGAACAACTCCCTCGACATGATCCATAAGGCAGAGCGTGGCGAGAAGGTGGAGAAACGCCAGTTCAATGCCCAGGAGAACGGCAATGCCAGAAGTCTCCTTCCGAAGCATTACTATGTCGCCGATGAAATCAAGACCTTGCCGAACAAGGACACCAAGGAAATGGTCATCGTCCGTGACGCTGAGAGCAAGAAGGCCGATGTGGTGCTGCCAGCAGGGGCTTCTTTAGCCGTCGATAACGAGATTCCAGGCATGAACAAGAAACGTATCGACCATGCCCTTCAGAAGGAAGGCTTTGAGACCGTAAAGTTCTACAACACCGATGGCTCGTTGGGCTTCCGTCCTGATGACAGCTACTTCGACGGCAAGGAGGTCAGCGTTTCCAAGCTCAACAAATGGGAGTTGGAAGACATCACGAAGCTCGATGTCACCGATGCCGTGAAACGCTCAGGTGCCGTTGACTTTGACAAGGTGCTCATGCTGAAGGATGACGAAGGCAAGTGGGCCATGTACATCAAGCCTGAGAACGAGAAGGCTTTCTCCGTTTATCCCAGTAAGGATGATGTGAACAAGTTCTTCATTACCGTCCAGCAAGGTAACGATGAAGCCAGTGAACGTATGCGCCAGGACATGGCCACCAAATACTATGTCATGGCCAATGAAAAGCCGGAACTGAAAGTCGATCTCTTTAAGAGCCAGGCTACGGCAGAGGAACTGGCTAAAATCGAGCGTGTGAACATCTTCAAGACCAAGGCCACCGAGAACAAGCCCAGTGTCATCCTGTGTGTGCCGACCATTGACGGCAAGAGAGTACAAGCCCGTGAGGTTAGCCCACAGCAATGGCAGCGTATGTGGCTGGCCGATGACAAGCAGGACTACAAGACCCATCTCGCAGCTTCGCTCTTTGCCGATGTCCTCCGTAAGGAGCAGAGCAATTCCGTTGCCGTTGGCACAGACAAGACCGAGCAGGAGGCTCAATCTGAGACCAAGGAGCAGACAAAGAATGTCGAAGTCCATGATGAGGAGGACAAGAAGGAGGAACAGAAGGAAGAACAGGCGCAATCTGAGAAGAAACAGGAGGAAGAGAAGCGTCGCAACTCCCCGGAGCAGAAAGAAAAAGAGAAGAAGGAAGAGAAAGCCAAGGAGGAAACCACCAAGGCTGAGACCAAGATGGTAGCTGCCGTTGCTCTCTCTCCGATGCTCAAACAGTTCCTCGACCTGAAGCAGAAGCACCCCGACGCGCTCCTTCTGTTCCGTACAGGTGACTTCTATGAGACCTACAAGCAGGATGCAGAGAAAGCATCCAAGATCCTCGGCATCACGCTCACCAAAAGCTCCAAGACCAAGGATGAGCAGGGCAAGCCTCTCGTCATGGCCGGGTTCCCTTATCATGCCCTTGACACCTACCTGCCCAAACTCATCCGTGCCGGTCAGCGTGTCGCCATCTGTGACCAGCTGGAAGCACCCAAGCAGACGGCAAAGCGTGGCATCTCGGAACTGGTATCACCTGGTGCAGCTGCCGAGAAGGAGCAGAAGGCAGAGCCTGAGAAACAACAATCCTTTCACCGATAACCTATAGGAGGACAGAACGTGACAGCATCCAGAGAAGCTTATATTTCCAAGTATGCGGAGTATGCCATGGAGCAGATGCGGCGATATGGCATACCTGCCTCTGTGACTCTTGCCCAGGGCATCATCGAGTCTGCTGAGGGAAAGAGTATGCTCTCCAGAACCGCCAATAACCATTTCGGCGTGAAGGGCGAGTTCAACGGCCAGTATGTCCGTGCCGATGATGACAAGCCCAACGAGAAGTTCAAGAAGTATGATAATGTCGGCCAGAGCTATGAGGACCACAGCAAAGTCCTCATGGCTGACCGCTATCAGAAATACACCCGGAACCTTTCGCCTGATGACTACAAAGGATGGGCTGCAGGTATCAAGGCTGGTGGTTATGCCACGGCCAAGAACTATGTCGGTACCATCGTCGGTGTCATCGAGGGAGCCAATCTGCAGAAGTACGATCAGATGGTGATTGAACAGGCCAAGAGAGAGGGAAAGAAGATTGGCACCACAGACTACCGCAAGGGGGATGTGTCTGCCACTCCTGCAACAGCCGTCACGGCGAAACCCACTCCCAACGGCCTTTATTCCCTGCCTCTGAAACGAGACGAGTTCATGCTTGTGACCTCGCCATACGGCAATCGTCGTGACCCGATGGATCACAGCAGGACACAGTTTCATAAGGGTATCGACATCAGTTGTAAGAACGAGGCCCTTCTTGCGACGGAGAACAACGGGAAGGTCGTTGGTGTGAACCACAATGCCAACACTGGCGGCGGCAAGTCCGTGACTATTGAGTACAACCGTGAGGATGGCAGCAAGTATCAGACCACCTATATGCACATGTCGAGCATCGACGTGAAGGTGGGCGATGCCGTCAATGCCGGGCAGAAGATTGGCGTGTCGGGAAACACTGGAACCAGGACAACCGGCCCACATCTGCATTTCGAGGTAAAGACGGTGGCCAGTGACGGCACAAAGCGCAATATCGACCCTGCTGCCTATATCGCGGAGATAAGTCAGAAAGGAGGCTTGTCACAACAGTTGCTTCACAACGGTAAGGATTTGCTGGCGAGTTATAAGGCTGCCAATCCTGTGGCTCAGGAAACTGTTGCAGCCCAGCCACAGATAGATACCAACATGTCACCTGATGACTGGATGAAGAAACTGCTTTCCAGTGAAGACAGCGGAGTGGGGATAGGCAATAGCGCAGACCCCATCATGGAGATGGCCATGACCATGTTCACCAGTCTCATGGCTCTGGCTGTCCAGATTGACAACAAGACGGAGGAACAGAAGATGCAAGCGGCCACCGATGCAGCTCTCAGTAAATCCGTTGACCTCTCATCCATGCTCCCCAACCTGAAGGAATGCCGTGTCCTGCTTAATGAGGGCAAGCCGCTTCTTCAGGTCAACAATGGCACGGTCAGTTTCACCCACGAACTGAGCAATGCCGAACTCACCAGAATCCAACAGGCTTTGGGGAACACGAACCTCTCTGATGCGGAGAAACAGCGCACCATTGCCTCTGTCATCAATGGCATCGTCGTCTCTCAGCAGATGTCGCAGAACTACCAGCAAGGACTGGAGGCTCAGCAAAACCAGCAGGATTCCCTGCAACGTAGATAATTCTTGCTCAAAAAACATGTTTAACAATCAATTCGTAAAATTATGATTAAGTGTAATGTAACAGTATGCGGTACCATCACACGCTCAGCGCAGATGCGTACCAACAAGGAGGGTAAGGCATTCCTTGCCTTCGGTGTGAGTGTTGTCATCCCTGCCAAGTCAGGCATTAACAAGACCTTCGAGATCAGCGTTGCCAAGGATGGCGGCATGGATGAGCTTAACGGCCTCGCTTCCGGCACTCGTGTAGAACTCGTCGGTGTCCTGACCTTCCATAAGAAGGACGATACCATCTTCCTCAACATGTCGGCCACTGGTGTCAATACCTTCAATGCTCCTGCCGAGGATTCCGTCAAGGGAACCATTGAGTTCCGTGGAACCGTCGGCAACAAGATTGAGGAGAAGAAAGACAAGAAGGACAAGCCTTATCTTGTGTTCTCCGCTTTCAGCAGCGAGAAGGTCGGTGAAGGGTATTCCTTCACATGGGTACGCTTCATGCACTTCGGCCAGGGCAAACCTGAATGGATGGAGGGCAAATGTGGCATCGATGCCAAGGGAGAGCTCCAGTTGTCTATCTACAATGACCGTCTCGACATCACCTGCCGTGTGGCCGAGCTGACCCAATGGGAGAAGCAGCCATACCAAGGTGGCGGGACTAATCCTCAGTAGCTATGGCGTACAGAAAGAACTACAACAGTGATGGCAAGTCAGCCGAAGACCGCACGTTAGACAAGTTTGCAGAACTGCTCATCGAGAAACTTGAAACGATACAGGCTGACTGGAAGAAGCCGTGGTTCACGGAAGGGGTGTCAACATCCCTTCCCAAGAACCTCAGCGGAAGGGAGTACAACGGAATGAACAGCATGATGTTGATGCTCCATGCCGAGAAGGAAGGCTACAAACTGCCGGTCTGGGCGACCTTCGACCGTATCACGAACCTGAACTATGTGAAGGACAAGCAGGGTGCGAAGCAGGAAGCTAAGGACAGCGAAGGAAACAAGCTGCCCCTTGTTTCCGTGAATAAGGGAGCCAAGAGTTTTCCTGTGTTCATCACGACTTTCACCGTCATCGACAAAGAGACGAAGGAGAAAATCAAGTACGATGACTATAAGCAGATGACGGAGGAAGATAGAGCCAAGTACAATGTTTATCCCAAGCTGCAGACCTACAACGTCTTCAATGTGGAAGCTCAGACCAACCTGAAGGAAGCCCGTCCCGAACTCTTCAAGAAGCTCCAGGAGCAGAATGAGGTCTCTCGTCCCATCCAGCAGGAGGGCGAAATGTTCTCTTTCCCTGCCGTTGACCACATGATTGCTGAAAACAAGTGGATTTGTCCTATCAAGCCGAAGTACGGTGACAATGCTTACTACTCTATCAGCAAGAATGAGATTGTCGTTCCAGAGAAGCGTCAGTTCAAGAATGGCGAGTCCTTCTACAGCAACCTTGCCCATGAGATGGCTCATTCAACTGGTGCAGAGAATCAGTTGAATCGTCTGAAGCCAAGTTCCTTTGGCTCAAAGGAATATGCACAGGAAGAATTGGTAGCTGAAATGTCAGCAGCTCTTGTCTCACAACGCTACGGCATGAGCAAGACCTTGAAGGAAGACAGCTTGCCTTATCTGAAGAACTGGCTCGACTCCCTCAAAGAAGAGCCTGCCTTCATCAAGACCGTTCTTCAGGATGTGAAGAAAGCTTCAGGAATGATTAACCAGCACATCGACAAGGTTCAGTTGGAACTGGACAAAGCCCAGGATGTGAAGCAGGAAACAGCCAATCAGGTTACTGCCAACTATGGCAGCTATGACATCCCCAAGTGGGCATTGCCTTACATCGTCAATGGCGATGCCAGCGGCATCAGCGACCAGGAGCAGGAACTGGTTGACAAGTTCCTTGAAAAGAACTTCCCTGACGGGTTCATCCCGGAAATCGAGGAAGGACAGGACAAGGAACTCAACCGCTATCCGGCTTTCGGTGAAAGAAACGAGAATGCCCTGACTGATCGAGGCGAGTCACCTTACCTTGCCGTCGATACCGTTTCCGTTAAGTTCAGTGAACCTGGCTATATGGAAAACGTGTCTGATAAAAAGGATGATGGCTATTCCTATGAAACGGTCGTTGACAACACCAAGGAACAGATTGCCGCAAAGACACCTCCAAAAGAGGAGGAGCAGGAAGAAGTCCACTTCCATCGGGGCCGTTAACGACCCTGATGGTACAAAGATAGAGGGAACCTACTCATCACGAGCGGGTTCCCTCTTTGATAATATGCCAAACAAAGAAAAGAATATAAACTATAGCGTTTCTACTTCATTCAGAATGATAGTGTCACACAGGTCTGGCGGTTAGCCTGGACTGGAGAATACTCATTGATGCCACCTTCATAGGAGGTCGTGACAAACGCCTCGTCGATGCCACGCTGTACCATGAGCGTTTTGATATAGTCGGCACGTTTTCGTGACAGGCTGTTGTTGATATGCTCATTGCCGGTGGCCGAATCGGCAGCACCAGAAATCCGTACCTTCAGATGATGTGTCTTGGCGACTCGCGCTATCTCATCAAGGTTGAGCAGCTGAGAGACCTCTGTAAGTTCATCTGTGCCGAGTCGGAAGAAGAAGTAGATGGGTGCGCCAATATATTCCGAACCATTCATCATAGCCGAAAGATAACCGTCGTAAGAGTCAACTGTAAAGAGAGGGTCAATTCCCTCAGACTCGTTGCTTTCATTCTCATCCATCGTGTCCATACGCTTTTTCATCGCTTTGGGCATCGTCTCAGGATTCCCGTCCCAACCTTTGTTATTCAGACGAGCACGAAGCGAGTTCAGCCCTGAATAGTCATTACGAGGATAGAGAGAGTGTTCCTTGTCATCGTGTTTATCTCCAATCCTGTCTTTATAAAGGTCAAGCAGACCTTCTATCTCCAGGATCTTTCGATACTCAGCCTTGATGCGCTCGTCCTCCTTATGCTTTTGGGCAAGGCGGCTGTTTCTGTCAGCAAGGCGGTCTGCATACGCAATCAGCCACTCGTTCTGAGCCATGTAAGGGTTCGCGTCCACGATGCGCTTATAGCCCACCTTACCCAATGTGAACGATAGGCCTGCAGAGAGTGTCACCATGTTATCCCCGAATTTTGACGAAGCTCCCACGCAGTCGAAGTTCTTGGCAGTGGTCATTCCACTGAGTTCTGCCACGACGTGCATACGGTCAGTAAGACGGTAGCGGCATTCCAAACCGTAGGAAAAGGCAAAAGGATGGCTGCCACTTGCATGTCCGGGACACGTACAAGCAGAATACCAGTCCTGGTTGTAGATCATGCCCACACCGATGTAAGGTATTATGTCCCATCGGGACAGACCGAGGTCATTGCAGTTGATGCCGGAGGTCAGGTTGTAGAGAAAGTCCGCATGAACGAAGTGATAGTCCATCTTCTTGAACTCGCCATTCTTGAAGGACATTCCCTGATAAGCCACACGTCCACCGACTGCGGGTGTGAACCACTTGCCTAACCCAACCTGAAGAGCTGGAGTCAGACGGTCGAACACATCACCGCAGCCGATAGGCGATCCCAGAAAAGCAGAAGCCCCGCCCTTTACTTCAATGAACCAATTTTTACCCCAGTTGGCTGCTTCGCTTACATTCGTGAGATATGTGGGTTTCAGTGTCTGGAGATAATACTCCGAAGTGACACTTACCTGCTTCGAGATACTGTCAGATACCGTGCTGGCATCGTTTGCCTTAACTGTCATGGCAGAAAGGCACAATGCGGAAAGAAATAAATATTTTCCTGTCATAGTTTTGATGATTTTGAATTACTAATTTGAATGTTGTTTGATTACGATGTTACATTTTCTTGCGTCTGCCAGGCGACTTGCACATGCGTCTGGCCATAGCCAAAGAACGACGGGCAAACATACGTTCGTCCTCGTCATCCTTCTTACGCCAGCCACCGCCGGGGCCACCGCCACCGCCTCCATGTGTCTGTGCAATCGAGGTCGCCTGTTCCACATACTCGCACATCAGCGCAAGGGCCACGGTCGCCACATGGTTGCCGTCAGTTGCCAGTTGTTCAAGAAGCGTATCACTGAAGATTTCCTTCGCATCATCTGGCAGACGTTGGTAGCGCGATGTGAACTCATGCATCATCATACCGGCAAGCAGCTCGTTCATGACAGCTCCCTTGCTGTGTGCCCAGTCCTGTTCAGATGCGGAAGCCTTCTCTGCCAGTTCTGAAGCCTCCTGTTCCAGAGCCTCTTTGTCCTGACGAAGGCTGTCAATCTCCTGGACAGTGGAAGACAGCTTGGCCTCTTTCTCTGCCAGTTTCTCTTCCACGAAAGCCTTGCGGTTCTCCAGATCCTGTATCTTCTGCGCAATCTCCTGACTGATGGCATCGCCATTCTTCTGGAGTTCCCGAAGCGGTTGAAGTTCTCTTTCAAGTTCTTCCTTCTTTGCGGTCAGGTTCTCGATCATGGTGGTGAAGCTCTTCTGTTTCTTTTCACAGATTGCCAGTTCCTTGTTTAGTTCACTGATGGCATTTTGGAGATTGCTTTTACGCTCTTCAAGTGAGTCACACTCCTGGTTAAGCCATCGCCGATACGACTCCGTTGTATGACCTTTCGCGCCAGTCAGCACCTTACTTGTCCCTCGGGCCAAACCCCACTTACGGTTCACTTCCGCAAGCTCATTGTGGAGCTGCAAGATGAACTGCTTGTATTCAGCCTTATTGTGACCGTGGAACACGTCCTTATAGCTGATTCTGCCTTGCTCGTTGACTGGCACGATGTCGCAGTGTGCGTGGGCTGTTGTCTCATCCAGATGCACCACAAAACTGATGATGTTCTCCTCACCAAACTTACGGGCTACAAAGTCATAGATGTCCTTTGCCCACTGCTCAATCTCTGGCATCCGCTGGACATTCTCATTGCCACATTTGGCTTCAAAATCCACCTTCTGATTGCCAAATGCCAGCTCAGTCATGCGGTCATGGGAACCGCTGAAGATGAACTGCACGGCAGTACGGATGTTCGGGTTCACACGTCCGACATTCGGGTCTTTGATGCCACGTGAGGCAAGCATTTCTGCCATACGTTTGTCGAGCGGTCTATCCTTATCGACGGGAACAACCTTGCCACCTTTCGCAATCTCAAAATTGAGTCGTTCACGGCTTCGGTCGTAGTTCCCTTCCTTCACGGCTTGGTCGTAGCCTTTGTCCGACCATCGCCGAAGGATCTCATTGCTGATGTCCCCGACACCGGCACTTGTCCTGATGTCGATGACCTGTCGGTTCATGTTTGTATTCGCCATACGTTTTCGTTTTACGGTTATACATCCATTTTCAAGTATCGGAAGCAAGGCAGAACACCTCTTTCTGTCTAAGGAAAACCTGACCCTGCTTGCAGTTTATCTGGTCAGCTCACCGTCCGATGAAAATCGGAACGGGTAGTGAGCTTCCCGATACTTGAAAAATGTGGCACGTGCAAGCACGTCGCCTACAGTTTACTCGTTCCCTTCAGCGGAGTCCTTACGGAGCGTTTCACCTTCGGAGAATGCGAGAGCACCTTCAGACGTTTCAGAAGCGTCCTGTGGCGTTTCTGGGGCTTTCTCGGCGCCTGTATCAGGTGCAGTGCTTCTAAGGCTCTTAGGAGCGTACCTGGAAGGCTTAGGAGGATTGACGAAGTAGTTGGATCCATCGGAGGGCGCATAGTGCTCGTAGATGCAGTCAAGGAGAGTGACCTCTGCCTTGGAGAAATCCTTGTTGACAGCGTTCATGTAGCTTGGCTTCACGTTGTCACGTAGTGCCATGGTGAGAATGCCAAGTACATCGATGACTCGCTGCCAGTTCCAGAGGTGGTCTTTGCCAAAGAGCAGAGTCACAGAATCGGATAGTTCTTCGGGTACGTTATCTTCTCTGTTAAGGAGAGGATAGACGGATGCTGCCAGTTCGTTGAACATGTACGCCTGATGAGACAGTACATGACGGACAGGGGCACCGCCTTGTTCCTGCTGTCGTGCTACCTCCATTCGCATGGTGTAGTAGCGTGTGTAGGAATCTGCCACTTCGCGGGCAGAGCTGCGTCCACGGACAAATCTGGCAAACTGCATACAGCAGAAGTCAAGTACGTCGTCTGCCGAATCGACATAGAGAGACAGACGCTGCTGAAGGTTGACAGTGAAGATGTAGCTCTTCACGAAAGGCTTGTACGAGAGTTGTCCGAGTGCCACAAGACCCTCCACAAAGGAGCGCACGGTGGCACGCTGCCATTTCCACTTGCGAGCCAGTTCTGAGATACTGGCAACGAACTGTCCGGGAACAAGTTCTTCACGACGTTCGCCGTTGGCAGCGACGAAGGCACCCGATGACGCACGGCTGAGCAGGTCGCAGTAGGCTTCCAGCTTACTGAAACGGTCTTCCGATTTCGGTTTAAGATACTCCAGCAAGGAGCGGTCTGCAGACTGGGTGTCCGTGCTGCCTGTAATCTGGTTGTTTAATTCCTGAGTCATTTGAATGATTTTAAGTTTAACGTTCTGAATTTTTCGAGCAAGTGTGTTCAGACAGTATGCCACAAACAAGTGGCAGCTTAATAGTAGTTGCGGATGATTCGCTGAAGCAGTCCGGGCGGATTGCAGATGCTGTTTGCCTCGTCTCTTATGCGAAGTACACGTTCAGACGGATAGAACACCGATGCCACACCGACCGTGTACAGCAAAAGGAATATGCTATACATGTATGGTATGGAGTAGCATACCAGGGCAAGCATGAGTGTAAGAGCCCAAAGGCGCGTTCTCTCATGAAGCCGGTGCAGCACGGCATCTGCCACTCTGTAACAGATAAGGAAACAGGACATAGCTGCTGCAAAAAAGACTGCATAGTTAGGATCTGTCATGTAGCAGCACCAGTTCATGATGAGTAATGAGAAGAGCATTACGATGATGAATAGTTTGCGTGCGCTGAACGACATTGTCATGCGCCAACAGAACCTTCGGGTGAAGCTGTATTCCTTCTTATACAGGCTGAAGAAAACTGCCAGAATAATGAAGGGATAGAAGAACTTAATCAGTTGGATTGTCTGTATCATACGTTAGTCATTATCTGAATGGTTATTACGCTTCGACATGGCATCGAGCCTCATGCCGATGCGCTCGTTGAGCAGATTTGTGTAGCTGGGTGATGAAGTGTCAACACTTGGGTCGTTCTTCAGTTCCTCATCCGTCTCTATGAGAAGTGTAAGGTACGTGTCAATGGCTCCACCATTCTCAACGGTAGAGACGGTTTCCTCCGAGGGAGTTTCCTCGGTTTCTGTTATTGTTTCAGTGTCGATGTCGGGAGGTATCGGCACCGCATGTTTGAGACTGCGCATGACCAATACGCAGAGCAATACCAACGTGCAAAGCACCGCCTTGGCGTAGATATTGAGGTTAAACACGAACAGCGCAAGGATGCAGAGAGTGATGATTAC
>JAEEGH010020843.1_pt1 | contig 13591 bp, 8 predicted proteins | sample 9134181 | NCBI WGS metagenome assembly JAEEGH01 (sample SAMN16246544, study PRJNA631951) | gut metagenome | biome: gut microbiome; feature: rumen; material: DP-attached | host: Bos | place: Iran: Karaj | collected 2018-10
AGACATGCAAAGGAGCATGTCACATGTCTAATTTCATTGTTGTTCTTGGCAACAATCTGAAGTCTATCATCAACAATGAATCCCTCAGCTTGAAGCAGGTCGTAAATGAGCCCTCTGCTTCTATGCAAAGTGTTTCTGCAGACGAGAAGAAACTGACAATCAAGCGCAAGAGGGACCGCGAATACTACCGTCGCAAGGTTGCCATGAAGGAAGGCATCAGCTACGAAGAAGTCAATGCTCGCATTCAGGCCAAGCACAAGCGTGAACAGGAGCGTAGGCGTTATTGCCAGAAGAAGGCTGAGAAGGAAGGCATCAGCTATGAAGAAGCCTATGTTCGTATCAATGGCAAGCCTCTCAAGACTGTCTAGAAACATCATCTAGCATAAGCAAGTTGGCCGTAAATACGCAGGAGTTTACGGCCAATATTTGCATTTGGGACAAGGAGGAAAAATGCTTGTAGACAGCACTGCAGCCAAGCTTGTTGGCGACAGGTTTCATTGGAGTCCTAAACGGGAAGGCTTCGTCATAGAATCAAATGAAGCAATCAGAGCCTTCAACATGGAAGAGATAGGCATTCTCAAGAGCCTTAAAGAGGCTGGATACCTCAAGCAGCTTGGGGCATTTGGGTTCATCGTTGCCAGAAGCCATGAAGATCAGTTCTTCTCAAAGACGGACATTGAAGCAGTTCGTCCATGCGAGAAGGAGAACAAAGAGTTTTTTGCCATTGCAACGATGCTTGACTATGCAGTCGTTCAGATCGTAAAGGAGGCTAGTGGAGTCCTCTACTCAGGCAAGGTGGATGAATGTCAGAAGTTCATTGAAGATACAACGGAAGAGCTTCCTGAAAGAAAGGCTTTGATTGATGGACTGACCAACTTGAAGAATGACCAAGGCACGAAGTTTGGCATTCAAGGAAAGGGCGTACATGCGGTGCTTGACTTCATTGCAGAAGTTGTCAAGGACAAGTTTAGGCTGTGGGTGTCATGGAGTCCATTAGAAAACTCTAAAGTTTCCAATGAAGATGCAATAGCGGAAGCCGCCAGAATGGTCATAGGCTACATCATATCAAAAAACTGTCTAGAAAGCATTTCATTCATTCCTAAGAGCAGTTGACATCGGCAAGATTTTGTAGTAGGGTTGAGAAAAATCGAGATGTAGAGGAGGAAAGCCTAAGTGCAGACCATAAAGCTGTCTGAAATCATGAATGGACCATGGAAGGAGAGGGCCATTGCAACCTGCGAGGAGCGTGGCATCGTTTCCCTTGCTGATGGCCTGAAGCCTGTTCATCGGTTTCTCATATATCAGGCCAAAAAGATGTGTGCAAGGTCTTGGGACAAGGTTGCTGCAGTAGGAAGCTCAGTTGCTGCTGCCGGCTATGAGCATGGCGAAGCCTCTGCTTGTGGCGCATTGACTGGACTTGGAGCATACTTCTCGAACAACCTTCAATTGTTTCTTGGCAAAGGCAGTTTTGGCAATGTGCTGAATTCCACTCCTGCAGCGGCAAGGTACATCTTTTGCATGTTGAACCCATACTTTGACCTGCTGTTCAAGGATGACGATCTTGCTCCAAAGCATCCAGATCCAGAATGCCTTCCTCCTCTCCACTACCTTCCTATCATTCCAATGGCTTTGGTGAATGGCTCCACAGGCCTTGCTACAGGATATGCTTCCCACATCCCTCCTCATGACCCAGTCTCGATCATTGACTGGTGCATTGCAAGGTGCAAAGGGAAGAAGCCCAAGCAGATACAGCCAAAATACTATGGCTTCAAAGGCGAGATAGAACGGAAGGATGATGGCTATCTTCTGCATGGCATATGCAAAAAGATTTCTGAGGTCCACTATAGAGTTGAGGAATTGCCACATGGGTTCTGGTCTTCTGCTTCATATGAACAACATCTAAGAAAGCTTCAGGACAAAGGCAAGATTTCCCGTTATGACAATGGCTCCGTCGACGACAAGTTCATCTATGACATATGGCTCAAGGCTGGATCAAGATGGTCTGAAGAGCAGCAGGAAAAGAATCTCAAGCTCGAGTCGAAGGATACCTGGAATCTCACTGTCGTCTCTCCATCCGGCAGGTTGAAGATATATCCTAAGGACAATGGCATTGAAGAGATGCTTGAAGACTTCTATCAGTTTAGGCTGCCGTACTACTCGACAAGAATTGCCAACGAGATTGAATGGACTGAAGGAGAGATTGCCTATAAGATGGCTTGGATAGCATTCTGCGAGGACGTCATTGCCAAGAAGTTCAACTTCAGAATTGATGACGATGAGTTTGCATCAATTCTCAAGGACAAGTACAAAATGCCTGATGGAAAGATTCAGAAGACCATGAACAGTCCAGTAAGGTCATTCACCAACAAGTCTATGGAGAAGTCGAAGGAAGAGTTGAAGAAGCTTCAGGACAGATTGGAGTATCTCAAAGGAACTAGTCCTGAAGTTGAATGGATCAATGACTTGGAAGAGTTGAAGAAGGCCGTCAAGATGGGATTCGGAACAAAGAAGTAGAGCATTTCCAAATTTGGTCCTAGGATGCCATATAGGACATTCAATGCCTATTAGCATATAATTTGCTAGCATTGAATGTCCTTTTGTTCTGTTTTGCAACGAATCAAGTAAATAGCCCAATCATTATGCAAAGAGAAAGATGCCTTCAACCTATAGACATATTGGAGAGGCTGCCCCATACTATGACGACTATGTGGGTTCAAAGCACGACGATAAAGGCTACTTGAAAGTTCTCTGGAAGCCCAGTAGGGCAGTTCAGGCCAGAGAGCTTACTCAAATGCAAACCTACACTCAGAATCAGATTGCCTCTCTGGGTGGATACCTGTTTAAGGACGGCACGGTGGTGCATGGTGGCATCATCTCGACTACGACCAAGCAGAAATACTTCATAGGCGTCGTCACCTATCCACAAGGAATGTCGCTTGAAGATGCAATGGCTGGCTTCACTGCCAACAACAAGATTGGCAAAGCCAACAGCGAATCAATTGACAACCAAGGAATCTATCCTACAGGCATTGGCGACATCAAGTTCCAGATTGTTGGATGGACTACGCTGTATGATGCCAATGGCAATGAAGCCACTACGGCAACGCTTGACGAGCGTGGATTGACGACCACAAAGGTTGTAGTCTTCTACAACATTTTTGGTGGCTCATTTGCCAGAATGTCCGAAGATGGCCATATTGTGTTCACTTCAAGTGGCAAGGGACTCACGTTCTCCAATCCAGTAAGAGATACCAACTCGGTCATCACTGTTCAGAACATCATCAACGAGAGTGCAACCAGCATTTCAGACCTCTATCTGACATGCACCTGCGCTTCCAACACGAAAGGAACCATCTTCGTTGATGGCTACTTCGTCAATTGTCCGATGTCGTCCATCATGATCAACCCAATCATTTTGAACTCGGACAACACCATCAGCGTTGGAAGCATTGCAACAAATGATATTGAATACAATATTGGCTATTGGATTGAGCGGAAGATAGTCAACTCCTATGAAGATGAAACTCTGACAGACCCAGCATCTGGAACCTACAATGCAAAGGCTCCTGGCGCAGATCGTTATTCGATGCTTGCCAAGCTAAGATGCTTCTCTTCCGACGAGATAGCAGAAATGATTGCCAGTGGAGAAAACATTCTGCAGGTGCATTCTGTAGGCGACATAGAGAATGGTGGTGGAGCCACAAGTGGAATCAAGTTTGCTGGCGGCATCGTAATGAAGAACAATGTCGTCATCAAGGAGCAGAGCAACATCGGAACAAATGCTGCCTTGATGGACGAGCTGGCCAAGCGTACATATGAAGAGTCTGGAAACTACACCGTCAATCCATGGAAGGTTCAGATAGAGCCAAAAACCATCACGATGACGATGGAAGATGGCAAGACTTATGAGCAGGAAGTTCCAGACAAGTACAATGTTTCCATTTCTCCTGGTCTTGGATATGTCTATGGCTACAGAGTTTCTTCTGCCGTGTCTCAGACCATCGAAAACACCAAGCCAAGAATTGACCTTCTAAGGGAAGGAAACTCGAAGTTCACTGAAGACTCCTTGCATGTATTCAGCGACGACATCTACACCTTCAATGACTGTGGTCCAGAAGATACTCCTACAAGAAACGTCAACTCTTGGCACATTGAAAAGCTTCTTTCTGCTGGAACCGTTCATCTTTTGGACAGAAAGATTGGAGAGATGCTGAAGAAGTATGACGAGGAAGGCAATTGGACAGTAGACAATCCTGCCGACCTGACAGGAGAGGATAGACTCTCTCTTGACAATCCTGAAGTAGTCTCTCTTGGCACGGCATCCATCGTCGACATTTCAGCCGACAGCATGACAAGCCTCAAGATTTCCATTCTCAATGCTTCCGGCATGGCAAACCTGTCCAATGTGTCGTCCATTGCCAGCTTCAATGAAGATGGGATTCTTACAGGCTACATTGACCTTTTGCACAATGGCGAAGGAAACACCACCATATGGAAGAACGTAGAGGCTCCTCTAATCTTTGAGCTTGACTGGTCTTGGATCTCTCCAAACTCCATGACTACGGCAACCTACATATGCAATGCCTTTGTCAAGGCAACTGGTCCAGCCATTGCCACTGATGGAGTTGTTGGATCCACATTCAACCCACCAAAGTGTGTTGGCTCTCCAGCAACCAACAGGTCAATCAACTTCCTTGTCGACGAGACTACAGGCGAAATCATTCCTGGCTCAAAGGTCAATGTGTCCGACCAAGGCGCCGATGTCAGCTTTGGCATAGTTGAAGCATCTCCAGGAGTTCTGAAGCAGAACAACATCTATTGGGTGTCCTATCAAGGCGATGGAAAGGTTGTCGCCGCGGCGTCAACTTCAACCCACAGTCAGTCTACCACAACCTTCAGAACAAAGACGCTGGAAATCGCTTCCAGAACTATTGGAAGCCAAGAGCTGGCTGAAATGATCAACAGGTTCAAAAATACTGGCGACGACACCTTTGTCCTCAAGAAAGGATATGTGGAAAATGGCTCCAGCGTCAGCACGTCATCCTTTGAATTTGTTACCGATCTTGTCAAGATATTGGCAATTGAAAAGATATTCAGCACAAGCGATAATGGATACATTTCCAGTCAGTCAAGCGAAGAGGCCTATTGGAACGTGCCTGGTGGTTTGGCTTCCAGACTCAAAATCTTTGATGGATGCACTGACTCCAGATATGAATCTCCAACAATCACTGGCTTGGCATCTTGGGCATTGGAGACTTATGGAGACACTGCAATTGCAGACTCCATAAAAATCACGTTTGCCTATTGGAAGCATGAATCTTCCACTGAAGGAGCTGGCTTCTACTATGCTGGATCATATGCAGTTGGTGAAAGTGCAGCATATAATGCTTCCGACACTCCAGACACGTTCAAGCAGCGTCTTGCCGAGTGGTACGGAACAAACTCTCTTGGACAGGTTGCAGATGATGCCTATAGGCTCATTCCAAAATACAAGTCCGAATCTGGAGCTTGGTATGACCTTACCAATTGCTTTGACTTCCGTCCAGACTATGATGGAACTCAGGATCTTATGAGGACCATCCCGATACCAGCATCCAGAATCCAATATGATGTTGCCACATATCTTCCCAGAATCGACACTGTATGGGTAGACAAGAATGGCAATTTTGGCGTCAGCAGAGGAACTCCATCCGACATCCCAACAACTCCAAGGGATAAGGATGGAACGATGACCATATACAACATCTACAACAAGCCATATGGAAAAACCATAGATGACATTGTTGTAGAATACATTGACAACAAACGACATACAATGATTGACATTACAGAGCTTGCAAACCGTCTAGCCAATCTTGAAGAAGTTGTTTCCTTGTCAATGGCTGAGCAATCTGCAGTCAACATGCAGATTGTTGACTCCGATGGATTAAACAGATACAAGTGTGGCATCTTTACAGACTCCTTCAGCTCATTTGAAAATTGTGGGTATGGAGAGGATGAATGGAAGGCCACAATTGATGGCGTAGAGAAATGTGTGCGCGCCGACTTCAAGGTGGAAGACTGGGGATTCTCTCCTGTTGGAATCTACTACCTGAATGGAACGTCACATCTCTTGGAGAAGCAGCAGGTAATTGGCGTTCCAGATGATGAAGTCAAGACTATGGTGTTTGGCCAATCAGACGTGAACGTTAACGGCCAAACAAAGAAGCTTGGAGGAAAAATCCTTACCATAGCTCCAATAAAAAATTCCAAATATGAATCCCAAGGATGTCCATCTGAATATAGCTGGGTATATGCAAAAAACGACACCATTACTGAGTCCACAAACCTTCAGGCAATGATGTTTGTAGTATGGAAAGGAAATCTTACATTAACTCCAGCAATTGATACATGGACTCATACTCTTGAAGATGTTATTGTTGAGACTGGTACCTATACGAAAACTCAAGCACCAGATCCATATAGACATTGGACAGTATATTCAGATGGAACAAGAACTTCAAGTGAAGTTAAAGCCACAATACCTTCTGGATTAACATGGAAAGATCTAGACAAGCTGTATGGAAACACGAACTGGCGCGACGTTCCTAAATCGCAGCGTGTCACTCACCTTCCTGGCTGGTGGGAGCCTGCAACCACTCTTACTGAAGTTACTACCTACAAGACTGTAGTTGCAACAGAGGTAACAGAGAAAACTACATATACTGGTTCTTGGGCCACAAATGACGTAATCACCTACATGGAAGCGCAGGACGAGTTCATGCGTGTCAGAAAGGTCAAGTTTGAACTCAAAGGAATGCGTCCTAACCAGCAATTCCATGCCGCAATGGACAACGTTCCATTGAAGCTTCTTAGCGAAGATCAATTCAATGATCCAAACGTAACTGAAGCAGACTACTCGACCTTCATCGAGACGGACAATCAAGGAAATGCATCTGGATACTTTGTTGTTCCAGACAACATGCCTGTTGGAACAAAGCTGGTCGAGTTCTTTGATGATGAAGAAACTTCTGGAGCCACTGCAGACTACACTGCAAATGGCAAGACTGTATGGAATCAGATAGACAGAAGCTACATTCAGGTATGGACTGCTGGAGAAGTCACTCAGAGTATGGGTGAAGGAAAGGTCATCAGTGAGGAAAAGGTTGGAACGCAGATGACTTCAACTGCAACTGCAATCTTCCATGGCAATGACCCAATAGCCGAAAGCTTCTATGTTGAAGAGCCAGATGGCGTCACTCTTGAATCCTTCGACATATTCTTTGCAACGAAGGACCCAACAGTTGGCGTTGAAGTCTTCCTTGTAGAATGCGAAAATGGCTTCCCTGGTCAGACAGTCGTTCCATTCTCCCGTGTCTTTGTTTCAGCTGACAACGTCATTGTCAATACGGAAGAAAGCGTTACTAATGGCCAGTGCATTCCAACCAACTTCAAGTTCCCTGCTCCTTTGCAATTGCAGGGAATGAAGGAGTATGCATTCATCGTCATTGCTCCATCGTACAACTATGAGATATACACTTCAACTCTTGGAAAGGCAGATCTCAGAACTGGGGTGGGCGTAAGGGAGCAGCCTTATGTTGGCTCAATGTTCAAGTCTCAAAACTTGAGGACTTGGACGGAAGAGCAGCTTTCTGACATTTCCTTCAGGATGTACAAGTATCAGTTCCCAACCAACGTCGACTGCATTGCAGACTTTGCCGTTGACGACTTGGTTGCAAAGAATACTGGAATGACTTCAACTCTTCCAGAAACTGGAGAGTCTGGCGAAGGCTCTTCCGAGTTCAATGCCAATGCCATGACCGTTTCCATTGGAACATATGCTCCAACTGGAACAGACATCAAGCTTGAATGGCATTCTGACGCCACTATGGCCAACGCTGGTTCAAAGGAGCCAAACTCCTTCATCAACAAGGAAGACATATTCTTCAAGGAAAAGTATGGGCTTGCAATCAGCAACAAGATGGAAAAGCCAAGGGGAAGCGAATACATAAACGACACTTCAAGGTTCACCAACATCAACAGTACGATGAAGGTCAGAGTGCATCTGAAGACAAGCAATCCTAACATTGCTCCTCAAGTCGATCTTGAAGACTTCCATGGCCTGTTCAGCCGAAACCTTGTCGATCTTGGAGAGCCATGCGAGACAATCAATGGCCTTGACTACTACGATGCAGGCACATACCTCAGCAACACCATCTCCCTGAAGGATCCAGCTCTTGGATTGAAGCTTGCAATTGATGCAATGCTTCCTAACAACTCCCTCATCAAGGCATACTTCAAGACTACAGGAGCAATGAAGACCTACTACTCGGTATGGACTCCTTCTCTTGGAGAAAGCGACTACGTCTTCCATAAGAATGTTGAAGGCGACGACTCCACATTGGACGAGAGCCAAAAGATCCAAAGGCGGCTCCTTCCTGGCTATCAGGAATCTTCATGGAAGGAGATTGTCAATGATCGTGCCTACATATGGTACTACATCTATGATGCAGGCGATCGTAGAAAGAAGTTCATTCTTCCTAACCAAGAAGCCCACTATGGATACTCCTTGTCTGGATATAGCCATTCCTCCTGCATGTTCAAAAGCGTTTCAACGGCAGGAGATCTTCAGCTGATGGACAGCGTGAATACGAATATTGATACCAAAGCATCCAAAATTGTCCTTAAGGATCCTGTCAACCTTGACATCATTCCAAATCCAATCACATACAAGGTAGATTCGGATGCAACTGCAACTGGAGGCAACCGCAGGCTTACGCTGGAATATGCTTCCGGCGATGCCAATTCCAACTGCATTGTTCTTGGAGCAATTGCCATCCCAGTTTCCGACGACAGTCCACTAGATCCAAACTACTTCTTCGAGAGCGAAGGAAATGGAAATCCATTCGTGGATGGACCTAATGCAAACTACAAAGGCATATTCTGCGCAGAGTACAATGAAAGAGTTGTCTATGCCCAAAACGACATATGTCTGTACAACGGATCGATTTGGTCCTGCGTAGTGTCTGGTGGCATTAGTGGCCTATCTCCTTCAAGTGATGCTTCCGTTTGGAAGAGGGTTCCTTGCGCCCTGCTTGTTTCTGGAATGATCAACGAGACAAGCTCTCAGTCGCAATGGATTGAATTGGATGTCAATGAATACTCTCAGTCAACCGAGCGTGAAAACAACTTCATGGAATATACGTATACATTGGCTTCCTCTCTTGAACTGAATGAATTCGACTCCTTCATACTCAAGTTGAGAATGCTTGCATTGGATACCCGAAACATTCCAAGGTTTAGAAACCTTCGCGCAGTAGCAGTATACTAGCAAAATGGGGTGGCGAGAGCCACCCCATAAATATTTCGGAGCCTACAGACTATGGAAGAGAAAAAGGCAAGCAAGATTTGGTCATCTCCATTAAATGCCAAAACTTGCAAATATTATGCCATCAAGCATTTTGTCAACCCAGAAAAGACTTGGAATGCCTATTTCAAGTCAATGAAGTGCTTGGAAGGAATTGTTGCCTGCATAGAGTCGGAAAAGTACGACGAAAAGTCGCTCAGAAAAGCTGTTTCCTTGGGCAATGAATTGTCAGAAAGCTATGAAAAGGAATCCATAACTAGAATGGTGTCTGCAATGGTTTCTTCACGCTATCTTCCAGAAGCAAAAACGCTTCTGGAATGGCTCGGACTGTATTGGAAGCACGAGATTCCAGAAGCGAAATTGAATGATGTTCCTTGGGCAATTGAGCTTGCCGACAAGCTGCAGGAATTTAATTGCAGAAAGAAAGGCTAGTCATCCTTTGATGCACACCAATCTGGACGTTTAATGGTGTCTGTTTGGGCATCAGTCGTTTCGACTATCCTTCCAGTCTTGGAGCAATACCAACAATAGCCATTATTGCTGTCCTGATCAGATATGCAGGTCAATTGAACACATCCATTGCATAAGTCTGAATCAGACAGACCATCTTCTTCCTTCAAGTCACGTCCAAATACGGCCCAGCCAATTCCAAGTCCAAGAAAAAATGCAACAATGCAATATGCGGCAATTGAAATCATTGGATTGCACCTCTAGTATTCAAAGTTCTGCATCATGTTGCGAATCTTGGTGTCTGGAATGTCGTGAGGAGATATGAAGGAGCCTTTGCAGATGATAATGAACACCGTGTAGCCAAGCTTGGTGGCGCACTCGACGTAAGGCTCATATTCCCATTTCTTGACAAAGGTGTTTGCAACGGCGATTTTCGGAACGCCTTTCATCATGGCATTCTCGACATTCTTGAAGCATTTCTTGTGGGCCTTGTCCAGTTCATAGGGATTGTACTTGAACTCGCCTGTCTTTGCATTGTAGAAGTAGTCGTTCGCTTCGTAGTGGTGTTCAGGAGCAAGGATTTCGGCTATCTGAGATTTTCCAGAGCCAGGAATTCCTCTAACGATGTAGAGCATAAGATCGTCCATATTGATGCCTCCATTAGCCTCTTTGGCTTTCAGATATGTTCAGTCCAACAATAGTTCAAGACCGACACTGCAATTTAATGTCAAAAAAGGAGGGCTTACGCCCTCCTTGCAATAATTGGCTTATATGATTCTAGAGATATTCTTCTGCTACCAATTTATAAAGACATTGAGTGTTTCCTTCATCATCAGAGATTTCATCTTCAATCAAGCTAACTTCAGTAACAATGTTGTCCTGCGTTTCGATTAGAATCTCTGCATTTCCTTCTTCAACATCTTCCAACATTCCAATTAATTCTCTTACTGTCATATTAGAACACCAGTATCATTACAAGCTTTTCAGTTTGACTCTCTTCGCGCATAGTTGCCTTTTTGTTTTCGAGGAAGATCACTTGCACAGGATTGGCAATCGACATTTCAGTGGTGCCACAACGGGTGTCGACGAGAGCGGCTGGGTACTTTTCGCCAGTAAGACGTGCGCCTTGAAGTTGATATTGAGAGCTGGACTCAGCATCATCATCTGGGCTGTCAGGATCTGTGCCGTTGTCCTGATGGCTTCCAACGCCAGTTCCCGTGCTGACAAGTGTGCTTGAACGAGGATCCATCAGCAGGCCAATCTGCCTATAGATCGAGCTGTATGGGATTGCATCTCCTTCATCGCCAAGAGTGCAGGTCACGAGAACACGATAGGCTCCAAGAGTCCTATTTGCATTCATGTCGCCATAAAGGTCCTGCGTTTCAGTGATGGATCCACCATACACGCCATGATGGTTGTAAGGAACAGGCATCCAATTTTCAAGCAGGAGTCCTGCATTGATCATGGTGGTGGTGATGTTGTAGAGGAACAGCCAAGTATATCCATCGTTGCATCTCACCGTGTTGTTGGCAACATAGTGATAGCCAATTTCATGGCCTGCAACTTCGTGGGCAGTTTCCCTGTAGGCCAATGATGGCTCTACGGTTGAGCCACCAGCAGACTCGGTCTTGCCAATGCACACCCAAACATTGTTGTTTCCACGTTCATCTGAAGTGAGGCAATAGTAGTTCTGAGCACGCTTTCCTGCAACCGCTGCAGGATTAAGGACTTCATATTTCTTGCCTGGAGCCCAGTCATTGCGAGGAACAACCAACATCATGTTGGCTGGAGCAATCTTCTTTATGCCGATAAGGTTTTCAAGAAAATTGGTGACGTCATTCAAAGTGTCTCTTGGAGTAGGTGGAGTGTATTCGTCAGTCCACCTATTGTAGTCGTCGTACTTGCCATCTTCAGCTGCAGTGTCGTCGGTCTGATTCATCAATCGATCATCATAGCCGCGGCCTACACCGAGATAGAGATTTGAATCATTTTCATGGATTGCCGTGATGAAGTTTTCTGCAGCAATCACAGAAGCATTTGAAGTCAATATTGCTGGCATCTATGTATCTCCTGCTTATGGTTGTTGATCTTCGGCCAGCAGGTCAATGAGGTTGTCTGCCAGCTGGTCATTGTCTATGATATGCACAATCACTCTGGAACCAATGAAGATTGCCTTCAGCGTTAGATGTGAGCCTTCCTTGCCCCATTCAGGCTCAAGAAGGTCATTCTCCCATTCGGCACATCCAACCAGCTTCAGCGTGGTGTCTTCCACTGCCTCCAGATAGACGGTCATTTCTTTGTATATATACTGTGGAGCTGAAAGGAAGTTCAGATTGATTTCTCCTCTTGTTCTGTACATCTTTGCAAGAGGATCATTCCACATGAAGGTAAGAGTTTCATCTTGGACATCAATGTATGCCATGTCATTGATGATCATCTTGGCTTCCAGCTCACGAATCCTTTCTTCAAGCTGGACAACATACTCCTTGTAGAACTCAATGCCTAAGGCGCATCCACTAGTGTCGCTCTCTTCCAACTTTGCCCAGTAGATTGCATTCTTGGAACCAACAATAACAAACGTCTCGTCTCCATAGGCGGCTCCATTCCATGAAATCATGTCTACGGCAGTATTGAAATGTTGAATTGTTGTTACGGAAGAGCCATGTTCGATGTCCTGTGGATCCGTGTACACGGAGTCATTGTACATGGTGATGTTGGGCTGACTGGCTTCCTTCCAGTCGCCGGCAACTACATACAGGTTACATCCATGAACTTGGCAATTGAATGCCGTAGTGATGGAGGCATCTTCATAGACAGGCACGTTCCAAGAGTCTGCAATGCCAGTCAAGGACATCACAGACTGTCCAGAAGTTCCTATTGCAACGAAGTATTCCTTTCCATCAGGACCAACATTCACAGTGATGTTGTTCCATCCTGTCTCGTCGCTGATCGTTCCTGCTGCGATGGTATGGATGTTGTCTTCAATGGTCAATGGACCAAGAATTGCATTGCTTTGCTCATCTCTAGGCCAATCAAGCACTAATGGATTAAGGGTGTTCCATTGAATTGAGCCTTGAACGATGGAATTCCAATTTCCAACAGCAACGAAGATTGTTCTGTTCTCTTCTGGAAGCTCCTTAGCGGCAACGGACTTTAAAATGTAGGTGTCCTTTGCATCTCCATCCTTGTGGAAAATTGTCTCTCCAAAAAGAATTGTGGAGATGGTGTCTGTTGGCATGTGCCTGCAGGTGATCGTTCTGCATTGGGTTCCGCACAGGACAATTGCTCCTGTGCGCTTGTCGTAGGCAATGGATCTCCAAGCATCAGTTGCTCTGAATGCAGCTGGCCTTACAGTGAGGTTTTCTACGTTTGCAGGAACCATCACTCCAGACTCGTTGTATATTGAGCCAACATACATTGGACTGTGCCAATAGGTTCCATCATAGGAGTAGACAAAGGAGTTGTAGGAGCCAACTGCAATGAACATGCTCCCACACCACTTGACGTCGAAAAACTCGTAGTCAGGATCCGTAGTTGGCCTTTCAATCCAGTGGATGCTGTCCCAAGTCTTTCCATCCTTGGAAGTCACTATTCTTCCATTAGTGCCAACAGCTATGAAAAGGCCGGCATGCCATGTAACGGCATTCCATCCATAGCCATCAACCAATGGGAGAGTGGACTGAGTCCACCACGTTCCATCTTCATTCTGCTTGAACTGGTACAAAAGCTTGTCCAGCAGGCGCAGATGCCCATATCTGAAAGAGTCGCCGAGGCCATATTGCTTCGTTGGAGAAG
>JAEEGH010020846.1_pt1 | contig 13589 bp, 11 predicted proteins | sample 9134181 | NCBI WGS metagenome assembly JAEEGH01 (sample SAMN16246544, study PRJNA631951) | gut metagenome | biome: gut microbiome; feature: rumen; material: DP-attached | host: Bos | place: Iran: Karaj | collected 2018-10
GCCAGCTGCAGTGGATCATCCACGAAGCCCTTCAGAAAAGCGGGCGCCTGAAAAGCGGCAAATGATTTGCCGCCGGATGCAAGATTACGGACTTCAGCGGATTTACAGATTGGCTTTCGTCCGTAATTTGCTTATATTTGTTCTATGAAGATTAAGTTTTTAGCCATTTATATCGTGGTCGGGGCAGCGTTCCTGATCGCATCGCTTTGGGTTACGCTGTCCGGCGGAAAGAGCGCCAAGGCCATCCGTTGCAAGTATAAACTGGGCGGCATTGTCCTCACGGCTTGGGCGATGCTGTCCGTCGCCTCGTGTCAGGGAGACCTGAACCCGAAGATGATTACCTGCTACGATCCCGCACCCCCGGAAATGGTGTACTATTTAAAAGATAACGAGGAAGTCACGGATGTCAAGTCCGGCGATGTGCTGGTTGTCAAATGCCGGCTCAACGTCGAGTATGCATATTCTGTCAAGATTATCGCCCAGAACACGGAAAAGACCCTGCTCCAGAGCGTTTCATTCACGAAGGCCGACGCGGTGAGCGATTCGGATTACTCTCTGTATGAAATGACGGTCGGTGATTTCGATTACAAGGGGCCGGCCACGATCGGTCTCTATCTTGTTACCACCGACGAGAACGGAAAGACGGAAGAGGGCCTTATCAGCGATAGCTATACGATCAACATCCTCTGATGGCTCCCGGGCGGATCGACAACATCGTATTTGAATTGACACAGGCCTGCAACCAATGTTGCAGGTTCTGTTATAATTATTGGAGGGATGGCAGCACGCCTCTCCCTCCGCCGGATCCCGTCAAGGCGCGCAAGACGCTGCGGAAACTCCTCTCGCAGGCTTCCATCGGCACGATCTCCTTCTCCGGCGGGGAGCCCATGCTCCTGCGCAACATCCACGACCTGGCGCTGTCGGCCCGATTCAAGGGCAGTCATGTCAATGTCCTCACCAACGGCACCCTGCTCACTCCGGATGCGCTGGAGAACTTCATCAGCATCGGCATCGGCGCCATCCAGATTCCCATTCTCAGCGATAAGCCCGGGACGCACGAGTACCTCACCGGCCTGCCGGGGTCATGGGCGAAAGCCACGGACTCGCTCACAAGGGTGGCGGAGCGGATGTCCGAGGGTGCCTATGCGGTCCTGGTCATATCGAAGGTGAACGCTCCCGATGTCTCGGAGACGCTCGGGCTCATCTATTCCAAGGGAGTGCGGAACGTGATGGTTAACCGCTTCAACATCGGCGGCATGGGCCTCCGGCATACGGAGGAACTCGTGATGGATGTGCCGACGCTCAAGAAGGCTTTTGCCGATGTCGAGCAGTTCGCCGCGGCCCACCCCGGCATGCATTTCGTCAGCGGAGTCTGCACGCCGCTGTGCCTGTTGGACCCGGCGCCCTATCCGCACATCCGCTTCACCTCGTGCAATACGGACTTCCGGCGCAGGCCCGTCGCCGTGAACTATGCGGGAGACGTGCGTTTCTGCAACCATTCCTCGCACGTCATCGGCAATATCTATGACCGCCCGATAGGGGAGATCCTCACCGACCCCGAGAACGTCGCACGCTATGCCGAGGTCCCCGACACCTGTCGCGACTGCGCCCTCCTGAGCCGCTGCAACGGCGGCTGCCGAGCCGCTTCCGAACAGGTCTATGGCACCTTCGCCAAGGCCGACCCGGTCCTGGAAATGAAATAGCCTGTCTTCAGTTGTTATAGGAATAGAAAAAAGAGGTCCGGAATCGCTCCGGACCTCTTTATTTTGAGGACGTTACCGTTCGTTCGCGGGGATTCCGCTGACGCTGGTTTCGTCGATGGGGATCTGGTATTGGATCCGGGGATCGTCGTAGGAAATCACCTCGCAGGCGGCGCGGCTGGGATAGCGGCGGTCGATGTTCCGCCGGTTGCGGACGAGGTCGAGCACGCGGAAGCCCTCATAGTAGAGCTCCAGACGGCGCTCGTCCAGTACGCAATCCAGGGAAGTGGGATAGCCGCGGCGGGCCAGGTTGGCGGCCGTCATCTGCGCGTCGCCGGTCAGGCCGGCGCGGGTGCGGACGGCGTTGACATCGGCCAGCGCCTCGGCGTCCTTGCCCAGGTGCGCGTAAGCCTCGGCCCGGTTCAGGATCACTTCACCGTAACGCAGCAGGATAAAGGAAGAGGAGATCGGGAAGGAGAGGCCTGTCTGATGGCTGAACTTCTCGCAGAACCAGCAGGGATAGCCGCCCTCGCGGATACTGGTGTTGGTGGTGGTCCAGATGACGCTGCCGCTCTTCGTGATGGACGGAGTGGGCATCACCTCGCGCACATAGCAGCGGGTCTTGGCGGCATCGTTGAGGATGTAGCCGGGGAACTCGTCGCAGATCTTGGAGGAAGTGTTGTCGGGGATGGCCTTGTACGCAGTACCGTTCATGTTGAAGGAATAGGTTCCGTCTCCGTTGTCGGTGATGCTGGAAGAGATGGTGCCGGCCTGGACATCGACATTCGGAAGGGCGATGGACTGGGTAAGGCAGTTGTTCACGTCGTCCAGCACGCCCCAGGTGACGGTAAGGCCCGGCTGCGAATTGTGCAGACGCACCAGATTCTTGTAGCGTTTGTCCTCCGGGAAGCGTTCCATCAGGTCCAGCAGCGGATCGGCCACGTAGAGCTCGCCCCAGCCGGTGCCCTGGGTACCGTCGGGCGAATCGAACAGGCTGGCCAGGTTGCCCTTGGGCGGCATGTTGGCCAGGTCGCTGTCGGTGATGTCCACGCACCAGAGAACCTCCTTGGACTTGGGGGCGTTGGAGAACAGGTCGGTGACCTCCGTCTCAAGATGGCCGAGCGCATCGCCGCCCAGGATCTCGCTGCAGGCATCGACACATTTCTGCCACTCGCCCTTGTACAGGTACAGACGGCCCAGCAGGGCCTGTGCGGCCTCCTTGCTGGCATAGCCGTTGTCGCCTCTCTTGGCCGAGGGGCTCATCAGGCGGATGGCCTCCTGCAGGTCCGCCTCGATGGCGTCGTAACACTCGCCCAGGGTGGACCGCTTGGTGCTTTCATAGCTGTCCGTGCCCATGCGGAGCACCACGCCGGGATTGTCGGCCCCGAAGCTGTACGGCTTGGCGAACAGGTTGCAGAGGGTGAAGTGGAAGTAGGCGCGCAGGAAGTAGTTCTCTCCCTTGAGCTGCCGGTTGGCTTCGGTTTCCTCGTCCAGGCCGCCGATGTTGGCGTTGGCCGCGTAGATCAGCTTGTAGCAGACGACCCACATGTAGGCGGAATTGGCCGATTCGGCGCCGTCCATATAGGTGGCCGCCGCCCAGAAGGGGTCGGTACTGGTATTGGAATAGCAGATGTTGTCTCCCTTCAGCTCGTTCAGCAGGAAATACTGGCGGACGAAGGTGTTGTTCTGGCTGTAGCCGTTGCGGAATTCGGCCATGTCCTTCATCATCGCGTAGATGCCGTCCGTCGTATAGACGGCCGCGGCCGGGTTGCTCGAGAGCACGGCGCTGGTGAGGGAGTCGGACTGCACGTAGTCAAGATTCACACATCCTGCCAGGAGGATGGAAAGGAATACGGTCGAGAGTATCTTTTTCATGTCTTCAGCGTATTAGAATTTAAGGTCGATGCCGAAGATGAAGGATCTGGGCACGGGGTAATTGTCGTTGAACATGCCGGCGAGCGACCAGGAGGTGCCTTCCAGGCGGACCTCAGGGTCTGCTCCGGAGAACCGGGTGAGGGTGAGCACGTTGTCGGCGGTGAAATAGATTCTGCCGGCCTGGATGAAGCCCTTGAACAGCGGTTTGTCGATGTTGTACGCCAGGGTGACGTTCTTCAGGCGGAGGAAGCTGCCGTCCTCCAGATAGCGGGTGGACACGCTGTTGCTCTTCTTGTTGCCGTTCTGCGTCGGTCTGGGGTGGGTGGCTATCTCGTGCGTGCTTTCGTCGTCCGGATCCCAGCGGACCCAGCCGAGTCCGTTGTGGATGCTCTGCATGTTGTAGTCGATGTAGGAGCCGTCGGAGTCGATGGTGTTACGCGCCGCGTTGTAGATCTTGTTGCCGTACACGAAGTGGAGGTTGGCGCCCAGGCTCCAGTTCTTCCAGACCAGGTTGGACGTCAGGCCGCCGGTGAACTTCGGGGTGGCCGAACCGCACATCCGGTAATCGGCCTTGGAGTAGCTGTTGGTGGTCTCCCGGTTGCCGGTATAGACCGGCCAGGCGGTCGCCTCGGTGGATTTCTCGTCGGTGGGATTTCCCCGCTCGTCCAGCACGTAGTAGAGCGTGTGTCCGGAAGCGTCGGTCTCCTTTTCGTACACCCACCACAGCGGGTCGCCGTTCTTGGGATCCACGCCGGCCCACTCGGGCATGTACCAGGTGTAGATGTCGTATCCCTCGGAGACGATCTGCTCGATCATCGGGGTGCCGAAACCGCGGCGGAAAGCGCCGTTGGGCAGGTACTTGACGGTGTTGCGGTTGAGGCCGAAGTTCACGCCCAGGTTCCAGCGAAGGTCCTTTTTCTTGATGATGTCGGCATCGGCCGCGAACTCGACACCCTTGTTATTGACGGTGCCGACGTTGGTGGTGAACTTGGAGAAACCGGTGGAAGGGGCCTGCGGGACGTCCAGCAGCAGATTCTTGTTGTCGGTGTTGTACACGTCAACAGTGACGTTGATGCGGTCCAGCAGGCGCATGTCCAGACCCAGGCTGGCCATGTGTGCGGATTCCCAGCCCAGATATTCGTTGGCCATTCTTTCGGCCACGGCCACCACCTTGTCGTTATAGGTGTTGCTGGTGGCGAAGGCGTCCTGATACAGGAAGGGGGAGATGTCGGAATTGCCGGTCACGCCGTAACCCGCGCGCAGCTTGAGCAGATCGAAGGCCTTGAGACCCTCCATGAAGGGCTCCTTGCTGATGATCCACGCGGCCGATACGCCGGGGAAGTAACCGCCGCGCGCCTTGGGGGCGAACTTGTAGGTCTTGTCGTAGCGGACGGAAGCGGTGGCGATGTATTTCTCCTTATAGGAATACTGAGCCTGCGCCAGGACGGCCCAGGCGGCCGAGTGGAAATCGCTGCCGGAAACGCCCACGCCCGTCGCGCTCACGCTGCTGAGGGCCTGCATGCCGGTCGGCATGTTGATGCCGGAGGCGCCGATGCTTTCCGTATAGCCCCAGCCCACTTCGTAACCGACGATACCGCTGAAGGAGTGCCGGTCGAAATCCTTATGGACCTTGAGCAGTTCCGTGAGCCCGACGCTCCAGCCGCGGCCGGAACCCTGGTACAGGCTGCCGATGTTCTTGGCGGAGGTATTGGCCCGGCTGTCCTGATAGTTCTTGCTGTTCCAGGTGGAGGAACCCAGGCGGTTGTTGCTGGTGAATGTGAGCCAGTCGGTGATGTTCCAGATCAGCTGGACATCGGCCACGAGGTCTTCGCCCCAGCTCTGGTTGCTGTTGTACTGCAGCGTGTGGAAGGGGTTGTACTGCTCTTTTCCATACCATACTGCGCCCTCGCCTTCGGGCATGCCGATGGCGAGGGGCTTTCCGTCTTCGCCGTACGGGTTGTCCCAAGGCATTCCGTTGTAGGCCGTCGCGACATCCTTCCAGTCGGAGTAAGAGTTGCTGTGGCTGCGGTTGTATCCCAGGCGCGTGTTCAGGGTGACTTTCTCGCCGATAGGGGCGGAGAGGTTCACGCGGGCCGAATTCCGGTCATAGGACGTGCCGATGAGGGAGCCCTGCTCGTCGTAATGGTCGACGCTGATGAAGTAGTTCACGCGTCCGGAGATGCCGGAAACGGAAGCGTAGTAATCCTGTACGATACCTTTCTTGAAGAGATTGCCGTACCAGTCGAAGTCCTGCTCCAGGAGGCTTTCGGGACGCTGGGCCTTGAAGGTCCTCGCGCTCATCATCATGCGCTGGGTCTCATAGAGTTCCTCGCTGTCCATGGGATGGTAGCGTCCGGAAAGGGCCTGCTTGATGCCGGCGCTGGCCTTGAAGTTGACGTCCGTGCGGCCGCGGTCCTTGGCGCTCTTGGTGGTGACCACGATCACGCCGCCCGCCGCGGAAGCTCCGTACAGAGCGGTGGCGGAAGCGTCCTTCAGGATGGTCACGCTTTCCACGTCGTTGGGGTTGAAGGTGCCGCCGGCGATGCCGTCCACCACATAGAGCGGGTCGGCGCTGGCCGAGATGGAACCGGTACCGCGGATGCGGATCTGGGCGGACTCGCCGGGCATGCCGCTGGCGTTCATGACCACGACGCCGGCCGCCTTGCCCTGGATCATGTTGCCCAGGTCGGGGGTGGAGTTGTCCAGGAGTTCCTCGCTGCGGAGCGAGACCACGGAGCTGGAGAGTTCGTTCTTCTTCTGGGTGGTGTAACCCATGACGACGACTTCGTCCAGGAAGTTGATGTCTTCCTTCATGAAGACGTCCATCTTGTTTCTGCCGTTCACCGGTTCCGTCACATCGGCGTAACCGAGCAGATTGAAGGTGAGGGTGGCGTCTTTCCCGGCATTGACGGAAAAGCTGCCGTCCACGTCGGTGACGGTGCCGCCGCCGGTGGAAACAATCACTCCGACGCCGATGAGAGGCTCACCCGTCACGGCGTCCTTAACCGAGCCCGTCACGGTGTTCTGCGCGAACGCGAACGTGGTGAACAGGCTCAGAAGAATAAAGGTAACTATTTTCTTCATTGGTTTTAATAAATGGTCAACCAAATTTATTAAAAATTTAAATAGTTTCTAAAACGCTTTAAAAAATAGTATTACGGTGTGTTTCGCAATCGGGCATGACAAAAAAAATGACACGGCGTTCTGCCGTGCCATTTCAATAGGGGTCGGGGAGGGACTTACAGCTGCTTGGCCAGGTTCACCATCTCGATGGCGGAGGTCATGGCGTCGAAGCCCTTGTTGCCCGCCTTGGTGCCGGCGCGCTCGATGGCCTGCTCGATGGAATCGGTGGTCAGGACGCCGTAGATGACGGGAATGCCGCTCTGCAGGCCGACATGGGCAATGCCCTTGACGGACTCGTTCGCGACCATGTCGAAGTGCGGGGTGCTGCCGCGGATGACGGCGCCGACGCACACGATGGCGTCATACTTCCCGGAAGCGGCCATCTTCTGGGCGATGAGGGGAATCTCGAAGGCGCCCGGAACCCAGGCGACCTCCAGGTCGTCGGCGTTGCCGCCGTGGCGGATGAACGAATCCTCCGCGCCGCCGAGCAGCTTGCCGGTGATGAATTCATTGAAGCGGGATGCGACGATGCCGACTCTGAGGCCGGTCGCGATCAGTTTTCCTTCGATGGTTTTCATGGGTGTCTATCTATTAAATCGTTATTATTTCTCTTCCAGGTGGAGCAGGTGCCCCATTTTGCTGCACTTGGTGCGCAGGTAGCGGTAGTTGTCCGCGTTGCTCTTGATCTCGATGGGCTCGCGGCGGACGATTTCGATGCCGTAGCCGTCCAGGCCGTTGATTTTCTCCGGGTTGTTGGTCATCAGGACCAGCTGCTTGGCGCCGAGGTCCGCGAGGATGGCCGCGCCGGTGCCGTATTCGCGCAGGTCGGGCGCGAAGCCCAGGGCGACGTTCGCCTCGACCGTGTCCATGCCCTGCTCCTGCAGGCAGTAGGCGCGCAGTTTATTGATCAGGCCGATGCCGCGTCCTTCCTGGCGCAGATACAGCAGGATGCCGCGTCCGGTCTCCTCGATGCGACGCAGGGCGACTTCCAGCTGCTCGCCGCAGTCGCAGCGCAGGGAGCCGAAGGCGTCGCCGGTCAGGCATTCGGAGTGCACGCGGCAGAGCACCGGCTCGTCCGTGGTCACATCGCCCTTGACGAGCGCCACGTGGTGCTCGCCCGTGACCTTGCTCACATAGCCGTAGGCCTTGAAATGACCGAACTTGGTCGGCAGGTCGGCGACCGTGATGCGTTCGACGGTCTTCTCGTGCCGGCGCCGATAGCGGATGAGGTCGGCGATGGAGATGGCTTTCATCCCGTGCTGCGCGGCGAATTCGAGCAGTTCCGGCGTGCGCATCATCGTGCCGTCTTCCCGCATGATTTCGCAGCAGAGGCCGCATTCTTCCATGCCCGCGAGGTGCATCAGGTCCACGGTGGCTTCCGTATGGCCGGCACGGATCAGGACGCCGCCCTTGCGCGCTTTCAGCGGGAACATGTGGCCCGGCCGGCGGAAGTCGGCGGGGGAGGCATCCGGCGTGATGCACTTGATGGCCGTGACGGACCGCTCGACGGCGGAAATGCCGGTCGTGGTGGAGATATGGTCGATGGATACGGTGAAGGCCGTATGGTGGTTGTCGGTGTTGCGGTCGACCATCTGGTTGAGGTCCAGCCGGTCGGTGAGGGCCTCGCTCATCGGCATGCAGATCAAGCCTTTGCCGTAGGTGGCCATGAAGTTGATGTTTTCCGGCGTCGCGTAGCGGGCGGCGCACACCAGGTCGCCTTCATTCTCCCGTTCGGGGTCGTCGATGACGACGATGATGCGTCCCAGCTGCAGCTCTTCCAGAGCTTCTTCGATCGTAGATAATGTTAAGTTCTGCAAAACTAAAATCCGTTTTCTTGCAGCCGTTCCAGGGAAAGGCCGCCTTTCTTTTCTTCTTTTTGAGGGGAACCTGCCGTAAGCAGGCGTTCGATGTAGCGGGCGAGCAGATCGACCTCGACATTGACGATGCTGCCCGTCCGGAGTTCGCCCAAGGTGGTCGCGGAGCGGGTCTGGGGGATGAGCGAGACCGCGAAGGTGCGGTCGTCCGCCGCAACGACGGTGAGGCTGACACCGTCCAGGGTTACGGAGCCTTTCCGCGCGATATACTTGAGCAGGGGAGCTTCTAGGGAAATGGTCACGCGCTTGGCGATGCCGTCGGGGACGATGGCATCGACACGGCCGCAGCCGTCCACATGGCCGGACACGATATGCCCGCCCAGGCGTCCGGAGGGACTCATCGCCCGTTCCAGGTTGACTTTCGCTCCGGGAAAGAGCCGGGCCAGGGAAGTGAGTCGTACCGTTTCCGGCATGACATCCGCCGTGAAGGCTCCGTCGGACAGGGACGTGACCGTCAGGCAGACGCCGTTGACGGCGATGCTGTCCCCGACGGCCGTGCCCTCGAGCACTTTCTCCGCGCGGATGCAAAGGGCGGTACCGGCGCTGCGGGATGTGATGGAGCGGACGGTGCCCGTTTCTTCGATGATGCCCGTGAACATGGATTACTTCTTCTCGGGATAGCCGTGTAACAGGAAGTCCGATCCGAAATGACGGATGGAGTCGATGGACACGTTCAGGGCGTCTGCCATCTTGGAGAATCCGTTGCCGCCGATGGGAGACAGGGCGTCCCTGCCGCCCAGGATCTTGGGGGCGATGAAGAAGTAGTATTCATCGACGAGACCCTGCTCGAAGAAGCTGCCGTTGAGTTCCTGGCCGCCTTCCACGAGGAGGGAGTCGATGCCCAGCGAACCGAGACGGTCCAGCATGTCCGGCAGGTCGACGCGTCCGTCGGCGTCCTTGCAGGCCAGGGTCTCGACCCCGCAGTCGCGGAGGCGCGCCAGCTTTTCAGGGTCGGCGGCTTCCGTGTGCATCAGGATGGTCCGGATGTCGCGGGCGCTCTGCGCGATGCGGCTCTCGGGCGAGAGGGATGCGAGGCTGTCGGGCAGGATGCGGACGGGATTCTTGAACTCGGTCAGGCGGCAGTCCAGCATCGGGTTGTCGGCCCGGACGGTGCCGGCGCCCACGCAGATGCCGGAATGGCCGCCGCGGAGCCGGTGGACGAACACGCGGGCCCGCGGAGAGGTCACCCAGCGGGAGTCACCGTCGGCGGTGGCGATCTTTCCGTCCAGCGTCATGGCGGCTTTCACGGTCACCCAGGGCCGTCTTTCGGTGATGTACTTCAGGAAGATGCGGTTCTGCTCGCGGACCTTGTCCGCCATCAGGCCGATTTCCACGTTGACGCCGTGCTCCAGGAGAATGTCGATGCCTTTGCCGCTGACGAGCGGATTGGGGTCGGTGATGCCCACGACCACGCGGGAGATGCCGGCTTCCAGGAGGGCGTCCGTGCAGGGCGGCTGCTTGCCGTGGTGGCAGCAGGGCTCCAGGGTGACGTAGGCCGTCGAGCCGGCCGGATCCTCCGTGCAGGCCGCGAGGGCCTCCCTTTCGGCGTGGAGGTCGCCGTACTGGCGGTGCCAGCCCTTGCCGATGGTGCGGCCGTCCTTGACCAGGACGCACCCGACCAGCGGGTTCGGGGCCGTGTGGCCATATCCTCGTTCTGCAAGGGCGATCGCCTCCTGCATGTATTGTTTGTCGGTCTCAGACCAATATCTGCGTTTTGCTTCCATATCAAAATAAAACGCCCCGAGTGCGACAAGCACTCAGGGCGATGCTATATTCCAATTGTCGAAATGGTACTTTGCGAGCACCACTCCGTGTTTATCTCGTCTTCCATCCGGACTGTTACCGTTGGTACCGGAGTTTCACCGGTTCAGTCCCTGTCATAGGGAGTCGCGGACTTTACCGCCAGTAGGGAATCTCACCCTGCCCTGAAGAGATATTGTTTAGGTGCGACAAAGGTATGGAGTTTTTTTTTGATATCAAAGCGGTTTTTACGCCAAAAGTTCCTTGACCACGGCGGAAATGGTGCGGCCGTCGGACAGGCCGGCGAGGGCCTTGTTGGCGACGCCCATCACCTTGCCCATGTCGCGGATGGAGGTGGCGCCCACCTGGGCGATGATTTCCTGGACTTTCGCCTTCACTTCTTCGGGGGAGAGCTGCTTGGGGAGATATTTCTCCAGGGCGGCGGCTTCGGCCAGCTCGTTGTCGGCGAGGTCCTGGCGGTTGCCGGCGACGAACTGCTCGGCGGCCTCCTTGCGCTGCTTCACGAGCTTCTGGATCATCTTGAGGATGTCGCCGTCGGTGACCTCCTTGGAACCGCCTTCCGCGGTCTTGAAAAGAAGGATTTCTCCCTTGATGGCGCGGTTCGCGCTGAGGGCCACCGCGTCTTTCGCTTTCATCGCTTCCTTGATGGCTTCCTGGATCTGTTGTTCAAGTGTCATAACGGTATTCTTTTTGTTCGCAGTGGACAAAGTTACGAAATTTTCGTATATTCGCAGAGATTAAACTAACGCTAACAACGAATTGCCATGAAACTTTTCAAGCGCATCGCAGCGGCCTTCGTGGCCATCTCCCTCCTGTCTTCCTGCTCCATCCTGGGCAACCTGACACAGAGCGCCACCCAGCAGGGCAATAACACGGGATCCGCCCTCGCCGCCATCTTCAACGTCCTCAAGACGAACGGCAACATCGACCTTTCCGACCTGATGAACGTCATCAACATCGGCAAGATCCTCACCGGCGCGAACTCCCTGACGAACGCCAGCCAGGCCTACACGTCCGAATTCGTGACCGGCCTGATGAACGGCTCCGGCAACCTGGTGAACAGTTCCAACGTCAACGCCGTCCTCGGCGGGCTGCAGGCGCTGAACAACATCGACCAGTCCGTCTTCACCGGCCCCGCGGCCAAGGCCTATGCCAACGGCTCCCGCGCCGTCCCGACCACGGACACCGGCGTCGCCGCGACGATGGGCGCGCTCAACAGCCTGCTTAACACGCTGAAATAATGCGTGATTTCGTCTATTACGCTCCCACGGAAGTCGTATTTGGCAAGGAATCCGAGGAACAGGTAGCCGGTCTTGTCAAGAAGTACGGCGGCCACAAGGTCCTGGTCCATTACGGCGGTCGGAGCGCCAAGAAATCCGGCCTGCTGGATAAGATATTCGCCCTGCTCCGGCAGGGCGGTGTCGATTTTGTCGAGTTGGGCGGCGTCGTCCCGAATCCGCGCCTGTCGCTCGTGCAGAAGGGCATCGACCTCTGCCGGAAGGAGAAGGTCGATTTCCTCCTGGCCGTCGGCGGCGGCTCGGTCATCGACTCGTGCAAGGCCATCGCCTGCGGCGTTCCCTTCGACGGAAACGTCTGGGACATCTACATGGGCAAGGCGGAACCGGCGTCGTATCTCCCGGTCGCCAGCGTCCTGACCATTCCGGCCGCCGGCAGCGAGATGAGCGACGCCAGCGTCATCACGAACGAGGACGGCGACGTCAAGGTGGGCTATTCCAACCCGATGTCCCGGCCCAAGTTCGCCATCATGAACCCCGTGCGCACCTTCACCCTGCCGCCTTACCAGACCGCGGCGGGCGTGACGGACATGATGATGCATACGATGGAGCGTTACTTCTCACACGAGGACGACATGCTCCTGACCGACGCGGTGGCGGAGGCGGTGATGCGCATCGTCAAGCAGTGCGGCGAGCGGGTGCTGGACGATCCGGAGAATTACCAGCTGCGCGCCCAGATCATGTGGGCGGGCAGCCTGGCGCACAACGACCTGACCGGCTGCGGTTCGGTCTGGGACTTCGCCACGCACAGCATCGAGCACGAGCTCAGCGCCACCTATGGCGCTACGCACGGAGCCGGCCTGGCGGCCATCTGGCCCCACTGGGCGGAATATGTCCTGGCGGAGAACCCGACGCGCTTCGCGCAGTTCGCGGTGAACGTGCTCGACGTGCCCAACGACTTCAAGTCGCCGGAACGTACGGCCCGTGCAGGCATCGCTGCGATGGTGGCCTTCTACCATCGGATCGTCATGCCGGCCAACCTGCCCGAACTCATCGGACGCCCCGCCACGGAAGCGGAGATCGCCGAAATGGCCTTCAAGGCAACGCAGGGCAAGAAAATCACCCTGGGCAACCTGAAGAAGCTGGACTACGACGACGTGGTGGCCATCTACCGGATGGCGAACAAGGCGTAAAGACGCGCACGTTTTTTGCTTGCCGGACAGGTATGCATAGATGTCTCAGATGGCTGCTGGCCGGCCTGTTGACCCTGGTCGCCGCCGCGGGTGCCGCTGCGCAGGATACCGAAGCTGCGCAGGAGAACCCGCGCAAGGTGGCGGACGCGATCATCAAGGAGGCCGGCAGGCACCTGGGCAAGCCTTATCTCTACGGAGGCAACGGCCCCCAGAGTTTCGACTGCACGGGCTTTACCTGCTACGTTTACAACAAGTTCGGCTACAAGCTGTCGCGCAGTTCGGCCGACCAGGCGCACGACGGCCGGGAGGTCAAGGGCGGCATCGACAAGTATCAGAAAGGCGACATCATCATCTTCGGCGGCCGCGCGAACAAGAAGTCGCCCGGGCACGTGGGCATCTTCATCGCGGCGGACAGCCTGGCGCAGAGCTTCACCTTCATCCACGCCTGCAACTCGGGCGTGACCATTTCGCACATCGACGAGCCGTACTACGCCCAGCGCTTCATCGGCGTGCGGCGTATCCTGCCTGACTTCCCGCCCGAAGAGCGGGCGCACAAGGCGCGGTTCAACCTCAAGGAACTGATCGGCGACAAGACCGGCGCGGCGCGGGATTCCGTCCTGAACGCCGTGCAGGAACGTTCGCTGGTGCTCTTCCCGGACGGCAGCTGGGCCTTCATCGGCGAAGATGGCAAGTACGTCGCGCCGCCGGGCGACAAGGATTTCGTGCTGAACGCCGACGGCACCTGGCGCTTCGAAGAGGCCTCCTCGGCCGTGTTCTACACGGTCAAGGCGGGCGATACCCTGCCCAAGATCGCCCGGAAGTTCGGCG
>JAEEGH010020847.1_pt1 | contig 13589 bp, 7 predicted proteins | sample 9134181 | NCBI WGS metagenome assembly JAEEGH01 (sample SAMN16246544, study PRJNA631951) | gut metagenome | biome: gut microbiome; feature: rumen; material: DP-attached | host: Bos | place: Iran: Karaj | collected 2018-10
CTGATATACTGGCCTACAAGATAACCGCTTCTATATAACAAAAGAAGTGTCAGTAGTCTGCTCATTCTTCCGTTACCATCATTAAAAGGATGAATGCACAAAAAATCCTTGATAAAAGTTGCAATCAGAAGAAGGGGCTCTATCTCGCCTAAATTCATTGCTTTGTTGAATGTCTCACAAAGATTTCGAATTGCTTCTGGGGTTTCAATCGGTGAAAGTGGCGTAAAAAGAGTACGGCTCGTTCCGTCAGGAAGATTTGCGACTATATAATTCTGTACATTTTTATATTTTCCGCCAAAATCAGAATCAGCATATTGATACAAATATTTATGAAGCTGAAGGATATAATTTGAACTGAGAGGAATATACTCAAAATTCTCATGAATGATGTTCAGCACATCGCGGTATCCCATGATTTCTTTTTCATCGCGATTTTTAGGAGTCGTTTTATCTGCTATAAGTTGCTTAATACGGCTTTCTGTCGTGACGATTCCTTCAATTTTGTTGGAACTTTCAGTACTCTGGATTTTTGCAATCTCCACAAGTTTTTCCAGCTTCTCTTTTTTCTGATGAACATAAAGCTCCTGCTTTCCCTTAAACTCACGGATTTTAGCAATATACCCCAGTATTTCCGTGTCTATCGTGCAATTCTGGAGTTTTGAATAATCGAAAGACCTCATTTTTTCTCCTACTTTATCGCCTTTTCTCCTATTTTAGCATACAAAATAGGAGAAAACAAGCTTTGGTAGGAGAAAGCAGCGGGGGAAAATCCCCACCGGATAGATTACATTATTCTGTTATACTTTGTGCAAGGCGAATACCGATTGTTTCACCCAAAGTATGCGGTGTACCCCAGCCACGGAAAGAAACGCTGCAGCGACCTGCATAAGAATTCCATGCACCACCGCGGTAAACCTTTTCGTCACTTCCAGGATTTCCTTTTGGATTTACAGCTACATTACCTTCAAGATATAAATCATCTTTTGCTTCTGCACCTAGATATTTTCCAGTATTACTATCGAAGGTAACTCCATCCCAGCACCATTCAAAAACATTACCACTCATATCATAAATATTGAGTCTGTTTGGAGCTAGCTGAACATCTTCCCGTCCATCAAATCCTATAGATTCCCATTTATTATACCATGCAACTAAATTTAAATTTTCATCATTATATAAAACTTTCTGACCATAACCAGATCCTCCATTTTTGTTATATATACTCCTTAATGATTGCGCACCTGCAAAAGCATACTTCCACTCCGGTGCAGACTGATTTCCGCCTCTTGCCGCAAACTCCCATTCCGCTTCTGTAGGAAGGCGATAACCATCTGCTGTCCAATCGCAAGTGATGTTGTCCCAATGAGCAACACCTGCTTCAGTAGGACTTGTTCGAGGCCAATGGTTAGTTCCATACACAGCCTCAGGCCATGTTCCATCCTGAAGTTTATAGCATCGCGTTTTGCCCATCTCATAACTCAGCTTGTTACAGAACACAATAGCTTCATACCATGAAACATAAAATGCCGGTAGATTATCACCTTGTCCATATTGTTCATAAACCAGTTGATACTGAGAACCATCTGGATCATAATCTTCATCTCGTCCAGTATCCATTATTGCTTCATACAACGCCTGCGTAACTTCGTGTTGCGCAATACGATACGGACTAAGTTTTACATTTCTTCCTTCTACAAATGCACCCTTATATGATTTTGCAGAAGTTGCCGGATCCATATAAGTATTCCAGTTATCATCGCTTCCAATTATTGTTACAGGATTATCCATTACTTTAACAAAGGCTGTATTATCGAAAGTTGTAGAGTTAAAAGTAATATTTTGACCCCAGATTGCATACAGATTTATAGTTGTTTCTTCTGTTGCCAGGTTTTTCACCTTGCATTTATCTGCAAACAATATAGTTTCTGAAGCACTGTTTGTATTCCATCCCAAGAATTCGTATCCACTTTTTGCAAAACCATTTTGTGTAAGGTTCGTAGCAGTACCATAAGTCATAGAAATATTATTCATACTTCCAGTTCCACCGTTAGCATTGAATACAATTGTATATGAAGGTTGTGACCACTTTGCATAAAGAGTTATTTCTGCCACAATCGGCGTATCAAAGTTGAATGCACTTGTAAATGCACTGTCAGCATACCAGCCGACAAACACATAATCAGTCCGTGTAGGATCAGTAGGCCTTGTTACCAGATTTCCGCTTTCAATAGACTGTGCAGTAATCGCACTCCCACCGTTTGTTTCAAACGTCACCGTATAACTAGCCGCCGTACTTGGTGTACTAGGTGTACTTGCTGGCGTACTAGCCGGTGTGTCAGGTGCGGGATCCGGAGTATTCGCGGCGTTACCGCAGCTCCAGAAACAGAACAACAATGCCGCAATCAGAATAACAGACGCAGCTTTCAAAAACTTTTTCATATTACCCTCCAATCAAAAACAGTTTTATAAAAAAAACCGCGAATCTTGCTAAAAAAAAGCAAAACCCGCGGTTTTATAAATTACGAGAAAAAAAATATATTTTTGTTTTTTGTGCCTATGTGTACCAAGTTTTTATCCTTTTTTGAAACGATACTTTTTTCGCCCAAAATTACATTATAACACGCCAAATTTTAATTTCAGGTTTTCGTAAAAAATTTTTGCGGTAAAATTTATCAGATTAAGCTTTTGACCCTTATTAAAATTTATGGTATAATAACCCTATATGAGTAACGAAAAACCAACTTTTAAGGTTGACCAAAAAATTGTCTATCCAAGTCAGGGTGTGGGCAAAATTGTTGAAATCAAAGAAAGAAAATTCAAAGATGAAATGATTCTTTACTATGTCATTTATCTTGAAGTTTCTGACATGACGGTGCTTGTACCTGTAAAACGCTGCGATGAGCTTGGCATTAGAGCCATCGTATCGCCAGAAGAGGCACAGAAAGCCCTGGATATGATAGGCGAAGAATTCGAGCCTGTTACTACGGACTGGAAGCTCAGATATCAGATGAACCTTGAGCTACTTAAAAAAGGCTCTGTTCAGGACATTGCGACAATCGTGCGCTGTCTTTACCACAGAAGCAAGATAAAGGAACTCCCGATACTGGAACGCAAACTTTACGATTCAGCAAAAAAACTTCTGGAAGACGAAATTTCTTTCGCACTTTCAAAGTCGCCAAAAGAAGTTGAGGCTCTTATCCATGCAAAACTGGAGCCGCTTGGTTTGTCACGCGACAGCAAACTTCCACAGTCTGATGATGACGATTTTGACGACGAGAATTCAGATTTTATGGATGACGAAGACGAAGTCGGCGACGTAGACGACATGGACGAGGATGATGACGACGAGGGAGACGAAGAATAAGTTTGCACTTGTTCTTACAGCCGCAGGATCATCCACAAGAATAGGAACAGGCCAGAAGAAAGAATTTATGCCGTTCGAAAGCGGTACGGTTCTTTCTGCCGCCTGTTTTGTATTTTTAAATACACTTCAAAAAACACTTTCGCTCATTGTAATAACATATCCCAAAGGAAAACGCCAGCAAACAGAAAAAGCGCTTTTTTGTGATTCACGCATTAAACCGCTTTTGGAAGCTTGTTCCGCACAAGTTTTGTTCGTTGAAGGCGGCGGCACACGGCAGGAGTCCGTAAGAAACGCGCTCGAAGCCGTTGCGTCGAGTTTCGGCTCTTCGCGTTTCGGTGCGGATTTCGTGCTGATTCACGATGCCGCGCGTCCGTGGGTCACCCCGGAAATAATCACTGATGCATGCGAAACGGCGATGAAGTACGGCTCGTCTGTTCCGGCTGTTCCCGCGACGGACACGCTTGCAGTCGCGGGTTTGGGCGCGGGTCCCCTTCCGGGCGATGCCAGCTCGCGTTTGGACAGCGAATCGCATTTGGGCGGCGCGGACAGCAACAGAGTCTCTGGCGCGGATTCCGCCGACAAAACAATCGCCTCTTACATAGACCGCAGCACCGCTTTCTGCCTGCAAACGCCGCAATGTTTTGCTTTTAAGGAACTGCTCGAAGCGCACCGTGCCGCCGCCGCAGAAAACCGTAGCGGCTGTACCGACGACACTACAGTTTGGGCAGCCTACTGCTCGCCGGTTCATCTTTCAAAAGGCTCGCCCGCAAACAAAAAAATAACGTTCGCCGCAGACCTAAAAGACCTAGCAGGAACAACGGCGCCAGCAAAGCGCGCGACCACCGCGCACAATCCAAACACTTCCGGAGGCAGCATGACAATTCGCACTGGACTTGGCTACGACCTTCACCGGCTCACAGAAGGCAGACCGCTCATGTTGGGCGGCGTCGAAATCCCGTTTGAGAAAGGCGAGGACGGCCATTCTGACGGCGATGTGCTGCTACACGCAATTACGGATGCCCTGCTTGGTGCCGCCGGTCTTGGCGACATCGGTGAACTTTTTCCGCCGTCCGACAACCGTTGGAAATGCGCGGATTCACGCGAGTTGCTGCGAACCGCTTGGGAAAAAGTGTCGGACGGCGGCTGGCGAATTGAGAACATAGACTGCGTTGTCGCTTTGGAAAAACCGAAATTTCTTCCGTACCGCGAGCAAGTGCGCAAAAGCATTGCGTCTGTTCTTGGCTGTCCGGAAGAAAGCGTTTTTGTAAAAGCCAAGACCGGCGAAAAACTCGGAAAAATCGGACGCGGAGAGGCTGTTGAAGCATGGGTAACGTGTCTTATCTCCCGCTGACATAACAACAGAAAAAAAGCGGGGCTGAAAAATCAACCCCGCTTATAATCTCTTTCAATTACCTAATCTCTTGTACCTTTGTAGTCAAGAATCAGCTCAACTTCGGAAATAGAAAGCTTAAGCGTGTTCGCTATCTCTTCCGGCTTCCATCCCTTATGAGCAAGCTCAATGACGTTCTCACGCACTCCAATCGGCGGAGCATGCTCCGTTCCGTTCTTCGGGCGTGACTGATTCGCTTTCGTTATGTCATGCAAAAGCTTTATCTGGTCCTGAGCTTCTTTTGAAAGCTGCTGCAGCCTGTTTTCGGTGTTGGAAATAAGCATGCGCGAGTTCTGAAGGTCTTCCATGCGCGTTTCCGTCTCCGCAATGATATGATCAAGCGAAGAAAGCTTCTCAACTGCATTGTTGATTTTCGGGCCGGCATTCAGTATCTTCGCGATATTTCCCTGAATGTCGTTCAGCTTATCTGGAATCTTCTGCGTCGCGTTTGTACACGATTCAAGCCGTTTTTCCAATTCCTGCAGATTTTCGAACGACTTATCAAGGTTAAGTATCGTCTGGTCAAGAACAGGATTTTTCTTTTCTATGCGCTCATACTTGCCGGAAAGCTCCGCGAACGTGTCCTGGAACTTCCTTATATCGCTCTGCATAAGCTGCAAATCGTCCTGGCTGTTCTGCAAATCAGTGATTTTCTGACCCATAGAGTTGGACAGCGCCATAAGGTTGCTGAAATCAGATTCCATAAGGTCTATGCGCTTCTTTTCGCTGGAGAACCGCTGAACTTTTGCGTTGATTTCTTCTTCAATCTTACGCACTTTGGCGAAATGCTGCTCCACATCGTCCGCAACCTGAAGGAAATTATCGAACTTCGCTGAATCGGTACGCAGAATACTTATCTGTTCTTCAAGCTTGTTCTTCATCTCCTCTGTTTTTTCTATAAGCTGCGACTGAGATGTGAACTGTTTAAGCCGTTTCTCCAAGTCATCAAGAGAAAGGTTGAGCGCGTTTGTCTCTGACTGTATCTTGTGCATCGCCTTTTCCTGAATATCATCAGTTTTGGAACGGATATCCTGAACCATTGCCTTAAGCTCGCGAAGTTTCTTTTCGGAATCGGCATTATTCTCGCTTATGCGGTGCTGGGTTTCAGCAATCATCGTGTTATACGCCTGCTGAAGCTGCTCCATGACTTCGCCGCTCTTTTCTTCATACGAAGAAATTGCGTTGTTCACGTCCTGCTGCAAAGCCGCCATACGTGCGTCCGCCGCACTCTGATCCTCGTCGCGTTTTCTGTTGAACTCAACAAGGTCCGTCTCGAACGTCTGCTGAACTTGCGCAATAAGGTCGTTCGCGTTTTTGTTAAGGCTTTCAAGCTTTTCGTTGAACAAGCCCTTAGACTCGTCAAACTGATTGTTCATACGGTCGCGCCAAGACGTAAAATCGTTGAATACGTTGTCAAGGAAGCTGTCCGTCTTTTCCTGAGCGTTGTTAACGTTCTGTGCCAATGCCTCCAGTCTTGCGGAAAGCTCTCTTTCGTACTTTTTGAGCATATCATCCGCGGCGTTTTTCTGGGTTTCAAGCTCCTGCTGAAGGAATTCGCCCGCCGCTTTTCCAGCGTTATCAAGCTCTACGCGCTGCTGCTCAAAGAACGAACGGATTGTAAGCTCTGTTGTGCTTATGCGCTCCTGAATCATTTTCTCGGAGTTTTTAACAAGGTCTTCAAGACGAACGGACTGCTCGTGGAACTTGCTCTGAACGGCTGCAAGGCGCTCTTTCAAAGTCTCGCTGTATTTGCCTTCAACTTCGCGGCGCTCTTGCTCGTATTCGTCCGCCATGTTCGTGAGCCGGCTGTCAAAGCCTGCCTTCCACTGCGTTATGTTCTCGTCAATCATGTCGCTGCGCTTTGCAAGGTCACGGAAGAAGTCGTCCTCAAAAAGCTTAAGTTTTTCAGATACATTGTCGTATGCCTTTTCTTTAAGCTCGTTAAGGGATGATTCAAGTGTCTGCATCTTCGCGGTAACAGAATCGGCCTGAGTCGTCATATCCTGCACAAAGTTTGCCTGAGCTTGCTGCTGCTTCTGCACGTACTTCGCGAACTCCGCGTCGGCACGGAGCGCGGCGTTGTCTATGCTCGTGCGGAGCGTCTGTTCAAGGCCTTCAATTTCCGCACCGGCTTCGTCAAGGCGGCCAAGCCTGTAAGCGGCGTCTTTCTTGTATTCTTCAAGCTTTTCATCAAGCTCGGCAAAAAGCTGCTTTTCGCGGTCCGAATAAACGGTTGTCGTTTCTTTCAAAGCTTTTTCAAGCGCAGCATTTATACCGTCGCTCCGCTCTTTGACCATAGCCTCTATCTTGTTCATTATGTCTTCGTAACGCTTGTGCTCGGCTTCCGTGCGCTCTACAAGGTTGCTTTCTGTGCCGGACACGATGGAATCGACTTTCTCTTTAAGCGCAGAGATGCGGCTGTCTGTCTCTGACGCAAGGTTCTGTGTCTTTTCGTTAAGCTCCGCTTCAATGTTGTTCGTTATGCCGCCTATCCTGCTAGAAAGTGCGGAAAGCGTTTCCTTACAACGCGATTCTTCGGTAGAAGCCATGTCACTTACAGATTTTGTAAGGCGAGAATCGGTTTCTGCCATGATTGCGTTAAGGTTTTGCTCCGTGTTAAGCGCGACATTCTTAAAACGCTCCAAAGCTTCTTCTACAGCCGCTCTAAGTTCGGATTCAGTGTTTTCAACTTGTCCGTGAACTTCGTCAGCACTGTTAGAAACAGCGGCGCGTAATTCTGATGTAGTATCTGAAAGCATATTTCTAAGCGAAGAAAGCTCCGTCTCAGAATTACTTCTGAACGCCTGCGTGTTCTGGACAAGCTCATCAAGCTGCCGTTCTATGTCGGTGCTCCGCTCGTGGATTTCTGACATTTGAGCTGCGCAGTCCTGAACCATTCTGTCGAGTGTTTCTTTTGCCGTTCCGAGCAACTGATTAGAGTTTTCATCAAAGTTCAGGCGGAACGATTCGATAAGCTCGCGCGATTCGGTTGTCTTTTCGTCGAGCGTCCTGCCAAGTTCGGCAGTCTTTTCGTCTATCGCATTGTCAAGCGAATGGGCTCTTTCAGCGAGCATTCGTGAAAGTTCACCGGTACGTTCTTCAAGCGTTCTGGCAAGCTCGTCCGTGCGGCTGTCGATAGAGTTATCAAGAGAATCGGTTTTATCTGCAAGAAGCCGGCTAAGTTCGTCGGTTTTGCTGTCGATAGCCTGTTCCATACCGCCTGTTCTTTCAGAAAGGATGCGTGAAAGTTCGTCCGTACGGCTGTCAATCGCCTGTTCCATGCCGTCTGTTTTTTCAGCGAGTATTCGTGAAAGCTCGCTCGTGCGGCTGTCAATCGTCTCTCCGAGCTCGCCGGTCTTTTCGGCAAGCATCCTGCCAAGAGCCGCTGTCTTTTCGTCAATCGCACTGTCGATATTGTCAACTTTGTCCGAAAGCAAGCGGCTAAGTTCATCGGTACGGTTGTCGATAGCCTGCTCCATACCGCCTGTCTTTTCAGCGAGTATGTGCGAAAGTTCATTCGTTCGGCTGTCAATCGCCTGTTCCATGCTGCCAGTTTTTTCGGCAAGGATGCGTGAAAGTTCGTCGGTACGGCTGTCGATAGTCTGACCAAGCTCGCCGGTGCGCTCTTCAAGTGTCTGATGTACTTCACCAGTACGCGCCGCAATGCTCTGTGAAAGTTCTTCTGCCTTGCGGGAATTGTCTGCGGCAATCTGCTCGTAGCGTGAATCTGCGTCCTTAAGCATTTCTTCAATTGCGGAATGTTGCTGTTGCGCACCGTTCTCCACTTCTCTTGAAAGCGAAACAGTTTCCTGCCGTATTTCATCAATTTTTTCCTGAACTTCTGTCTGAAGGTTGGAAAGCATCAGTTTAGACTCAACATTAAAGCCCGTGAGCTGATCCGTGAACTTCGTCCGCAAATCTTCAAGCAGCGTCGTAAACTCTGCGTCAACAGAAGTTTCATGCGACCTAGCCCGCTCGCGAACAACTGTCTCCAGGTCGTTAATTTCCGCGAGCATCTTTTCTGCCCTTTCCTTAGCCTCTCCGCTTATATTCTGTATGGAAGCAATTGTTTCCTCACGCAGCTGCTCGGCGCGTGCAACAGCATCTTCCTGCGCGGAAGCAAGCTGTCTGCCTGAATTATTGCGCATTTCCTCAATTGCAGAATCTGTCTGTGACTTGAACTCCGCAATTGCATTTTGTGTCATCTGCTTAATCGTAACAATCTGCTCGGCTATTTCGCTTCGCATAACTTCAATTGTAACGTTGTTCTGCTCGCGGGCTTTTGCCATATCAGAATTAACGCCGTTTCCAAGAGCCTCAACGTTCTCCTGTACTTCTGCCTGAATGTCAGCAAGCTGTTTTGCCGTATTTTTCCTGATTTCCGCAAGCTCGTCCTTCGTAAAGTTCTTAAGACCGTTAACTTCGCTTTCAGTGTCATTTTTAAGAACGGCAAAAGCCGCCGACATACCTGTCTGCAATGACGCTATGCCGTCCATCGTCTCGCGTTTAATGGCAAAAAGCTTATCCGCCGATTCTTTGCGGACTGCGGCAACATCGCTTTCGGTGTCGGCTTTAAGCCGCGCAATTCCGTCCGCAGTACCGGTCTGCATGGCGGTAATGCTTTCTGTAACTTCTTTTTGCACGGCGGCGACACCTTCCACGGCTTCCCGGCGCACTGTAAAAATATTTTCGGAAGCTTCGCGCTGAACGGCGGCTGTTTGTTCCGCCGCTTCGCTCCGGACCGCTGCAATTTTTTCAGCAGCTTCTTTCTGAACGGCCTCAATTCTTTCAGCCGCCTCACGCTCAACGGCTTCTGTACGCTCAGCCGCTTCGCGCTGAACAGCGGCAATCCTTTCGGCTGCCTCGTCTTTAACGGAAGCAAGTTTCGCCGCCGCTTCACCGCGTACGGACTCAATTCCGCCCAAAGCCTCGCTGCGGACTGTATTAAGTGATTCCGCCGCCTCGCTGCGGAACTGCGAAATCTTTTCTTCTGTATTTGTCTTGAACGACGTAACATCCGCCACAAGAGAATCTGTACAACCGGACGTTTTTTCGGCGGCATCCGCTTTAACATCCTGCAAGAACTGCTCTATTTCTGCGCGGAACGCCCTTAAGCTTTCTTCAATGCCAGCCTTAACCGCCGCAATGGATTCGTCATTTTTGGTGCGAACGTCAGCAACTCCGTCGTTCGTCCGCTCAACAACGCCTGACAAAACGCCTTCTGTCCGCTGCTCAACGCCTGCAACCGCGTCATCTGTACGCTTGTTAACATCCGCCAAAACAGCGTCCGTGCGCTGCTCCGCATTCGCAACAGCATCGTTCAGTTTTGTTTCCGCTCCGTTAATTACGGCATCAGTCTTCTGTTCCGCCTTCTGCACAGCGTCCTCAACTCTGCGCTCCAGCTTGTCCAGCCGTGCGGAAAGACCTTTCTTAAGCGAATCTGCCGTAGATATCGTGCTCGTCCTGTGATTTTCGAAAAGCTCTTTTGTATCCTGTTTGAATTTTTCTATTTCAGCATTAAGGTTTTCATTGAAGCTGGTCACTTCGGCATCAGTTTCCTCGCGCATACGGCGGAACGCCTCTGCCTCAATTTCGCCCGCCTTTTCCGATGCGGATGAGAAAGCTTTTTCATAAGTGCTTTGAATCACTGCAAGAAGCTCAGAATTCTTCCGGATTGCCTCTTCGGTACCGTTTTTAAGTTCTTCTTTCGTGTTCTCCAAATATGTGCGCAAATTCTCGCTTTGTTCCTGAAGGTGGCCTGCATTCAACTTGTCGAATTCTGCAGTTATTGTGGGGATTTTTTCTTCAAGTGTTTCAAGCTGTTCTTTTTGCGTCTGAAGTCTTTTTGCCGTCTTATCAAGGAAGCGTGACTCGTTCTGGAGCCGCAGCATATTCTCTTCCGCAGCGCCTGTCATCTCTATAACGTCTTTAATAAGACTGTCGAATTTATTTATGCGGTCCTGAATTTCGAGCACGGCGGAATTCGTCTGGTCAAGCCCGGCAAGGTGCTCCTCTGTTTCTTGCTTAATTTTCTCAAGGCGTTTGATGGCAGCAACAGCTTCGCTCTGTGCGGTCGAAAGCTCCGTGCCAGAATTCTGCATATCAAGGCTTTTCTCTTTAAAATACGTGTCGAAATCAGAAAATACCTTGTCTGTAAATTTTTTTACTTTTTCAATAGAGCGGTTCTTTTTGTCGAGCTGCCTGAAAATAAACAAAGCGCCCAGACAAACCACCATCGTAACGATATTTAATGTCATTTGCCCCACCCGCGGATAATTCCGCTATCTTATTGTAACACAATTTTCTGCAATTGGCGATAGTTTGTGAAGCAAATATCTGCTTCTTTTAGCGGCAAATGAAAGATTTTTCTCCATAACGGCATGATATAGGCAGTTTTCATGCCCGCATTGCGCGCGCCCATGATGTCAGAACGCACACTGTTACCCACATAAAGGATAGAACTTGCCGGAACACCCAGTTTTTCCGCAAGAATTCCGAACGGATAGACAGAAGGCTTCAAGGCACCGCACTCTTCAGAGCCCATAACGACATCGCAAAGAGGGAGCGTTCCCCAAATATCGCCTTTTTGACGCGGAGGGAAATCAGAAAGGATACCGAGCTTAAGCCCCGCATTTTTGAACGCCAGGAACGTCTCGTAAACATAAGGATACGATTTAAGATTCGCGAAGTACGGAGTCAGGCCGTGGTACACAATTTCGTCTATTTTATTGCGGGCTTCGGATGCCGTAAGCCAAGTGCCGTCGGCAAGCAGCCGCGCCTGATACTCAAAAAAATCGGGGAGCGGGCCCGTTCTGTGCAGTATTTTGCGGACTTTGTTGTATCGGATAAAGAAAAGCAGGTGTTTCAGGAAAAAAGGCGCAATTTTAGCATAAAGCCGCGCGTTAGAGTACAACGTTCCATCTATGTCAAAAGCAATCGCCTTTATTTCCTTTTTGTCCATTTTAACATGATAGCGCAACAGCGGCGGTTCTGTCCAGAAAGCAGGATATGTGGGATTATGGAGCGCGGGCCAGTTGTTCAGTTTCCCGGCGTTACGTGCTTCGCCGTCTTACGCGGCTCATTCCTTCGCGGCCCGTTCAGCAAAGCTGAACTTCCCGCTTCGGAACGCCAAAGGCGGCACTTCATGCCGGCGCGTACCTTCTCGTCAAAATTGTGATGTTTTTGCAGTTTTTCGCCGGTGGTACGGCAGAGGGTACGGCTAAAATGTCGCGCCCAAGCATTTTTAGCCGTACCACCGACGAAAACAGGTCTAAAAGATATCGGTTTGAAGGTATTCAATCATCGTCGTCAATTCCCCAATGGGAAGTTATGTGCAATTCCCCAGTATCCATGTTCATGGACATGTTATCTCCCATTCTTATGTTCAAATCACCGTCGGAATCTATTCCCATATTATCATTCATACGAAAGATAAAATCACCATCGTCATAATCAAAAATACTGCTGTGCATACTCATATCTCCTTGTATATTGGCTTAAAAAACGAATCATAAATTTTATTTAATTCGTCTATCTTCTCTTGTATTTCTGGTTTAGAAGATTTTGCTGTTACACGGATAACGTTTGTAATGAAACCAGGTCTTGAATCATATGGGCAAAAAGAAGTTTCCCAAAAAGCTATAAACCCTGTTTTTGAATTGTAATAATATTCTTCCGAAATTGCTTTTTCGACTTTGGCTTTATGAAGTTTTTCATAAATATCTTCATTGCAACGAATCGTTTCCATATAATATTTCTTGCCTTCTTCAAGACCGTTATTTATATAATCTAATAGTTTTTTATGTGTTGCTTTGTTGTATTTTATGGTTTTGTCTATAAATAGCCACACGTCCAGCTTGTCGTTTCTTATCATGGCATCAAGCAACATTCCTGCAAATGGAAATATATATTTATTTTTATGGGAGAAACGTATATCTTCTATTTCAAATGGCTCAAAAAAATATGAGATGACTTTATTATCTTTGCAAGAGGCTATGCTTTTTATCATTTTTGCAAGATTCTCTGAAGTTTGAAGTTTTTCATCTTTAACCATATAACCAATTGGATAATCGATTGTATACAAAATTGGAATTTCTCTGGCGTGAAGCCTTTCGAGTATATCGACTTCTTTATTTTTCAGTGCAACAGCAATTACTCCAAAACGAAGTTCATCTCTTCTTTTCATTTCAACATTGAGAGGGTCGGTATAACCTATATCACGTCGTTTTATGCTTGTGCCTGCACCAAATCCAAGGAAATATTCTTTCTTATTTTGTCCTATAAACCAAATATAGTTTTTATCCATAAGGTACTTCAGTAAACCGTAATTTTGTGCCTCAATTGCATAATCGATAATTGTTTTGTTGTATTCATCCGGGTTCAAGAACAATTTGTCCTCTCTGTTTATATAAGCTTCCCATTTTTTAGGATCTTTCGAGAATGCAATTGAATAATTTGTTACTCTATTGGGATTTGCAACTACGAAATCTCCAGCACTCAAAATTTCTTCAATTGACACATTCAGAAGTTCTGCGAAAATAGGTAAATCGTCTATTTGAACGGAGTTTTTACCAATTTTTAGCTGATGAAGCCTGTTTTGCATCTTTTGAATTTCATCATCATTATTTGATTCTGGATTTTTATAGTTAAGATATTGAATTCCAAACTGTCTGGCACTTTTGAATTTCTTGTGAATCAAAGCATCTAAGTATTTTCCGATTTCTTTATTCTGTGCTGTACGAAACATAATGCAACTCCTCTTTTGTGTTTATGATGCATTTCTATCTGTAGAAAAAATATAATAAGTTTATATATACTTTTTGCATATAACAATTA
>JAEEGH010020848.1_pt1 | contig 13588 bp, 9 predicted proteins | sample 9134181 | NCBI WGS metagenome assembly JAEEGH01 (sample SAMN16246544, study PRJNA631951) | gut metagenome | biome: gut microbiome; feature: rumen; material: DP-attached | host: Bos | place: Iran: Karaj | collected 2018-10
GGTCGCCTTTTTATAAACGTCTTGAATAGCTTACACAGTTATAATTGCAGATACGTTTTATAATGCAATAAGCGTCGGCCAAGGAATACCTTCGCAAAAGTCTGCAAGGTGAGTGTCGCGACGGGCTGCATGCAGACCGGCATGACCGAACCGTAGCGACGGACGCCGCAGGCGTCAACTCTGAGCTGGGGCCCCGCCCGCATGAAGTACTATTTTGATTTATTGTTGGGAATCTTTTATTGCCAACTGTTAGCAAACCCCATCCCAATGGAGAACTTGATTCTCGTCGGGCGTAGGCTCTTGGGCAAGAATGATAAACCGATCGGATTCAGCTTGTAGCCTCCGCGTAAATCCTCATCTTCGTCAATGCGGCTGAGAGCGCGGGCGAACGTAAGCGATATGTCGAACGGAACGCTACCCCAAATCTTGTTGCTCATGCGGAAACTTAGGCCCACAGATCGATCCCAGAATTCGTGTTTGGTAAGCTTGTCTGTAAAGAACTTGCCGTTCCATGCAGCGCCCATCTGTGCGAATAAATCTACGTACAAACTGCGTGTCGACAATATCCAAAGGTTGTGCCGCCAATCGTCGTAAATGGGGTAGAGGTAATGGAGCTCTGCCATTGCGGTCTTGGTGCCTGCACGCGTGTAGTCTTCGGAACTGCGCAGGTAGGGGTAACCGTCGAGGAATATCGGCGTGTAGTAGTAGGAATCCAACGTGTCTTCGGGGGCGTCCGTATTCCAGTTGAATATACTGGAGATTTTTCCACCTGCGGCAAGCCTTGCTCCAAGAAGTGGCGTCTGCACGCTTCCGTAAAGGTTCAGACCGAATTGGTGTAGCGTAAAGTTGCGGTATTTGGGTTTGATGGAACCGCTTTCGGTAACGTAGAAACTTTCAGCGAATGTGCCCGGGCGGTAGAGGTCGCTATTGGCGTATTGATAATAAAGGAACAGTCCGTTTCCTTGCCCGGAAATTCCAGAACCGCCTTCGCCTTCGTTGTCTCCGTAAAGTCCGAATGCTGCTGTCGCACTGAATCTCTTTTGATATGTCCAAGTGAATTTATCTTCATAGAGATTGAAGTCGGCCCAGTCGTAACTTATGGCGGCCTGCAAAGTGTCAATCGTCTTGAATATGCTGTAGCCTGCGGTTCCTGTGATTGCCTGCATCGAAATGGCGTAATGGTTCATGCCGAGGCTATCGCCACCGTGGGCGCCAACATCTTCGTAGCGGACCGTATCTTTGCTAGTATAGTTCGCATAGCTGTACGAAAGTCCTAGGTCAAGAGGCGTGCTGTGGTTGTCCCATGCGATAAAGAATTCTTTTTCTTGTTCGGGATTAAGGCCATCGCTGTTGATGTAGTCGATGCCTTTGCCAAGTTCAAGTAGAAGTCCTATTTGAACGTTGTTTTTCTTGAGCGGGTCGCTGATGACTACGGCAAGCCCGAGTTTCGCCTTGACTTCGCCGTCGCCAAAGACTGTCAATGTCGGGGCGTTTTCTGTAAAGCTTAACATTGGGACAAACAGCGGTGTGTTTGGAATGGGTTTGTAGTTGCGTTCGGCGCCTGCAAATTCGCGATCGACGAGTTCGATGTTCTTTTGTTCTTTTGGCGGGAGCGTTCCGTAGAGTTTGATTTCGCGTTGCGTTGAGTCGATGACGGCGACTTTGATGGTGTCGCGAGCTTCGACTTTGATTACGTCCTTGCGTAAGACAACTTGCGGGACTGTGCAATTTGCGGAATCGACGCTTGCGGCATTCATCGTTTTTGTCGAATCGTTGGCATTTGCGGCGCTTGCTGTGTCAGTGCAAGCCACTTGAATGGTGTCCGCTATCTGTAACACGCTATCGCGAACGGTCACGACAACGCTGTCACGGAATACAGGCTCGCTTTCTTTTTTGTATGGCAACTTGTAAAGCGAAAAACCGTCCTTGTCGTACTGCGTAAAGTAAATCGTGTCGCCTGCGAGAGTCGGGGTGAATGCGCCGCCGACAACGTTCGTGAGTGCGCGTTCCTTGCCTGTGTTCAAGTCCTTTTCGATGAGGTTGAAAATGTTGTTTCTGTTACTGGCAAAAATAATTTTGTCGTTGTCGAGCCATTCGACATCGCGTTCGTCATAGCCGGTAGTGCTTACGACTTTGAAATTTGCACCGTTTGAGTCAATCACGGCAATGCCGCGCTGCACGTCGTCAAAGAAACTGAATGCGATGCGTTTACCGTCCGGGCTGAATTTCGGGCTGTAAATGTTGTAGTAGAGAAGTGAAGAATCAGGTTTGTAGATGTCAATCGGATCTTCGGCGGTTATGTTTTTCAAGTCACTTGTAAACGGTACCTTGCTCAAGGTGAAGCGCGTGCTGAACGGCTCGCGTTTGGCAAAGACTATGGCAGTTCCTTGCTTGTTGAATGACGGATAGACCGCATCTGCGAGGTATGTAACGGCAACTTCATTCTTGTTCGTGTCGCTCAATGCGACGTCAAAGTGGGCGTGCCCGTCCTTGTCACGGTTCTGGTAGCTGATGTAAGCGAGAATCGGACCGTGCAAACTGTCGTCGTAAATGTCGATGCCCTTGTCGAACCAAGGCTTTTTCGCCCTGAAACCGGATTTCGCGAATTCTGAAATGTCGAGCAGACTGTCTGTGATTTCATTCTCGATTTCGATATCGCCGATTTCCACGCCGTCGATGATATTGCTGGAATCTGCTTTACTGGAGTCCGCCATTGATGCTGTACTATCTTTCGTCTGTATAGTATCCTTCAGGGGAATCTTGAAAACGCTTCCGTCAAACCAGAGCCCGCCAAAGTTGGAGATGCCATAGAGGTTGTTTCCGCTCACGACAGGAAAGTCCTGCCAGTACGCGTCCTTGGTCATCTTGATGCCTTCGACTAACGTGCCGAGGGAATCTTTTTGCGCCTTGTAGTATTCCGTGATTTCTTTTTTCCATGCATCGTAGAGTTCGTCTTCGCTGATGCCTAGAACTTTTTGAATGGCGCCGTTGAGCGTAGCGCGGTAGGGGCGTCCGAGTTCTTTCCAAATATTCGGAATAGCTTCGTCACCGTAATGCTTGGCGATGTAGAGCACCAAGGAAAAACCTTGTGTGTAAGGTCCGAGTTCCCCCAGCAGCGAATTGTCCGAAAAGTCGTGCATGTAGGTGAGTGGCATGAGACTGTCATTGAGCGCCGCCGTACGGAGAAGCATGTCACGGTGTGTGTCCCAGGAGTCAAATCCCATGCGAGAAGATTCGTACTGCGCGGTTCCTTCGGCAAGCCAAAGCGGTTGAAGCGTGAACGGAATCATTGTAAGGAAGTCGCTACGTGTACGTTCGTTGTAGTAGTCCGAATAGCCGAACTGAAAACCGTAAAGGTTCGGGAATGTCTTGCTTCCGCTTTCGATGCTTACAAGGTGGCTGAATTCGTGGGTAATCACATCTGAAATCCAGCCGTGGCTGCTGCGGATTTTAAAGTCCCAGTTCGTGAGCCAAAGATTTACAGCGTTTTCGCTAGGGATGGCGCTACCGTTACTGTAAAGTGCATTGTTCAAAACGGCGCTGACGCGACCAGGGAGCGCTTTGTGGTAACGGCTCGTGACTGAATCATAGACGGCTTCTGCGTAGGCGGAAACTTTTGCGGCGTGGGTCGAATATTCGGCTGGGTAAATGAATTGGAAATGTTCCGTGCCTGCGGTTTTCCACTTTATATCGCTTTGATTTCCGTAAAATCCGGCTGCGCTTGCTGCTTCCGCCAAAAATAACGCGGAACAAATTGCAATAATGCTCTTAATCTTTAATTTCATAATAGTAATTTAGAAATTTGGAAGCGCTCAGAAAAAGGTGGGCATACAGAAAAACCGCACGATTGCTCATGCGGCTATTTGGAGGAGATGAGGAATATATCCTGCTTTTAAAGATAAGTATTTGTTCTGGTCCAAATGAACTTCTAAAGGCGTAATTTTTAACAGTCTGTATCGACTGTATTCTCTACCAACTAAAAAAGCCGCACCTTTCTGTGCGGCCTTTGGGGTTTTAAGGAGCAATTTTTTTTACTTGCCGACGCCGAGCGCCTTGTCGAGGCCTTCAATCAACTTGCCGTTTTCGATGACGGAGAAGTTGCCGGTGTAGCCCCAGTGCGTCCACGGAATCTGCAACGTGTCGCAGATTTCACGCATGGCAGTCAAGTAGTTGAGGCGGGATTCTGCGGTGGAACGCAGGTTGAGTGCGCCGAATTCGTTGATGATCACCGGTACGTTGTTCGTGGCAGCCCACTTCTTGGCTTTCAACATTTCAACCATGATGGCTTCTTTGTTGCCGGCTTTGTAGTAGTTCTTGATGGCCGTCTTTACATAAGATTTCGTACTGGCGGTCACACCGAAGTCGCCCGAAACGGTGGACCACTTGGTTGGGTCATAAGGGAACGGAAGCCCCTTGATTGTCGCGTAATCCGTCCAGGAACCGCCTTGATGCGTGAATGCGAACGGTTCGTAAGTGTGGATAACATAGATTATGTTGTCGTCAGCGAACGGGGTGCGCTTGGCAAGTTCGGTAATGGAGTACCACTTGACATCGCCAAAGAGTAGCGTCTGTTTGGTGTTGACCGAACGGATGGCGTCAATTATAGCCTGTGCGGCGGTTGTCCAAAGGGCTGCCGTGACCTTTCCGTCAGACATGTCGGGTTCGTTCAACAGTTCGAAGAACACGTCTTCGCGAGTGTTTTCGGCATAGTGCGCGGCGACATGCTTCCACACTTCCGCCATCATCTTGACGTAGTTCGAATCCTTTGCGCTTGTCAAGTTGTAGCTGTTGTCGTATTCGTGGTAGTCAATGACAAAGGACATGTTGTGCTTGCCGGTCCATTCGACGAAGGAATCGAGAACCATGAACAACGTATCGTCATCGAACTTGAGTTCTGCATCGGTGCCTTTGACAAATGCATCGCGGTTCGTGGCGTACAAATCAAGGTCAATCGGCAAACGGATGCTCTTGAATCCGTTTTCGGCGAGAATCTGGATATCCTTTTCGCCAAATTCAAACTTCTTGAATTTGCCGTTGGCATCTTCAAGCCAGTTGGTGAAGCTTACGCCCTTGTTCAGGTACTTCATCGCTTTTTCTTGCAATGGGTTCGTTACCGTGATTTCGGCTTCGGTGAATGTCACTTCCGGAATCACGGGATCCTTGATTTCCATATCGGGTTTGTCTTTTTCGACTTCCGTGGAATCTTGCAGATAAATGTTGTCTATAAAGAGAGAATCGGAGACGACTTTAGTTCTGTTGCCCTTGGCTTGGAAACTGATAGCCATGATGTTCTTGGCTTCAAAGGGAACTTCAGCGCCCCAACCGCCTTGGACTAAGTCTTTGAAGCGTACAACAGCCTGCTTCCAAGTGCGGGATGCTGGCATTTTTGCCAGATGAACGTCGTAGTCCAACACGTCGGATGTTTCGATGTGCACTTCATGGGCTCCGCCCTTGTACCAGTAAGTGATGCCGCCAAAGCGACCGTTGGCGTCGTCCGGAGCAATCTGTAAACCCCAACCTACGTATGGGTCAAATTCGTACTCGCCCTTGTCAAGCGTATAGTTCACCTGCAACGCGTAATTGGAACCGTTGTTGACGCGTCCCGGAATGATGTTTTCTTCGTCGTTTAGCGGAGTCGTGATAACGGAGGCGCCGTTGTTGCCTTTGTCGTCATAGGTGTACCAGTAATCGCCAATTTTGCTTTCGTTGTCGCCGTCTTCAAAATCATCGACCAAAACACCGAGACCCTGAGGCAATGTGATAGGGCCTTCGGCAGGGAGTGTGCCCGGAGTTTGTGTCGTGCCGGAGTCGCTTGGAGTTGTCGCCGTAGAATCTTGCTTCTGGTCGTTACCCGGGTCGTTCGTGCCCGGTTGTGTCGTTCCCGGATTCTGCTGGGATGTGCCCGGATTGACTGCGAATTGAGCGTCGGAGTTGTCATCACCACATGCTGTGAGCGCCATCACTGTGGCGAATCCGAGAATACCTACTTTTGAATAAAAATTCTTGAGTTGCATAAAGCCCTCTTTTGGTTTTTTCTAAAAAGTATATTTATCGACTTGATATATACAGGGTGAAAAAAATGAAATCGGTTACTAGTGTAACCACTGTTTTGACCTAAATGCCTTATTTGATGAGAAAAATCACAAAAAAGTTTTATTTAGGAACGCATTTGGTTTGCTTTAATCATTAAACTTTTTAAATTTTTTTTAGATGCGCTATTTCTCGGAAATTTATCACGAATCGACCCAGTACATTCCCCATGGGAGTGGGGATCCTGTCATTATGCACTGGGAAAAGCAACCCTACGCTGACAAGCGTTATACGGGGTGCCAACGATTTCCGTTTACATCTGGATTTACACCGCTTCTTGCGCCTGTTTCTGCAGATTACTTGAATCCTGTTTGTGTTTATGCGGTGGTGCATGGTATTGAAGTTCCCGATGGCGTTTATTACGTTGATTGTGACGAGTCGAAACTTGTGAAACTGGGCGGGGCTGACGTTCGCAAGGCCGTTCTTTCGGCGTTTCCGGAACAGGATTTCGTGAATGCGGCAGAGACAATTTTTATTTATACGGGACTTCTTGAACGCGCTGTTTGGCGGTTCCGTGAGGGCGCTTATCGTCAAGTGCAGATGGACGTGGGTTCTGCCTGCGCGAATACGATTCTCCTTGCCAAATCCAGGGGGCAAAAGGTTTTTGCGCTTGGCGGTTTTGTCGATGATGCCGTTGCCGTCGCACTTAAACTTGGTGCAACGGAAATGCCGATGGCTGCCATTGCTGTTTTTCCCGAAAAAAGCATGGTCGCGTTCAATTCCGTCGATGATGGCGTAGGCGAACTGGCCTATTCCAATCATGCGGAAATGAATGCCTATGTGGGGGATGACGAACAAACTTTCGATATTTCCCGTTACCCGTCGCGGTTCATGTTGCAGAACCATTTGGAAAATATTGACGATTTAAACTTGTGCATGAAGGTGCGGCGCTTGAATGCGCAGGCGTTGCCGGGCGATGAATTCCCGTTGACTCCGTCAAAATTTACGAATGACTATTATTTGCGCGAGTTTTGGTATTTGCCTCCGGACCGTAGAAAGCTTGCTCCGTTTTCTCATGGCACGCTTGATTTAGATGATTTTTCTTCGATGTTACGTTGGCTGGAATTGGTCCAGTTGAACGCTTTTGGCGCAGGGTTGATTAAAATTTGGGTTGTCGTCTTTGACGTGATGTTTGTGTATTCCGGCGTGTATCGCTACATTCCTATACGCAAGTCCATTTACATGCAAGGTGGCTCGGCCAACGTGAAAAAGTTCTGTAAGTGTTTTGCCGTTCCCGAACAAATTCAGAATACAATGTTTGCTGTCGTGCTGACATCGAATTTGAACGAGTCCTGTAATGTACTTGGCAACCGCGGTTATCGCTACATGAACTTGAATGCGGGCGTGCTTACCGAATCGCTTTATGTTTCGGCTCGGTTGCTCAACAAAGTCGCTCGCGAAGAGCATTTCTTCTACCATGACGAATTGAAAAAGCTTTTCCAAATTCCGGAAAGTGAAAGCATTCTTTCCACTATTGTTGTCGGAAAAAGCAATCGGTGATAATACCCCTTATGCGAGGACTTTTCGTCATTCTGAGGGAGTGAAATGACCGAAGAATCCAGTTACATTAATGCAAATACTTTCAACAGGACTGGCGTTATAAATACGGTAATCACGCCAGCCACACCGATGGAAAGACTGCTCATGGCGCCTTGCACTTCGCCAATTTCCATCGCCTTTGTGGTTCCAAGGGCATGACTTGATGTACCGATTGCGACACCTTGTGCAATCGGATTTTTTATGCGGAAAAATCGACACACGAGAGGAGCCGTAACCGCGCCCGTAATGCCGGTGATAACGATGGCGACGATGGTGACGGACGGAATGCCGCCAATTTGTTCTGATACGACGGAACCCATCGGAATGGTAATTGATTTGGGCAGAATCGAAAGCATGAGCGTTTTGCTCCAGCTGAAAATCTTGCCGCATGCGATGACGCAGGTGATGCTAGTAATGCAACCGACTGTGATTCCTGCAAGAATTGGGAGCCAGTTGCTTTTGAGCGCTTGAATGTGCCTGTACAAAGGTACTGCGAGTATGACGGTTACAGGTCCGAGGAAAAACGAGATGTAGTCACCACCGATTTTGTATGTCCCGTAGTCAATACCCGTGACCGTCAAAAAGCCGATGATGAGAACTGTTGCGATGAGAATCGGGTTGAGTAACGGGTTCCGCCATTTGTTGCGGATGAATACTCCGATTTCAAAAGCGATAAGCGTAAGGATGATTCCGAACATGGTGCGTTACGAGTTGGTGGTTTTGTCTTTCTTTTTCTTGCACAACAGCTGAACTGTCCAACCGGTTGTAGCCATCGTCACGACGGTGATGACGATGCAGAGTAATAGCAGAAGAGGCCATTGTCTTTTTATGTCGTCGCTGACGAGCATGAGTCCGATTGCTGGCGGCAAAAAGAAAAACGAAAGATGTTTCAAGAAGAAATTGCTGACTTCGCGGATTTGGTCCAACTTGATGATTTTTAGGCAAAGTAACAAAAGTAAAATGAGCATTCCGAGGATATTGCCGGGGATGGGAATGCCCGTGTAATCATGGATGAGCTCGCCTGTGTAGCAAATCCCTAAAATTAGGACTAGTTGTAAAAGAATTCGCATGCGGCCAAAGATAGAAAATAAGGGCTCTCGCCAAAGGTATTTTTTTTATGCAAAAAGTACATTATGCGGGCGGGGCCCCAGCTCGGAGTTGACGCCTACGGCGTCAGCGGCTTCACTCGGTCATAACATCTCGCTTATACTAGAGAAAGTGCTTTTTAGATAAGACTTGAAATGTTTTCTAATAGCTATATTTCTTGGTATGAAGATTGTATTTATGGGTACGCCGGAGTTTGCGGCACATTTTTTGGAGCATTTGATAGCTTCCGATAACGAAGTCTTAGCTGTTGTCACTCAGCCGGATCGTCCGGCAGGTCGTGGTCGCGTGCTTACGCCACCGCCGGTAAAAGTCGCTGCGCTCGCTCATGATTTGCCTGTGTTGCAGCCGATGGACTTGAAGTCCCCGGAATTTGAAGCGGAACTCCGCAAGTACGATGCCGATTTGTATGTTGTCGTTGCGTATTCCATCTTGCCCAAAAACATTTTGGCAGTCACGAAGTTTGGCGCCGTAAACGTTCACGGAAGTTTGCTCCCGAAATACCGCGGTGCGGCACCGGTGCAACGCGCCATTGCTGACGGACTCCAAGAAACCGGCGTGACCGTTTTCCGTTTGGACGAAAAGATGGACCATGGTCCGATTCTTGCGCAGCGTACGGTTGTGATTGACCATCAGGACACGACTGCAAGCTTGCTGGACAAAATGGTTGCTCCGGGCTGCGATGCTTTGGACGATGCCATTAACCAGTTGAAGAATGGTTGCGAAAAAGATTTGACGCAAGACCATGCGCAAGCGAGCGGTGCCCCGAAAATCAAGAAAGAAGAGGGGTTGATTGATTTCAGTTTGCCGGCGCAGACGATTCACAACCGCATCCGTGCCTTTAACCCGTGGCCGGGTGGCTATGGAAAGCTGGGTGGACGCATGGTCTATCTTCGCAAGACGGATGTCGTGGGCGTTGGTGAATGCAAGACCGAAGGCGCTCTTGCTTCTGCTGTCGCGAAACTTATGCCGGGTGTTGTTGAATTTAAAGAAAACCGTTTCTTTATCGGAACAGGTGATGGCGTTCTCGAAGTGATTGAAATCCAGGCGGAAGGCAAAAAGCCGATGCCTGTCGCTGATTTTATGCGTGGAATCCAAAAGCGTGAGGGACTTCAATTTTGCTAACGGAACGTGAAGATGCTTACCGCGTCCTTTTGCTTTGGCTGAAAGACGGCGCCTTTATCAAGGAATCCGGGCTTCCGCCTTTTGCGATGGAACTTGCTTTGGGTGTGTGCCGCAGGCATTTGTACCTGGAATATTTCGTCAAATCGCTCACGAAAAAATTGCCTTCGCTCGAAGCTCGCGTCATTCTCGAAATGGGACTTTTCCAGATGTTCTTCATGGATGTGCCGGATTATGCGGCCATCAATGACAGTGTGGAACTGGCGAAGTCTGCAAATCTTGGTGAAAGTATTGCGCGACTTGTAAACGCGGTTCTCCGTAGTGCTCGTCGTCAAGGGGCTCCTGCTCTTCCGCCCCAGCGAGTGCGTCGCGTGAGTATCGAAAACTCCGTACCCGAATGGCTTGTTCGCCGTTGGTTTGACGTGTATGGTGGCGACCGCGCCGAAGCTTTGGCGAAAGCGACGCTCGAACGTCCGACAGAATGGATTCGTGTGAACTTGCAGAAAACGAGTGCTCCGGTGCTCGCCGAAAAGATTGGCATTACAGGTTCCTCGATTTTGTATGACCGTTATATCGAAATCCCGCGTGATGTGGGCGTCAAACTGTTGCTTGCACTGCCGGAATTTGTGAAAGGCGAATTCTCGTTCCAGAATCCTTCCGCTTATGAAGTCGTGAAATTACTTGACTTGAAACCCGGAATGAAAGTCTGGGACGCATGCGCGGCTCCTGGTGGCAAGACGGCTCTCATGGCGGAAATGGATAGTTCGTTAGAAATCGTTGCTAGCGATTCCTCTGCATCGCGTCTCGAAAAAATGCAGGACTTGATGGACCGTCTCGGTCTTAAGAACATCAAGACTGAAGTCCTCGATCTCGCTCCGTCTCAAGTTCCCGCGACCTCCCCGCTGCATTCGCCTCTCTCGTCTGATGAAAAATTCGATAGAATTTTGCTCGATGTCCCCTGTAGCAACATGGGTGTTATCGCTCGCCGTCCGGAATCTATCTACCGTTTAACTCCGGAATCCATTAGCGAAATTGCTGAACTGCAATACAAGATTCTCGAAAACGCGTCGGCCGCGCTAGCTCCTGGCGGACGTATCGTTTATGCAACTTGCAGTCCGGATCCCGCCGAAACGACTCGCGTTATCGCACGGTTCGTAAAGGCTCATCCTGAATTCGTGAAAGTCGGCGAACCCGTGTTGCCGGGGCTTAGAGATTCTCGCCTTGATGGTTTTTACGCACAAGCTTTGGAATACAAAAAATGAAAAAAATCATTACGCTTCTAGCTTTAAGTCTTGTATCGCTTTTGCATGCTGAAGATCCGCTTGCGTTTCGGAACGACTCGGCTGCTGTAAAAGACGATATTTCGTTTTCACACTTCGCCGTGTTCTTGGAAGGCGGTGAAATTTACCCGATGGGCGATTTGATGGACGCCGTGGAAAACGCCTTGTATGGCGGCATCGGTGTCCGTTACACGTATTGGGACAATGTCGATGGCGTTGTGATGTTCCAATACACGTATTTTAAACCGAATCTTGATGCCTATATCGATGGCGTCCATCAGTTTATGGGACGTGTCGGTGCCGACGTTAAATGGAAACCCATTCATCCTGTAGTGCTTGGCGCGGGTTTTACTTGTAGCTGGACTCGTGCTGATAGCGAGGAACAAAAATGGGGTGAACTTGGTGGCACGTTGACGGATAACGAAACGGAATTCGGCTGGTATGCGAGAATTAGTTTGCCTGTGTTTAAGTATAAAGAATATAGTCTAGGCTTTAATGTCATGTGGGAACATCTTTGGACGCTTCCGGAAAGCTCTAATATGTTGTCTGCGGGAATCACCTTCGAAAGGAGTATTTGGTAATGAACTCCTTGTTTAATAAAATCATTTTCTCTGTTTTGACCATTTCGTTCTGCTCGGCATTTGCTTCTGTTGATGCTGAAATGGAAGGCATGGAAGTTGTCTCCCGTGATGACGGAACGTTTTTGATCGGCTCCTCGACGTTCTATTTTGATCGCGCTTTGGGCGCTGGCGGAATTCATTCCGAAAGTGAACTGTGGACACCCCGCAAGTTGCGCTATCGTCTTCTTTTCAATCGCATGTCTGTATTGCCAAGCTGGGACCCGATTGTAGCCCCATCTGTATGGATGAAAACGGGTAACGAGTTGGGGGACTTAATTTATCAGGATCTTTTGACGAATCCGAAAGAACGTCCTACCAACAGAACTCCGATTTTGGAGGTTGGCACGCGTACTCCATTATTTCATGGTTTTTGGGCAACATTCCGCTTGTTCCAAGATGACCATTATTCATTTAGGTCTGCATACGGTTATCGAAACAAATTAGTCAACGATGAATTTGCGTTTTTTGGCGAGAATTATCCTATGTTCAGTTCTGCTTACGGCGGACTTGGTTTTACAAATGATTTTATAGAAGCTTCGGTTCTTGCCGGAATGGAATACATGTGGATTTTTACGGAAAGTTCCAGATGGATCCCTGTGCAGTACAAGCCGCGTGTTGAAGCGCGTGCCGACTTTGGAAACTTCTCGACAACACTTGTCTATGAAAATGCTGAATATCAGAATAAAGGAAAAAAGGAAACAGGCGAACGCACGGAAGTGAACGGCTCTATTATTTATAAATGCGGTGAAATTTGCCGTCGCGGTATGCTCCAGCTTTCTGCTGGGCTTGCCTTCCGCTTTGTTGGTGACGATGGCGTTGTCTATACGGGGCTCAACAACGATCGCGTTCTGTGGCCGTTCCTCGAAATGAATGTCCGTCCGCAAGAACATTTGAAATTCGACGTGATGTTCGGTATAAACGATAGGGATTGGCTTGTCCAAGATAGCGTTGAATACAACATTCCTATTTTGGAAAAGATGAATGTCTCTGTCGGTGCCAAGAATATTTCTGGAACGCGCTTGAATCCGATTGCGGATACGCACGAGTTCTTTGACGGCGATACGATTTCGCTTACTGCTGCCGGCCACATGGATTTGTTACAAGGCTATGTCCGTTTTGAAGATTCTCTTACGAGTTTCCTTGGCTTTGGCCTTCGCGGTAGTTTCTGGGCCGAATATGGTGCAGAAACATTTGATACGGAAGAATTTGTCGATGATAAAATCTATACGTTCCGCCATGGCGATGTTGCCCGCATAAACTCTTGGATTAAAGGCGTTACGGGTGAATTTTGGTTAAAGCTTTGGCTCAAGGACATGTTTAATTTTACGGCGTTGACTGGCTTTGAACGTATTGATGGTGAAGAAAAACGCTTTGAGGTCAACCCGTCGGAATTCTTCGTGCAGTTCAATGCAGACTGGCTCATTAAAAAGATGTTCCGCATATCGCATTCTATACGTTATAGAAGCGATGCTCAATGGAACCTCCGCTCCAGGGATCCGTTTGTCGTCAAAGGCGACTGGTTCTGGGACGCAACATTTGAACAACGTTTCCCGAAGTGGGGACTTTCTTTGGCAGGAACTATTATCCAGGCTCTTGGCAAGGAAGTAATTGAAGCTCCAAACGGTGAGTATAGCCGTGTACGCTTTGTCTGTACTGCAAAGAAAGCTTTCTGACTTGCTCTAATCATTCCGACCTGTCATGCCTGCCTCCGAGAGCAGGCATCTCCTAAAACACTTTCTTTAACGCTTTTAAGCTGAATGAATTTGCGAAAGTCTCAAAGGCTTTCGCTTTTTTTATCCATTCCGTTGTGTGGACTTTATTGATTTTGGCGTC
>JAEEGH010020850.1_pt1 | contig 13587 bp, 11 predicted proteins | sample 9134181 | NCBI WGS metagenome assembly JAEEGH01 (sample SAMN16246544, study PRJNA631951) | gut metagenome | biome: gut microbiome; feature: rumen; material: DP-attached | host: Bos | place: Iran: Karaj | collected 2018-10
GCATCATCCGGCTCCCAGATATCCCAGTCAATCTGTATTGACTCGATTTTATCTTCCAACTTTCTTTTCAAAGTGTTACCGATAACGTCTAAAAGAGTAACATCCTCATCCTCTTTGATTGATTTGTGCTTCTTCGCAAAATCAGTCGAATTTCTGTACTGCAGTAAATCTTTTGAATCCAACCCTTCCATAAGTTAAATTCCTCCTTTTATGTTTAACAATTATTTTCTTGGTATTCCTAAAAGATATAACGGGCCTGCCCACGGTATCTCGGGATCAGGTAAAATATCTTTTCCGCACAATGTCACACTGTACTCTACATCTTCATATGTGTAATCAAATATAAGTGTTATCTGAGGATGCTCAACCAGATATCGAAGCACATCGTAAGGAAGCGAATCTCCTACATTCCAGTATACCGTCTGCTCTCCTCCAAGTTCAACTGCAATTGCGAGTTTTAAGTATAAATCATCGAGGTAGTTAGCCTCTTTCTCAGGCTCTTCAGGTTCTTCTTCAGGAATTTCAGGTTCTTCCGGGTCTTCCGGTTCCTCAGGATTATTGTAGTGAGCATATATCGTCTGATCAGATGAAAATTCGGTATCAATGGTTATCTCTTTACCGCCTTTTGCCGATGTGAACCATCCTAAAAATTCATGTCCTTCATAATTAGGTGTAGGAAGCATGTTTAATTTGAACTCATCATTTGTAATGTCGGATGAAGGATTAACTGTACCGCCGTTGGCATCAAATGTGATTGTAAAGTTATTCACGATGGATGTGAATTTAGCGGTATATGTAGCCGAGCCGGTAACTGTAGTAACATCAGGTGTCCATCCGTCAAATTTATATGTATACTGTGCTGTAGCCGCTTTTTTCGGATCTTCTCCGTTAAATACGGGTGTTGAACCATATTCTGCATCAGTATCGGTTTCAAGAACAGTTCCGTCTTCGTTAGCCCATGTGATTACATACTCATTAGTCGTCCACTGTGCATAAAGCGTAACTGTATCTCCTTCTGCAGCAGATAAGTTTGCTGTAGCATTTTCGGTATATGCTATGCCTGTTCCATCAGCACTTGTATTCCATCCGGCAAATGTATGGCCTTCAAAAGCAAAGGAATTGGAATTAAGCTGTGCTCCGTCATCATATGTTTTTGACTGACTGGCAGTAGTTCCGCTTCCGTCGTTTGCATCAAATACAACTGTATAACTGATCGGTGACCATTTTGCATAATAAGTCTTGTCTCCGAAATCGGTTGCAGTAATTTCTGTAACAGAATTACCGCTTAATTTTTCATTATCATACCATCCGTCAAATGTATATCCTTCCATAGACATATCATTTGCATCGGGAAGAGTTGCTCCGGTTCCACTGATATAACTGTCAACATTGTTTGAATTAATCGTTCCGCCGTTAGGAACGAGATCTACGGTATACTGATTTGCAGTCCACTTTAAGTAAACATATTTATGACCGTATTCGGTATCAGAAATGGATGTAATTTTCGATCCGTTAAAGTCTTTATTGTCATACCATCCGTCAAATGTGTAACCATCTTTTTTAATATCATTTTCCGTTGGTAAGGAAATAGTGTTTCCTAAAGAATAATTTGTCGGATAACTTGAAATAAATGCCCCACCATTAGTGTAATAATTTATATCAAAAACATCCGTCCACATTGCATAGAGCGTTGTTTCCGAATCAAAGGATACTTCAGCATCATAAGCATACGATGTTCCTTGTCCGTCAGGCTGTGTATTCCAGCTTCCGACAGCGAAGCCCGGTCTTTCAAAGAATTTCGGATTAAGTTTTTCTCCGGATTTTTTTATGGCCTTTTTATATACCGCACTGTCACCGCTATAATTGGGCATATATGTTACAACCGTATAATTCGGATCAGAATTATAATAGACTGTATCTAATGTTCCTTTGTAATACTTAAATAAAGCGTTGTCTTTTAGGAACACACCTTTTTTATCATTATAGGATTTAGAGCATTTTAATGTCCCGTCCTTCATCGTAAACGTGGCATTATCCTTTAAATACACACCACCATCTTTTTCGTCAAACGATAACGTTCCACCTTCCATAATAACGGAAGCATTACCTTCGGCGTAAATACAAAAATCGTCGCAGTTTTCAATAACAGTGCCATCTCGAATTATTAATTTTGCATTATCAAACACTGCAATTCCGTTATACTGGCTTCCGGTGATATTTACATCCTCAAGGATTAGAGTTGCATTTTCTTTTACTGTTAATACTCCCGGAGCTACTTTAAAAACACCTCCTTTTTCCCCTGACATCGAACAGTTTATTAATTTAAAAACACTGTCCCCCTCAATCCATAAATTGCACATCTCACCTCTGTCATATTCAATAAATTTGCATCCATTCAGATTCCAGTCAACATAGGCATTATCTATTCTTCGGCAACAATCAACTTCTATATCATTTCCAATCGCAACATAGTTTGGACTTTCCGGTGTTGAACCTGAGTCATATTGTCTACTAATAAAGTCTATTAGTGTCATGGTGTAGTAAGGATATGGTCTATATTCATTATATGAATGATAATAATTATTCGGAATATACGAAGCATCAAAAGGTACAGGAGTACAAGCGTAATCCGTCATATTGTCGTCATTAATCTTTTCGGCTATTATGTATATTTTATCCGTTGAACTGTTAAATGAACCCGGTAGAGTAAATTTTCCCCTTCCGGAAGTTCCTACAGATCCGTAAACCTTCAATGCTCCATAATATTTTATTGTTGCATCTTCTTCTGTATATTCTTTATCGGTTATAAGAATTGAAACTCTGTCGGTTCCGGCCGAAACAGTATACGGAACAGATATTGTCGAGCCGCTTCTTGTAAAATCGTCGTCAGTATTAATAGCTGCGGATAAATTTTCATCATCTATGAGCGTAAACTTGTAATTATCCTCACGATCATTCATATTTCCCGGAATTCGGGATATGAAAAGTATTGAAGAAAGTTTTATATTCAATGCAGGGCGTACAGCATAAACATTACTTACATCTTCGCCACTATAGTTTATCGTATAATTATCATCATCAACATACGCAGCTTTGTTGTCAGCATCTCCGGGTGAACGAAGCCACCATCCCTCATAACCGCTATGGTCATCATTATACAAGCGCGAGTATCCGCTAGTATAACTAGTATAAAATGCATCATTGGCTTCATTCGTAGATAATGGCCACATATAAGCATCATTTACCTGTGTATCAGAAACACCGTCACAGTAAGGTTCACCCGAAGAATATGTTCCCGTAACAAGAGTTTTCTTTTTTACAGCTTTTTTTTCTAATTCTGTAAGTCTCGTGACACCTTTTTCAATTTCAGTTTTTAGCAAACTGTCTGCATATACATTGGTTGTGTCATCAAATTTTATTTTGCCCGTGCTTCCTGAAAGCAGAAGAGTAATATCGCCTTCAGTAGTTGATGTTTGTGCTGTAGAAGCAGCTCCGGTCCCGTTATAGCCTATAACATTCCACTTATCACCATTTCCGTCAAAATATACTTTATCTAATGATGAATTATTTTCTATCCATTTGCTCAAACCAAGATAAGTATTTTTTCCTTCCTTTACCATCGCTGCCTTAGCGGTTATGGCAGTCTGCGGAACAACAAATGTAAACAAGCCCAATATCAGAGTCGAGCTTAATACATATGCAAACGCTTTTTTAATCCTCTTTTTCATTCAATTATCCTCCAAAATTTCTTATACGACGCAAACCCTTCAATGACTTTCTAAAACAAAAAAGCAACCAAACAAGTCCTACTCATCTGATTGCAGTTAAACCACCTTAAATGCTCTTAAGGCTTACAACTTTGCGTCCTTCCCTTTCGGAAAGTTTGCCCTTATTTGTATATAATTATATAAATTTAATGTATTTAAGTCAATTCGATGTCCATTACAATTCATTGCGATTTGGTGCATTTTTCGTCACTCTTATTTCTTCAAACTCTGCACTTCCTCATCCGTCAGGCGCCTGTATTCGCCGGGTTTTAAACTCTCGTCTAAAAGAACTGCGCCCATGGAGATTCTTTTAAGAAACGTGACCGTAATGCCGACTGCTGCGAACATCCTTTTTACCTGATGAAAACGGCCTTCGCGGATGGTGATGAAGACTTTGTCGTCCTCAATTTTTTCTATCTCGCAGGGAAGGCAGGGCTTGTCGTCACCGATGTCGATGCCGGCCTCGATTTGCGCGATTGCCGCATCGTCGATGAGCTTGTCCAGGTGAACAAGATATTTTTTATCCACGTGCTTTGCGGGCGACAAAAGTTCATGCGCCGTTTTGCCGTCGTTTGTGATTATAAGCAGGCCTTCGGTGTCTTTGTCGAGTCGTCCCACGGGGAAGAGACCGTCGGTGTTTTCATCTTTTAGGATATCAAGCACCGTGTCGCTCAGGCGGTCTTTCGTCGCGCTCACGCACCCCTGCGGCTTGTAAAGCATAAAGTATCTGTACTGCTCATAAAAGATCCGCACGCCGTCAAATTCGATTACATCCACCTCAGGATCGACCTTCACATCGCCCTTCGTCTCGACCTTCGAATTCACGCGCACTCTGCCACCTTTTAAGATTTCCTTCACCTTGCTTCTCGACGCAATATTCATGTTGGATAGGTATTTGTCTAATCTGATCATGCAAACATTATACCATAAAAAAGAACCAGGGGGACGGTTCTCAGAGATCCGTCCCCAAATGGTAAAAAAGGCCAAAATAGAACCGTCCCTAAATGGTCGCGAACTTCTCCACCACCTTAAGAAGGTCTTCGGGAAGGCGGGCGCGGCCTTCGGCGAGAATGTCGTCGGGAATGCCGTACATAGCGTCAGCCATGGCGCCTGCGATGGCGGCGAGGGTGTCGGTGTCTCCGCCTAAGGAAACTGCATTGCGGACCGTGTCCTCGTAGGATGTGCCTTCGAAGAAAGAAGCCAGTGCCTTTGGCAAAGAATCCTGGCAGCTTTCAACATGGTCGTGAAGCGGTCTTAATTCGTCCACACTGCGAGAAACGTCGTAACCGAACTCTTTTACCACATAATCCTTTATCTCCTCCTTAGAGGCGCCTGTGCGCGCTAAGAACATAACTGCTGCCGTGCACTCTGCTCCTTTTATGCCCTCAGGGTGATTGTGCGAAACCTCCGCAGTGGCGCGTGCGACTTCTCTTGTGCGCTCGATGGTATCATACAGCCAGCCTGCCGCCGAAACACGCATGGCCGAACCGTTGCCGTAGCTGCCGTAGGGCTTCGGATCTTTCGCATGAACCCAGTAGATAAATCTTCCGCCGTAGCCCGCGTCAGGGTATCGCTGCCCCCATTTTTGCATCGAACGGATACATTCCTTTCGGATGGTCTCAACGTCGGCATCGCGACCTGCATTCATCAGCGCTTCCATGACCGCAACCGTCATTACGGTATCATCCGTAAAATGACTGCCCCTCGTATAAAATCCGTCCACGAACAAAGGAAAATTCTTCGTCCAGCCGGGTGCATCAAATTCAAATACGCTACCAATAATATCTCCAATAATTGCTCCGTACATTTTTTTATCCTCCTTTTTCTTTCTTTAATCAGATTATAGTACGGAAAATAAAAAAGGCCGTCTCCCGCGAGGCGACCTTTGAAATATTTTACATAAATCTTTTTAGAAAATCCTTTTTGCCGAAAATAATTAACAATAGCGGCGTGATAAACACAATTCCGATGGGCGGGTAACTAAGCATAAAAATCAGCCCGAGAATTGCCGACGCCATTCCAATCATAATAACGCCCGTAAAAACAATGAACTTTCCGATGCCAATGATCAGAAGCCCCATCAGGCCAAATACGCCTTCGTATAATTCTTCACCCTTAAAGAGCGAATCATCTTTTTTGATAGGTTTTTTGTTGGTTTTCTTGTCAGTTTTCTTCATAGGATTCTCCTAAAAGATACATAACTTCCACTAACAATATTATATCATAAAAGATTCAAAAAATCTTCCAGAGATGTGTCCCCACCTGGCAAAAAAGGCCAAAATAGAACCGTCCCCAAATGATCACTTTTTGTGGTGGAAGATGCGATTAAGCAAAAGGAACAGTGCGCCGAATGCGAACAGCAAAATATACACTACAACGCCGAAGATAAGTGCATGCAAAATACCGAAGCCCGGTGCGTCGAAAAAGCCGTATACGAAGTAGCCTCTGGCTTTGCCGAGGATGAAGTCGAACAGGAAATAAACCATTAAAAATACAGGGTTTAAAAGAAGTTTGAAAATCACTTTACCCTTGCTGTCATCACAGAAAATGATGTAGAAAAGCATCACAAGGATGGGTGAAATCACATGAAGGAACATAAAAGCTCCTTTGAAGTTCATTTTGTATGCACCTGTAAGGCTACCCATACAGATGGCGAATACAACGAAAAGACCAACGCAGGCATTACCGAAGAATCTGACGGGAAGTTCTTTTCCTTTAAGCTTAAGAATACCGTCAATGATGAGCCAGATACCCGTTACAACATTGGAGAGACATGAAAACTCCACAACGAGTTCAGGCTCCGGAAAATATCCGATAATCGCCATAACCGGCATAAGAATGCCCAAAACAATTTCAAAAACCGCAATAACTTTTTTCATTTTTTGCCTCCTTTATAAGTCCACTACCAAATTATTGCATTACGTTAATTAAATTATTTTCAAACATCTACAGATGCTTTATGAAACTCCTCCTGCGTTTGTATATCCATGAATCGACCACTTTCATGAGGCCCATAACCTTTATGTTGTCCTCAAGCATCGGACACATGCGAGCGGTCTTGGCACCTGCTGCCACAAAGCCGTCGAGTAAGCCGTTCATAAGAATCGTAACCGCGCCTTTATTGCGGTATTCGGGATGAATACCGATTAACAGACCAATGTATTCATCATTTCTTTTAAGAGCTTTAAGAAGCCCGATCCAGCCGAAAGGGAAAAGCTTGCCGTCGCATCTTTTAAGAGCTTTCGAGATATCGGAGATGGCGACCGTAAAACCAACCATATTTTCGTTTTCGTCATATAACGCAACTATCGTTCTTTTATCAATGACGGGCTTGAAACTTTTAACATAAGCCGCCTGCTGCTCTTCATCAAGCTCGGATGTTTCATACAAATCCTTATAGGCGGTATTGATCATTTTCATTACATCAACCGCTACCCTGTCGAGGTCCTTAGATGTCTTGACTTCACGCAAATGAAGATTGAACTTCTTTAAGCAATGGTCGGACATGTGCGTGAGTCTCGCGTAGTCTTCTTTTTTCCCGGGACACTTAATCTGATACTCAACCCAGTCAACATCCTTTTCGTAGCCGAGATTATCAAGGTGCGTCAGATAATACGGATGATTGTAATAGGTGACAAAAATTCCGCGCTCGTCGAAACCGTCTGTAAGCATACCTTCAAGGTCAAGATCGGTGAATCCAAGAGGGCCTGCAATCTCAGTGCAGCCTTTCTCCTTCGCCCAGTTTTCAACCACTTCAAAAAGCGCAGAAGAAACTTCCGCATCATCTATAAAATCAACCTGCCAGAAACGCATTTGATTTTTATTCCATTTTTCATTTGCTCTGTGATTGATAATTGCGCCGATTCGTCCGACGGTTTTGCCGTCACGTTTGGCCAGCCAGAATCTGGCTTCGCAGAAATTAAATGCCTTGTTTTTCTCAGGCGTCATAGATGCCAGCGCATCGGAAAACATGGCAGGCATGTAATTCGGATCATCGCGATAAAGTTCGGTTACGAAAGAAACAAATTCTTTGCGCTGTTTCGCTGTTTTGACTTCCTGTAATTCGACCATTTATTTACCCCTTCAACACAAAAAAATTCCACCACTTCAATTATATACCATAAAAGAAGCAAATATAAATCATTTTTTCTTATGATGGAAAATTCTGTTTAAGAGCAGGAACAGTGCGCCGAATGCGAAGAGCAAAATATAAACAACAACGCCAAAAATCAATGCCTGCAGAATGCCGAATCCGGGCTCGTCAAAGAAGCCGTAAACAAAGTAACCTCTTGCTTTGCCGAGGATGAAATCAAACAGGAAATACAGCATCAGAAATACAGGATTTAACAATAGTTTGAAAATGACTTTTCCCTTGCTGTCATCACAGAAAAGGATATAAAACAGCATAACAATAATCGGGAAAACTACGTGAAGGAACATAAAAGCGCCCCGGAAGTTCATGCGGTACGCACCGGTTAAGCTGCCCATGCAGATGGCAAATACCACGAAAAGACCAACGCAGGAATTACCGAAAAATCTGACGGGAAGTTCTCTTCCTTTTAACTTTAAGATACCGTCAATGATTAACCAGATACCCGTCACCACATTGGAAAGACAGGAAAATTCCACCACAAGTTCGGGCTCGGGAAAATACCCGATAATCGCCGTAACAGGCATCAGAATACCCAAAACAATCTCAAAAACCGCAATAACTTTTTTCATTTTTGCCTCCTTTTTCGTGTCAGTTTGTTAAATGTATTGCTCATAAAAAAAATAAAAGACCATCTTTCTTTGCAGAAAGCGATCTTTTATAGTAAGCCCCCAATTTTAGTGCAGTATAAATATGTCATTTGAAGAACCCTTTATGTGTAACCGTGAATGCAAATAATTCTTCTTAAGTAACCGATAAAAGTATAACATAAGCGAATGCGAGAAATAAAGAGATATGCTAAAATAAATATGGTTCGCATAAAGAGGCATAAGGCCTCACTTATTTCCCGATTTGGGGTCGAACCGCCCCATCTCGATATGATATAGCAAAAGGCAGGATTGATGTCCTGCCTTTTGTGTGATTAGACTATATTTAATATGTGTATTCATTGTATTATTCAATTTTGTAAAAATACTTTTTGAAATAATTACAAAAATATTAAATAATCTTAAAACATTAATTAATGTTTATTTTTTGCAAAGCAATGAATATCTTTATAAATACATTTTTCCTTATTTACTAATTCAATTGGAAATGAATCATTTAAACAATATGTTTTTTTCAATAATTCCTGGTTGTAATCTTTATTAATAGATGCTTTTCTATAAAACACAGTATATATCGAATCTACTTTTTCTTTTATTTCATTTTTTGTTATTGCATCATTAATAGTATTAAAAGTAGCAATAGATTCTGTTATAATTATCAACCTCTCATCTTCTCTAATCTCTAATTCTATTTCCTGAGCCGAATTATAATCTTTATTTTTTTCAGACACAAAATATGACATCGGAAGTTTCAGTTCAAATGCAACTCTTGCGGCTATTAGAGCACCAACTGTATCCATGCCCAAAATCAAAACATTATCTAAACGTCGAGAATTAATATGTTCAACAATTCCTCTTACTATTCGTTTTGAAATCACTCTCGTTTCTACAAGTTCTCGAATATTTAACCAATCTCTCGCACAAAATTCATTATTGAGTATAAAATGGCCAAACTGAAGTAAATGTCTTTCCTCAACCTCTCGTTCTAATTCAATTGATAGTTTTTCGTCTATGACTATCGGATTTATTTCTTCTTGATTTTTTAATTCATTCTCTGTATTTTTTCCCGTAGAATTGTTTTTTTCCTCTACAACAGAGGTATTTGATTCTTCTTTTTCAATTGGTTTGAGTCTTCTTTTTGCTAAACACTTATCTATCCCATCTTGAATTTTTAATGATTTAACTACAATATTTTGTGCGCTTATCAAGATACTTACATTAGCATCTGAAAAAGCCACTTTTTTTATGTCGCTAAACTCATCCATTATTTTTGTATATACATCTATAATTTCATTTGCAACTACGTCTTCTGTTGATCCTCCATCCAATATTCTTTCAACATAATCATCATCTACTCTAATTTGAATTTCTTTTTTATCCTCACTCAAACATATTAACTCAAAATAATGCAATTTTTTCCAATGTTTTTCAGATTCTAAAAAACCTTCCCACTTTCTTAACTCTTCTTCATTTCCTTCCTCTTCTAATTTACTTATTATTCCCTTTCCTTCTTTAATTTGGTTTTCAATAATACCATTTCCAATTCTTTCACTAGTTATATCAAGTTCATCTGCTAACCTTAATATTCCAGCCAAGAACAAAGCTCTTATCGGTTTCGAATGCAAATCGACATATTCCCTCCTTAATTCCGGAGAAAAAATACCATTTACATCATTGGGTATTGGAGAATCCCCCTTTATATTTGAGTGCGCTTTGATTATTGCTTTTAAGGCCTTAATTTCATTTGGATTAAGATTTGTTTCGCTCCTCAAAGTACTTCTGACATCATCATACTCTTTTTGAACCCACTCAGCAGACTCTTCAGAATGATTTCCTCTTTTTACTGTTAATCCTTGAGACATTCCAATATCATGGAATAAAACTGCTATGTTTAAAATAAACAGTTCTCTCTTGGATAGTCCAATACCCTCTTTATATGTAGTATCTTCTCTCAACAAACACGAACTAATAATTTTATAAATATCCAAGCAATGGTCCAAATCATGTGGGGTAAATGCACTTCCATCAAGAACAATATGCGAATCAAAAAATTTAGCATAGTGCTCTAATAATTTTTTAAAGCTCCCCTTATATTCGTTATCCATTTTATTAATGCATGTTATTTCAAAAAACGCAGATACATTATTCATTATTTCTTCCGGCCTCCAAAATCCGTATATCTTCCTCACTTCCCGCAATATAGTAGTCAATACCAAGCTCTTTTTCCTCTACTAAGACATTAATTCCCCAAGGAATTCCTAATTGATCTTCTTTATACCTTGATATTCCAATCGCTCCTTTTAGTATCCCTTTTTTCGTATTTAATAAAGTACTTACTATTTTTAATTCTGATCCTGTGCACATAAAATCAAATACATAAATATATCTTTTCCCTGGCTTTATATTATCTACGGAATCGCCAAGTTCCATTGAATATTTCGGTCCTATCCCAAGTATATGAATTTCTTTGATATTTAACACATCTCCTAAAACTGCTGCAATAATAGCTCCATTTTTACTAGAAGTAACAAAAGCATCAAACCCTTCTTTAAAACTTGCTATCATCTGAGCCAATGAAAAAATAACAAAGTAAAACTCTTCCACCTCACGAAATAAACTTTTGATGGATAAGTAACAATTGCTATACAGCCTAGAGGATTCAAGAAAATAAATATATCCATCATTTCTAAGCATATTTTTTTTAATTATTTCTGCTTGCATATATTTTCTACTAGCGTTGCATTCAGAAATAATCATTCTTTCTATTTCCTCCCACTTATCTGTAGAAAATACCGCCGTCGAATCATTCGGCCATATTAAGTCAGGTAAGTCTTCTTCCATTCGCATTTTTAGTTTTTCATCATTTACATTATAAAAAAACACATTACAACTATTGCAATTAATTTTGGAAAACATACGATTCGGATATGCACTTATATTATTCATATCTATCGCCAGAAATGTATCATCTTTAACCTCATTTATTTCCTGAAAAATGTATTCACAAACAGTATCCCCTATGCACTGGCTAATAGAAAACTTTATTGGCAAAATATAATCTTTCTCTGTAGAATAAAATGACCAAAAATCTATGGGTAGTATCTTTAAAGAATTAAACTCTATTTTTATCATTATCTTTATCCTTTTCTTTTAATGGTATTTCTATTTCTATATGAACACCGTCATAATACGCTGTGTTTTTCACGTTAAATTCAAAAAAGCTCTGAGTTCTCAATAATTCTTCATTAACAAATTCAGAATATATTCTAGGAGTAAAAACAATTTGAGTGTCATTAGAATGTATTCGCACTTTTCCATTGAATTCAAGAACTCTGCGAATAACATTAAATAAACCATATATTTTACTCTTTTTTCGTTTATATACTCCCTCTAAAATACCCTCTCTTTCACTATTGATATTATAATCATTTAGAGATGATACAAATCCGCATCCTATATCCGAAATCGACAAATATATCTTATCATCATCATAGTTTGCATGCATTGTAGTAATAGATATACTCTTAGCATATTCCCTACAATTATTTATTATTTCATTTAGAAATTCAGTAATTTCATTTATATATTTGCTTTTTTCTTTATCATATCTTTGAAACCTTAATAAATAAGCTTCCGAAAATGGAGCAATCCACTTATCTACTTCTTTTGATATCTGATCTTCATCAACTTCTTTATCAAAAATCAAAGTTCCACATAATGGAGAAATTTTCTTTCCATCTAACCCACCATAAGCGTGATCTGGATAATAACTAAATAGCCCATATTTAATCGATAAATTTGTAAAACCAATCTCATTGAGATAATTTCTCAAATAACCACCAACTGATGTATCTGGGATAGAGATTATAAGTTTCTTCTCAGATTTTATCCTTTCGATAGCTGCCAAACACAAAAGGTTTGGAATTACTAACGATTCAATCCTACGTGTGTACGACATATCTAACATTATTTCTGATTCTTTTGAATTAACTATTCTTGGTAAAACATCTGTATAGAATTTATTTGATGTTAATGTACTCGGAATATCTACTGTTTTCATTCGTTCCTCCATTGCTAACAAATAACTTTTAATAAATCATATTTAATTATCTTTAAATAATAACTACTGTATTAATAAATAACGAGAAATATGTATTCTTGTTATTAAAACAAAATAAGACCGACTTTCATTTCTGAAAGCGATCTTCTACAAGCCCCCTAAATTAACTAATATTCATCCCCATTTTGAAGAACCCTGTATGTTAAAATTCTAAAGCAAATAATTCTTCCAACGTAACCTTTTAGAGTATAACATAGGTACTTTTAAAAAATAAATAGTTTCGTGTCTGTTTTTGTGCTTTTTTAATCATTTTTTTGTCATTTGAACTCATAAAAAATTCATAAAATTATCACATAACCCTTTCCAAACTCTCAATCATATATGTTAAAATAAATACAGAAAGAAAAGAATCGAAGGTTCCTCACTAGGTGGCGCGACTCTTCCCCAGAGTTACGCCACGTGCGAACCGAAGAAGAAGAAAGGCAGGAGTCCCCATCCTGCCTTTCTTCGTTTTTTTATTCTTTTTCAATCTCTCCGGTCCAGTCGTTAATGCCGCCAAACTCATAGATATGTGTATAGCCCATATCAAAGAGTTTTTGTGCCGCTAACTTACTTCTCCTGCCGCTTCGACAGTACACCAGAATTACCTGATCCAAATCAGGGAGTTCCGAAGGCTGTTCATCAGAGATGCTTGTAAGGGGAATATTGATTGCTCCCGGTATATGACCTCCGTTGTATTCAAACTGCTCACGTACATCTACGATTATATGGCCGTCATCAGCTTCCATCATGGTTTTGGCTTCTTCCTGTGATATCTGCGTGTAGCTGTTTTCCATACCATCGCCATCTAAAACCTGTTTCCTAAAAAGACTGCAGCCTGACAGAAAAAACGCCATAACGCATACTCCCATAATTATGATATATAACTTACGCATAACTTTACTCCTTAGAGATGTGTCCCCACCTGGTAAAAAAAGCCAAAATAGAACCGTCCCCAATTGG
>JAEEGH010020851.1_pt1 | contig 13586 bp, 5 predicted proteins | sample 9134181 | NCBI WGS metagenome assembly JAEEGH01 (sample SAMN16246544, study PRJNA631951) | gut metagenome | biome: gut microbiome; feature: rumen; material: DP-attached | host: Bos | place: Iran: Karaj | collected 2018-10
AGCTTCTATGACACTTATGTTGCTCAGTATGAACACCTGATGTACCTGAACTCCGGTACGGTGAACAACAAGTACTTCTGGGGCTTGAGCCAGAGCGACATTGAGAAGTGCATCTATGATTTGGACGGTACCGAGGACTGCGTTGTTCGCAACCTCAGTGGCAACCAGTTTATCAACAACTGGGAGGTGAAGACCAATAAGGCCTTCCTCGTGAGCGACGTGCACGATGTCATCACGTTGAACGTTATCAATCACGACGTGAACCATGATGGCAGTGTCGATGCCACGGATATTACCGACCTGATTGACTTCATGCTGGGAATTGACGGTCCTGCTTGCCCGTTCTGCTCTGACATCAATGAGGACGGTAGAGTTGACGCTCAGGATTTGACCGACCTGATCGACTACCTGCTGTCAGATCCCAATTATCATCCCGTTGATCCTGATGAAGGGGACTAATCCTGATGTGATAATTCTATAGAAATCGTGAGCAATTACGGTATTTCGTGAAAAGCCAAATAAGCACATGGATGACCCGTGAATTGCTCACGATTCTTTTTAAATCGATCCAACACTTACAATTAAAAATCGAAATCATGATGAAAAAAATCTTTCATAACATATGTGTCGTGGCACTAATGGCCCTATGCGCCCTGCCGGCCATGGCACAATTGAACGGATCGGGCTACTACCGCTTCCGCAACGCACAGAACACAAGCGACTACATTTCTATCGCTAACGACAAGTTTAATTTCACAACAGTTATAAGTACTGCTGGCGGTGGCCTTGGAACTGTTACAGGAAACGGTTTGCCTTGTGCCATGGACTGTACAGGCAAATATCTGCAAAACGACATTCACTTGGTCAATGACCCTGACATCATCAATCCGGGTTCGGTGATTTTTGCCAAAAAGAGAAACACCAACACATCAAACTATGAATACAACCTCATCGGCCAAGGCACCAGCCTGCTAACTCTGACATCTGGATCATACCCAGGAACTTTTACAGTTACCTTCTCTAACCGCTACATTACTATCAACTCGGCAGGGGGTAGTGGTGCCAATACATTATATACAGCGAAGATTGTACTTCAGGGGTCCTATATCTTGGGGTCTTACACTCTTGGCACCGAGTATTTTGTTGACAACAACGGGACTTTTGCCATCAGTGAATCTTCTTCTGCCCAAAATGCCAAATGGTATATCGAGCCGATAACCCACTTCAACGTGCTGCCCGAAGTGGAATTGAACGGCAAGTGGTACACCACCATTAAGGTGCCGTTTGCCTTCACGCTGAGCGGCAGTGTGGAGAAGGCTTATAAAATCACGGCCGTTAACGGCGGCGTGCTGGCCTATCAGGAAATCAGCGGCACCATCCCTGCCGGAATGCCTGTATTGCTGCAGTGCAGTTCACCCAACGCAGCCGACTGTCGACTCAGTCCTAGTGGTGAACCCAAATTTACTGATGTCAATACATCAACAACTACAGGTGCACCACTGGCCGATGAGGATTCATATTACTCGGGGACAGACAACTTACTTGATGGCACCTATTATTGCAATACCGATGGCAAATTGCCTTATACCAGTTATGATAAGAATACTGGAAAAATAAGCACCAAATATCTGGATGGAGACAATATCGAGTCCGTGGACAACAAGTTTGTCATCGGGAAGAATGCTGACGGCAAGCTGGGATTTATTGCTGCCACAGGCACAGCGATGCCCGCCAACAAGGCTTGGATTACCACCCCAGGCCTGTTCCCCACCCTTGCTACACCAACGATTACGCCTGCCAGCGGCACCTACATCGAGGCACAGACTGTGACCATCACGGGTGAGGAGGGCACCACCATCGAGTACAGCACCGACGGCGGCAATACCTGGCAGACCTACAGCAACCCCATTACTATTGACGTGACGACAACCTTGATGGCGCGTGCCACCAAGACAGGCCTGTACAACAACAGCGAGACAGCTACTGCATCCTACACTATTCAGGAGTTGAATCCTGAGCTGGCCATGACTCCCGAGTCGATGACCATCAGCGATGCAGCAGCCGGCATCTTTACCATTACCGGTACCGACATCGAAGGCAACATCAACGTGGGCCTGGCCAACAACAACGACTGGTATCTGAACCCTGAAACGCTGTCCAATACGGGTGGTGAAGTGAATGTGACCTACACCGGCCGCGCACTCACCGCGCAAAACACCGTCAACGCCTATGTTGCCAACAATACTGACGTGACAGCATCGGCTACAGTCAACTACCAGGCCAACGTATATATCGTTACCGATAACGGCATTCAGGGTCAGTGGGACTTCAACAACGGCACCCTGATGGACAACGAGGACGGCACCTACACGGCCACCTTCACGGCTACCTTGCCCAACCCCTACATCATGTTTGCCCGCAAGCTGGGCGACGGCGTGAACTGGGGTACCCGTTACGTCTTCGGCCCCAACAGCGAGGGCGACTGGTGGATGTCGACCGACGTGGCTTCACAGGGCGGCTCTCTCGACATGGGCGACGATGACCCCATCAAGTTGCAGCTGGCTGGCGAATACACCATCACCATCAATGCCAATGACTACACGTTCAATATCACCCGCAAGATTGAAACGCTCGCAGCGCCCGAGTTCACGCCTGTAGCAGGCACCTATACCGAGTCCCAGGGCGTGACCATCACTGCCCAGGAGGGTGCTACCATCTACTACACCACCGACGGCAGCGAGCCCACGACCGAGAGCGCTGTTTACACCGAGCCCATCACCGTGAACGAGGGCACGACGACCATCAAGGCCATCGCAGTCATGACCGGCTGGAACAACAGCGAGGTGGCAACGGCACAGTATGTCATCGAGATTCCCGTGACCGTAGTGCCGGGCGATGTGAACGAGGACGGTATCGTCAACATCATGGACGTTACCGACCTGATCGATTATCTGCTCGAGAATCCCGATGTAGTCATCAACTTGAGGAATGCCGACATTGACGCCGACGGCACCATCAACATCAAGGATCTTACCGACCTGATTGACATCCTGGTGGCTTCAGCCCAATAATGTTTCAGTCAGGTTTGACCCATAACAAAAGACTGGGTTCAACGGGCATTGGCCTCGTTTGAACCCAGTCTTTTTTGCTTGCTGGCAGCTAGTAGCCGCTGACTATTTCTTGAGGATTTGGATGGCTGCACCGCCACCGGGTGCCAGGTGCAGGTGGAGGGTTTGGGACTGGTCCACATCCAGGCGGCGGATGGTCATCGGATAGGGATTGGTCCGATAATCGGCATCGGGGCCGTCCTCATAGATGATAGCCATGTAATTGCCCTCGCCCAGGAAGTCGAGCGGCAGGTCCAGGTCACGGGCCTGACCGTCGGTCACGCTGCCCACATACCAGTTGTCGGTACCGCGTTCCTGGCGCACATAGGTCACATACTTGCCCATCGCGGCATGGGGCACGAGCGTACGCTCCCAGTTGGTGGGCACGTCCTCGATGAACTTGAAGGCGGGCTGGTGCTCGTAGTTCTCGATTTCGTCGGCTGCCATGTGGCCCGGACTGTAGATGACGATGTACTCGGCCAGCTGGTGGGCCAGCGTGTTCTGCGGGCGTGTGCCGGGTACAGCCTCGTTGCTGTACTCAAAGATGCCGGGCGTGAAGTCCATCGGGCCTCCCAAGCCGCGTGTAAACGGCAGGATGCACTCGTGGTAAGGCGGATTGCCGCCACCGCGGTCAAAGGCGTTGTACTCCTGGCCGCGCATGCTCTCGGTGGCAATCAGATTGGGCCACGTGCGCTGGATGCCGCTGGGCATGGCGCCCTCGTGGTTGACAATCATCAGATGGTAGCGGGCCGCAGTCTCGATGACCTTGCGGAAGTGGCGGACGCCCCACTGCGAGTGCTGCAGTTCACCGTTATAGAAGTGGGAATTGACATAGCCCGTCTTGACGGTGTTGATGCCCAGTGACTCATAGAGCCTGTAGGCATCCTCGAGCTGGTTCTCGTAGTTCTGGGCAGCACCGCCGGTCTCGTTGTGGGCGATGATGCGTACGCCGCGCTCGCCGGCATAGCGGCACAGGCCCTCCAGGTCATAGTCGGGATAGGCCTTGGTAAAGTTGAACTTGTCGCCCTCTTTGGTCCAGTCGGCATCCCAGCCGTAGTTCCAGCCCTCGACAAGCACGCCACCCAGTCCATGACGGGCGGCAAAGTCGATGTAACGCTTGGTATTCTCGGTGGTGGCGCCATGGCGCTCGCCCTGTGACCAAGTCCAGCGCTGTTTCTGCAATGCCCACCAGATGCCCACATATTTCGCGGGTTTCAGCCACGACGTGTCCTCGATCTTGCACGGCTCATTCAGGTTCAGGGCCATGCGAGAGAGCAGGATGTCGGCTGCCTTGCGCCCGATGATGATGGCACGCCAAGGGCTCATGCGGGTGTCCCCCACCCTGACCTTGTCACCGTTTTTCCAGGGCACGAGGTCAGCTTGCAGGGTCATCCCGCTAGGGGCGAAATTCATCGTCGAGTAATCGGTGAGATTGGCGTCCATGATGGCCATATAGAGCGAGTCGTTCACCTCCAGGGTCACAGGACCCGACATCTTGTCCTTCTTGCTCAGCGGCTCACGGGTATAGATGCCCTCGTAGTAGGCCTGCAAGGCGGGAATCGACCATGCCTGGGCATCGCTGGGCAGGGCAAACTGCGTCACCTCGTCCATAATCACGAAGTCCTGCAAGCCGTGCTGACGCGGGTACTCGTAGCGGAAAGCCACACCGTCGTCAAAGGCGCGGAAGACCACGTCCAGATTGCGTTTCTTGCCATTTTTCTCCTGCAGGCGCACCCGCATCTCGTTGTAATGGTTGCGCACCTGGGCATCCTCGCCCCAGGGCTGGCTCCACGTCTCGTCAAGGCTCGAACGGGTCACCTTGCCCATCTTGAAGTTGTCCTTCAGGTCGCCGTCCTTGAGCACGAAGCCCAAAGCAGAGCGGCCAATGACGGACTCGGTGCCACGATTGACCTGATACCAGGCCTTGCCGCCGTCCACGCTCACAGTCACGGTCAGCGCCCCGTCAGGCGAAGTCACTTTAACGTCCTTAGCGCCCGCTACAAAGCTCAGCGACAGGCACATCCATGCAACAAAAGCAATTTTTTTCATATTATTCTATTTATATTTGTTAATTATCTTATTTACAAACGCAAATAATTCACTTCGCTAGTCCAGAGCCTTGACGTGAGCCTCAAAGCTATCCTTGTCGAGGGCGCGGGCTTTGAGCTTGGAGCGGTAGGTGTAGATGGTAGTGAGGCTAGCCCGCAGGATGTTGGCGATGTTCTGGTTGTCGGTGATGCCGATGCGGATGAGGGCCAACACACGCGACTCGGTGGTCAGGCGTTTGCCCTGCTTGACCTCGATTTTGCCATCCTCCTGCAGCAGCTTGTTCACCTCATCGACGAAGTTGGGGAAAATGTTCAGGAACGCGTTGTCGAAGTTCTCGTAGAACAGCTGGGCATTCTCGTTGCCGAAGCCGGTACTTTTGAGTTCGCGGGCCAGTTCCTCGGTCTTGCGGTCACGGTACAGGCGGTACAGGGCCTTGCGCTGCTCCTCGCCGCGGTCGATGAAACGGCTCGAGAGGGCCAGGAATCGGGCGATGTACTCCTCCTTGAGTTTTTCACGTTCCTGCAGCAGGGCGTTGCTCTCGTGCAGCTGCTCCACGGTGTCGCCCAGTTGGGCATTGACCTGCCGCAACTGCTCGTTGATGGCCTTCTTCTGCTCATTCAAGCGACGGTAGCGCTTCAACAACTGGTAGATGGCGATAACGCCCACCACCAGCAACAGGGCGATGAGCGAAATCACGCCCAGCAGCCACATCATCTTGCGGTTGCCCTGTTCCTGCTTGGTCTGATAGGCGCTCAGGATTTTGGGAACAATACCCGATGCCTGGATGTTGCGCAGACGCGTGCCGTAGAAGTTGGCATCGTCCACCGCCACACGCATGTAACGGTAGGCCCGGTCAATGTCGCCCTCGTCAAAGAGGCGGTCGGCAATCGCCCTGAGTGACGTGTTCTCGCGGATGCAGCCCTCCAGGTCGCTCTCGGCGCTCTTGATCAGGTATTCCATCTGCTTGTCCTTGTCGCCCAACTGGGAATAGTGGAACGACATCGTGCTGGTGATGATCGAATACATGCGGTCGCCGCTCTTGTAGCGTGGCAGCAACGAGGTCAGCAGGTCTATCGCCTGTTGCTGATTACCGCTGTCGGCCAGACTTTCGGCCCTGGTTATCAGGTAGCTCACGTCATCTTTGGGCCCGTCAAGCGCCGTGACACGCTGGCGTATCGCGATGAGCTGCTGCACGGCCTCGTCGGCATAGCGTGTGCCCTGCATGTACTCGGCCTGATAGATGAGCAGGTCGGTTCGGGTACGGTAATAGGTGATGAACTGGGCGGGCGTCAACTGGGTGGTATCGATTTGAGCCAGGGTCTGCCGCGCCTGCTCCATCAGACAGGCCGTGGACAGGATGTGCGCCAGATTCAGGCGGCTCTCGTTCAACCGTGCTCTGTCGCCGGTTTCCTGGGCCAGACGGATGCACTCGCTCACGTAGGCGTAGGCTGAGTCATACTGATAGGCCGCATATTCCTCATACAACCGACGCATGATTCCATATCGGGCCAGTGCGGTGGTCTCGCCGGCCAAGTCGGCCTTCATCTGAGCGAGCCGAGCCTCCTTGGCGGCAACGATGTGTGGCTGAACGGCAATCAGGCTGTCCAATCGGGCAAAGTCTCCCCGGGCCTGCCCCGCAAGGGCCACGGCGGCCATCAGCACGACCACCGTCAGCCATCGCCTAGTTCTCGTTCCGTCCATTCCGTTCATCACACGTGGATGTCTTTATTATATACCTAAAATGATATCTATCACACGAGACACATCACCGATGTTGACCTCGCCGTCGCCATTCACGTCAGACTTGGTGAAGATGTCAGGATCATTGTCATAGCCCAATATCACGTCGATGATTTTGGACACGTCACCGATATTGATTTCGCCGTCACCGTTCACGTCACCAGGCAGCCAGTCAACGGCAGGTTCACCCTTGTAATAAACCTTGTAGCCGCCTGCAGGAATCGAGAAGCTCTGTGTAGCGGTCAGGTTGACGGGGGTAGCGGTCAGTCCGGCAGCGATGTTGTCCACATCGATGGCCAGCTTCCACTCGCCGGCTTCGAGGCCTGTAACCGTGGTGTTCACCGCGCTACTGCCCAGATTGAGCACAATCAGTGCCGTTTGTTCGTTGTGATGGCGGGTATAGGCCACTACGTTATTGTTGCCCGTGGTCAGGAAATTGACCTCGCTGGCGCGGTCACCGTTGTCGATGAGGGCGTCGCAGCTGTGCTTGAGGGCGGTAAGGGCCTTGACGGTGTTCAGCATCTTGCTGTCCACACTGTTCCAGTTGATGGGCGTGCGGTTGAAATAGTCCAGCTTGCGCGACATCAGGTAGCCGGTTTCCTGGCCGTTATACAACATGGGCATGCCATACAGGGTGAACGTCAGCACCGTGAAGGCATAGGCATTGTTGCCATATTGCGTCGTCATCGAGCTGTTGTAGTTCTGGTCGTGATTAGTCAAGTAGACCATGCGGCTGATGTCAACGAAGCGCAGGTCGCCCACCAGGTTGCGGCACTGGTTGAGCACGCCCGTGGGATTGGTCTTGTTGTTGACCAGGCCAGACTGGAAGCCCCATGCGTAGTCATAGTCCCAACCGCACACCAGCAGGCGCGACACGCTGTTAGCCATGTCGCCCTCGCCCAGCATGGTAATGGTCTTGCCAGGCTTGTACTCCTTCAACGCCTTGATGGCGCGGGTCCAGAAGCTGGTGGGGATGGTGTTGCTGCTGATGTAGTCGCAGCGGTAACCGTCGATGTCCACCTGGTCAATCCAGTACTGCATCGCCTCGATCATCGCCAGCTGCGTCGCCTCCTTGCTGTAGTCCAGCTGATAGACGTCGCCATAGCCGTTGGGGCTCGTGAGTGTCGAGTTATAGTAGTCGCGGTGCTGGGTAATCCACACATTATCTTTAGCGGTGTGGTTGGCGACCCAGTCGAGCCACACCTGCATGCCACGCTCGTGGGCGGCGATGACGAAAGCTTTCAGGTCGGCAATAGTGCCGAAGTCGCTGTTCACAGCATGGTAGTCGCGGGGAGCATAGGGGCTTCCCAGCGAGCCGATGCGGCCCTGCACACCACGCGGGTGGATGGGCATGAGCCAGATGATGTCGATGCCCAGGTCTTTAAGATAGTCCAAGCGCTGCTGGGCGGCAGCCAGGGTGCCTTGACTGGTAAAGTTGTACAGGTCAAGCTCATAGATTACGTTTTGGTTTGGTACGAAGGTGCTCTCGCCCGCCCCGATAATCCTGGTGAGCTGACCCATTACATAGTAGCCATGGTTGGTGAACGTGCCGTCAACACGGCCGCCCTGGTTGTTCCAGGTGAAGATCAGACCCGTGGGCATCGCCAATGTGCCCGTATAGGTCCACTTATAGATTTTATTGCCGCTCTGGGTGTCACCCATGTAGGTCATCGCCGGCCCGGGCCAATCGGTACCCACATAGTCGCGTCCGTCGGTACGACCCTCCCATGCCCAAATGCATGGGGCAGCGGTTACCGTGCCGTTTGCCTCGAAGAACACACACACTTCGTCGTCGCTCGCCAATGTCGGTTCATAGACCGCTGCCGTCGAGCACAACGCCACCATCATCATGATGGACACATAAAACAATCGTCTCATTTTGGTCATTGTTGGTTTGGTTTGTGATTTTCCACAAAGGTACACATAATTCTCACACGCCAAGGCCCCTCAAACAAAAAATCTAAACTTTTCAAACCAATAACCAGCTAAAAACCAAAAATTTACCATTTCCAGTTGCTCCCAAAAATCTAAACCCATTTCACACCCGACACGGCCGATTTACTGCCCCTACACGTCACGGAAGAAACGGATTTTTACGGAGATTACGGACGAGGTTCACGCTAAGGCGCAAAGACCCGGGAAATCAACTTAACGGACACGGGGGGGCAGAAGCATCATTAAACTTTTAACCATAAACTTTAAACTGCCAGCACAAAGCGAGCATATAGTTGCACATGTGGTTAAGAGTTGTTACCTTTGTTGGCATGAATGAGATGTAATTGATGACGTTTTAAGGCTAACAGGTCTGACATTCAATACCATACATCAACCTAAGAATCATAAACCCAACACTAACCAACACATTAAATGAAACATTTTATCCAATCGGCATTGTTGCTGCTGGCCCTCCTGCAGCCTGTCGCCGCCATGGCTCAAGATTTTGAAGCCGATGGCATCTATTATGACATTCATGGCAACGAGGTCACGGTAACCCGCTACCAATTTGGCAATCCCTATGTTCACGCTTATGAGGGTGATATAGTAATACCCCCCACCGTCACCTATAACGGCACGACCTATACGGTGACGGCTATCGGCGAGAACGCGTTCGGCTACTGTAACGGCCTGACGAGTGTCAGTATTCCTAACACAGTCAAGATCATCGAAGCACAGGCATTTCGAGTGTGCAACAGTCTGACCAGCATCGACATTCCCGGCTCGGTCGTCAGCATCGGTGACGAGGCATTCAGGCATTGCGATGGTCTGACTAGCGTCACCATCCCCGGCTCGGTGACCAGCATCGGCACCGGGATATTCACCTGGGATTCAAATCTTGCCGAAATCGTTGTGGACAGCGACAATCCCGCCTACGATTCGCGCAACGGCTGTAATGCGATTATCGAGACAGCCACCAATAAGTTGATTGCAGGCTGCATGAACTCGGTTATCCCTAACACAGTGACCGCCATCGGTAACAATGCATTCCACGAATGTTCCGGCCTGACCAGCATCGACATCCCCAACTCGGTGACCAGCATCGGCGACCAGGCATTTGAAGGCTGCGGAAGACTCACCGGCATCGACATTCCCAACTCGGTGACCAGCATCGGCGACCAGGCGTTCGCCTTTTGCACTAGACTGACGAGTATCACCCTGCCCAACACATTGACCCACATGGGTATCAAGATGTTCCTGCAGTGCGAAAACCTGTCCAGTGTCAACATTCCCAGCTCTCTCACTGCTATCAGCAATGGAATGTTTACTTGGTGCTCTAGTCTGACGAGCATCGACATACCTAACTCGATCACCCACATCGGCGACAATGCATTCTCACAATGTACCGGTCTGACCAGCATCGACATCCCCAGCACGGTGACCTACATCGGTGCCAGGGCATTCAATGGTTGCAGCGGTCTGACCAGCATCGAAATTCCCAACACGATCACCACCATCAACACTGGCACCTTTTGTGATTGCGCGAGCCTGACGAGCGTGACGATTCCCTCCAGCGTCAAAGTCATCGGCGAATCGGCCTTCACTTTTTGCAAAAGTCTGACAAACGTGACGATTCCTAATTCGGTAACGACCATCGACAATTATGCCTTTGAGTTCTGCACAAACCTGATCAGCATTGAGTTGGGCAACTCGGTAACGACCATCGGCGAGGAAGCATTCGATGACTGCTCTGCCTTGACGAGCATCACCATTCCAAGTTCTGTCACTTCGATCGGATCTTGTGCATTCGACCCATGCGAACTTGAGCGCATCAGCGTTGCTAACGGCAATACCGTTTACGACTCCCGCAACGACTGCAATGCGATCATCGAAACTGCTTCCAACACGTTGATTTTAGGCTGCAGGAACACGATTATCCCAGGCGAGGTCACAGCCATCGGTAAAGGTGCGTTCAGGAGATGCCATGGTCTGACCGGCATCGACATCCCCAGCTCGGTAACGGCGATTGGTGACCAAACGTTCCTGGCTTGCCACGATTTAGTCAGTGTCAGCCTGGGCTCCTCGCTCAAGAGCATCGGCATCGAAGCGTTCGCCGACTGCCATAACTTAACCGACTTGGTCCTTCCAAGCACCCTCACGTTCATCGGATACCGTGCGTTCGGTGCTTGCGAAAGCCTGAACAGTATGACGATTCCTGACAGTATCACCACAATCAGCGAAGCTACGTTTAATGGCTGCACAGGACTGATCAGTATCAACTTCGGGAACTCGGTAACTACCATCGGTGATTGGGCGTTTGAATTTTGTTTGGGACTGACCGACATCACTTTACCCAACAGCGTTACTTCTCTTGGAGACTGGGCTTTCACCAACTGTTACAACCTGGCCAGCGTAACCATCCCCAGTTCAGTTACCAAAATCGGTTCCCAGGCGTTTGAGGGCTGCAGGGCCCTGAAAAAGGTCTACAGTTATATCATTGACCCGTCACAAATCTCGATGGGTCATTGGGTTTTCCTGAATGATGAAGATGACTATGCAGGGCGCACGCTTTATGTACCTGCCGGCTCGCTCGATGCCTACCAGGCCGATGAATGGTGGAGCATGTTTTTTGAAAACATCGAGCTGATGGGCAACAGCCTGATTATGGACGATGCTACTGTACTCCAGGGCAAGACCATCACGCTACCCGTCAAGATGAACCATGCCGCCAGCTTTGGATCCATACAGGTGAGCATCAGTATGCCCGACGGGCTGGAACTGGTCAAGGGGAATAACGGCTACCTCATCGAGCCGTCTGCCCGCTTGGCACAAACCCATAGCCTCATGAACATGGACATGGCCAACGGCGACGTGTGTGTGATGTGCTATCCGAGAAACGGAGGCTACTACACCTGCGAGGAAGGCGAAGTGCTGTTCAACATCACCGTCAAGGCAGGTGCCGATGCACAGGGCGAGTACATCATCTGGCTGGATAAGGGACAGTACACCACACCCGATGGCGAGGTGCTCAGGCTGGGCGAAGACCCCTGCACGGTAAAAGTCCTCACCGAATCCGACATGCCTGGCGACGTGAACAATGACGCAGCTGTTAACATCAACGACGTTACCGCCCTTATAGACCACCTGCTGGGCGGTGTCGAACCGAACTTCAACGCCGGCAATGCCGATTGCAACAACGACGGCAACATCGACATCAGCGATCTGGCTACTCTGATCGACGCCCTGCTGTAACATACAACACACAGGAATGGCCGCAAGTCATACGACACGCGGCCATTTTTATATACCCACGTGTGGAAATCCAACAAAACTCTCGCCGTTGTCGCACTATTGTAGTTTCTGATATCCGCGCCGTTAAGGTCAACACTTAGACTTGCTGTGGGGAATTCCGCAGTGGGAAATTGAAAAAATCTGTAGGGGCATGGCTATAGAGTGAAGAGTTTTTTGTAACTTTGCCATTTGAAACCAAAATTGCTACATGGCTATGAACAGATTTGTAGAACTGATTCCGCAACAGTGCGCCAAATATGGTGAGCGAGAGGCGTTAAGGTTCCGTGACTACGAGACCCATGTTTGGTCCTCAATCACCTGGCAGGGCTTTAGCCAACTGATAGACCGCGCCGCGGGTGCCCTCTACATGGGCGGCGTGGAGCCGCAGGGACGTGTTTGCATCTTCACGCAAAACTGCCCCGAGATATTGATTACCCACTTCGGCGCCTTCTACAACCGCGCCATCCCCGTGCCTATCTACGCCACCAGCAGCCGTGACGAGGTCGCCTATATCGTCAACGACTCGGGCGCTACCATCCTGTTTGCCGGTGACCAGGGCCAGTATAATATCGCACGCCAAGTCATTGGCGACTGCCCCACCCTGAAATTCATCGTCACCCTGCATCCCAGCGTCGTGCGCGACAAGGACGACAAGTCGACATTGACCTGGCAGGAGTTCCTGGCCACGGGCGACAAGCTGGGCAAGGACGTGCTCGACGCCATCGAGCAGCGCAAGCAGCAAGGCGTGGAAGACGACATCATGTACCTGATCTACACCTCAGGCACGACTGGCGTCCCCAAGGGCGTGATGCTCATGCACAGCAACATGAACGCCGCCATGGACGCCCACATCGAGCGCTTCGACTCATTCATCAACGACAAGACCGACGTGTCGCTGAGTTTCCTCCCCTTCAGCCACGTCTTTGAGCTGGGATGGACCATGGTGTGCCTGTGCACAGGCATCCGCGTGGCCATCAACTATGACCCCAGGGAGATACAGCGCGCCGTCAAGGAGGTGCAGCCCAACTACATGTGCAGCGTGCCGCGATTCTGGGAGAAAGTCTACACAGCCATCAACGACAACCTACAGAGCGCCAAACCCGTTGTGCGCATGATGGTCAAGCAGGCCATCCGCGTGGGCAAGGCACGCAACCTGAAATATGCCCGCGTGGGCAAGAAGGCTCCCGCCGTGATCGAGCGCCAGTACCAGTACTTCGAGAAAAAGGTCTTCAAGAAGTTGCGCGGCGCTATCGGCGTGACCGATGGCAAGATGTTCCCCACTGCCGGCGCCATGCTCAGCGATAACATCACCGAGTTCCTGCACGCCGTGGGCATCAACATCTGCATCGGCTACGGCCTGAGCGAGACCAACGCTTCGGTCAGCTTCTTCACCGAACCCGGCTGGACCATCGGCACCGTGGGCATGCCCATCTCGAGCATACAGGTGAAAATAGGTGAACAGAA